>Ga0315901_10010332_pt1 | contig 10634 bp, 7 predicted proteins | sample LakEriMetagenome_10_FD_203761 | JGI IMG/M metagenome (GOLD analysis project Ga0315901, IMG submission 203761) | Freshwater fungal communities from buoy surface, Lake Erie, Ohio, United States - Buoy 2 MA116 | ecosystem: Environmental > Aquatic > Freshwater > Lake | place: USA: Lake Erie, Ohio...
CAGGATTATCGTTGGTAGAAGAGGAAGGAACAGCTCCCGGTCCGAAGTTCCAACTGATATCCGCCAACGTTGTGTAATCGCCCGTAACCGTAAAGTCGTATGTATCGACTAGGTCCATACATTCATACTGCCCGATGGTTATGGTAGGCACAACCGGCGGAAATACGGTGTACTCGTGCTGAACTTGATCTTCGCAAGGCCAACCAGGGTTGGCAGTAAGAGTAACCAAATAGGTTCCCGGTTCCGGAAACGTGAATACAGGCTCAAAAACGTTCGATGTGTCTGAATCGATACCGGCCACACCGAAGTCCCAGTGATAGGAGGTGTTGTTTGAGGCTGTACTCGTGTTTTCAAAATCAACTTCAATTCCGCTGCAGGATTCGTAGGAAGAGTTTTCCATGGTAGGAAAGTCCGCCTGACTTGATGCACAAAAAATAACTCGGTACTGGAAGTCGCGATAAACCGTATTGATAAGCACCCCGTTGCGGTATTCATTTACCGCCACTCCAACCGTATACGTTCCTAGTGCTGTTGCTGTACCTGTAATGTAGCCGGTTGCCGCATCAATGGTGAATTGAGGAGAACTTGTAATGGGATTGTTGGCGTTGAATCCATTGGCCCAGCTAATGGGATCGTAGGGTGGTCCTGCCGGAGGATCGGGCATAGGGGAGTTTGCCGTTGCTCCTGCGAATGGTGAGTAAAAAGCGTATTCCAATGCATCACCATCCGGATCGGTGGCGCTGTGATCAAAATAAAACTCCGCGCCTTGGCAAAGTGAAAGGGGAGGCAACTCGGTAAAGCGTGCTGAGCTGTTATTACCTCCATTAAGGTCTTCTGGATCCGGAATGGTCGTTGTGAGCGTGCTACCTTGTTGGTCAGATGCTAAGTTATCAATTCCATTTGGACGGCAACAGCGCTGATATGCCAACGTGTAGCCTCCCGCAATTGGGGGTAGGGTAATGGTGATGGTATATTCCGCTCGCTCAATGCAAACTTGCTCAGGAAGCAAATTACACGGATTCTCGAGGACCGGTGGCATGTTGGTAACTACCGCATCATCCAAACTCATCATGTAGGAATCGTAATAATCACCGGTTGCTGTTTCGAAAACCCCTAAAGACGCCTCTTCATCAAATTCTGTTTGCGACTCGCAGTCACGATACACCACGAGCGTAATAACATATTGATTATTGCCGATGTAGTCGTAGAACAAATCCCCACCGACAATATGGTTCGCAACCGCCAAAGATGCATTGAAAATCAATGCAGTCAGTAAGACAATTCGTGTTATGGCTGATTTGGTTACTCTCAATGCTAAAACGAGTTACTGCTAATACATCAGCAGATACATTATTCTTGGGTTTAACCCTATAATAGTCTTTGGATGGATCGAAAAGGTTGCCTTCTAGAGCTTCATTGCATTACATGTTCCTTCTGTATTGTCCACCAACTTCAAACATTGCTTGAGTAAGTTGTCCCAACGAACAACACTTAACAGCCTCCATCAGTTCGTTGAACATGTTGCGATTTTGAATGGCTGCATCCTGCAGTCCGCGAATCGCCAAACGTGTTTTATCCGATGAAGTACTGTGCAAATTCCCCAGCATTTCAATTTGATACTGCTTTTCATCTTCGGTTGCACGAATCACTTCCTTCGGCAAAATGGTAGGCGACCCTTTCGATGATAAGAAGGTGTTCACACCGATAATCGGGTATTCTCCGTTGTGCTTAAGTGTCTCGTAATAAAGGCTTTCTTCCTGTATTTTACTGCGCTGGTACATGGTTTCCATGGCTCCCAAAACTCCACCGCGCTCTGTTATGCGATCAAACTCACTGAGCACTGCTTCCTCAACCAAATCGGTCAACTCTTCGATGATGAACGAACCTTGCAATGGGTTCTCGTTTTTAGCAAGTCCCAACTCGCGGTTGATGATGAGCTGAATGGCCATAGCCCTGCGCACACTTTCCTCGGTAGGCGTGGTAATAGCTTCATCGTAAGCATTGGTGTGCAGCGAGTTGCAGTTGTCGTAAATGGCATACAATGCCTGCAACGTGGTTCGGATATCGTTGAAGTCGATTTCTTGGGCGTGCAGCGAACGACCGCTCGTTTGAATGTGATACTTAAGCATTTGCGCACGAGCATTGGCCCCGTATTTCTTGGCAAGTGCCTTCGACCAGATACGACGAGCCACTCGGCCTATCACAGCGTATTCAGGATCGATTCCATTGCTGAAAAAGAAGGAGAGGTTCGGACCAAACTCGTTGATATCCATGCCTCTTGAGAGGTAATACTCTACATAGGTAAATCCGTTAGCAAGCGTAAAGGCAAGTTGTGTAATCGGATTAGCACCTGCCTCGGCTATGTGGTAGCCGCTAATCGATACGGAATAGAAGTTACGCACTTGCTTTTCAATGAAATACTCCTGAACGTCGCCCATCAAACGAAGAGCAAACTCGGTAGAGAAGATGCAAGTGTTTTGTGCCTGGTCTTCCTTCAGGATATCTGCCTGCACAGTTCCACGAACCTGACGGAGGGTTTCACTCTTGATGGTTTCGTATACGTCTTTTGGCAACACTTCTTCGCCGGTAATACCCAACAGCATCAACCCTAAACCATCATTCCCTTCCGGTAAATCGCCTTGGTACTTCGGACGACTAAGTCCTTGTTTATCATATTTTTTAGACAAACATTCTTCAATCTTTGATTCAAGTTTGTTTTCTCGAATATACTTCTCGCAATTCTGGTCGATGGCTGCATTCATAAAGAATGCAAGTAGCATCGGAGCGGGACCGTTGATGGTCATGCTCACCGATGTCTTCGGGTCGCTGAGGTCGAAACCTGAATACAATTTCTTGGCGTCGTCGAGGCAGCAAATGCTAACACCGCTGTTTCCTACTTTTCCATATATGTCCGGACGATGGTCCGGGTCGTTACCATACAAAGTGACACTATCGAAAGCGGTCGACAAACGCTTAGCGGGCATTCCCAAACTCACGTAATGGAAGCGACGGTTGGTACGCTCAGGGCCGCCTTCACCGGCAAACATGCGGGTAGGGTCTTCTCCTTCGCGCTTAAATGGATACAATCCTGAAGTGTATGGGAATTCACCGGGTACATTTTCTTGCAGCACCCAACGAACGATATCACCCCAACTACGATAGGAGGGGGTAACCACTTTGGGAATCATGTTATGAGATAAGCTTTCGGTGTGCGTTTGAATAACAATCTTCTTGTCGCGCACCTGGAAGCTGTACTCTGGGTTTTTATACAAAGCGCGCTTGGCTTCCCAACTCTGAATAATTTCCCAGTTGTGAGGATCAAAGTCGAGCTTGATGCGATCGAAGGTCGACTGTAGTTGGTTTTTCGCCACGACGCTGTTCTCGTCGCGGGCATCACTCAATTCGCTGATAGCCCCCTGAATACGATAGAGTTTATCTGCAATAGCAGCCTGATGGCTCACCCACACATCGTATTTGCGGTTATTCTCGCTGATTTCACTCAAATAGCGAGTGCGGTGAGGTGGTATAATGAAAATCTTCTCGCTCATTTCGTCTGTAATGGCAAACGAAGAGGCTAGGGGAGCACCCGTTTTTTCAACGAGCGTTGAGATGAGCTTTACGTAGAGTCGATTGGTACCCGGGTCGTTGAATTGAGATGCTATCGTTCCTACAACCGGCAAGGTTTCGTCTTCTGCATCCCACAAATTGTGATTGCGCTTGTATTGCTTGCGCACATCGCGCAAAGCATCTAATGCGCCACGCTTATCAAATTTATTGATGGCAACCACATCGGCAAAATCGAGCATGTCGATCTTCTCGAGCTGAGTCGCGGCGCCAAACTCAGGTGTCATGATGTAAAGAGCCACGTTGCTGTGGTCCATGATTTCCGTATCGCTCTGACCAATTCCGGACGTTTCGAGGATGATCATGTCGAATCCGGCTACTTTCAGAATCGAAACCGCTTCGGCCACATGCTTGCTCAAAGCCAGATTGCTTTGACGCGTAGCCAGGGAGCGCATATAGACACGCGGATTGCGAATGGAATTCATTCGAATACGGTCGCCAAGTAATGCTCCACCTGTTTTGCGTTTGGATGGGTCGACCGATATAATTCCTATGTTTTTGTCGGGGAAATCGAGCAAGAAGCGACGCACAAGCTCATCGACCATCGAGGACTTACCTGCGCCTCCGGTTCCTGTTATGCCCAGCACGGGAGTGTGGCAAGTCGCTGCTTTTTTATTGATTTCGCTGATGGCACCGGCATGTTTCTCCGGATAGTTTTCAGCGGCAGAAATCCACTGAGCGATGGCGGTGTGATTGCCTACCTTCAGTTGTTCAAGCGAATAATTCAATTCCAAACCGGTAGGAACATCGCATTTCTCGACCAAGTCGTTGATCATGCCCTGAAGTCCCATGGCGCGTCCATCGTCGGGATGGTAGATGCGGGTAATTCCGTATGCATGTAGTTCTTCAATCTCCGAAGGCAAAATTGTTCCTCCACCGCCACCGAAGATCCGAATGTGCGGAGCACCCTTTTGGGCCAGCAAATCCTTCATGTACTTGAAGTATTCGTTGTGACCGCCTTGGTAAGATGTCATGGCGATGGCCTGTGCATCCTCCTGAATAGCGCAATCGACCACTTCTTCGACGCTGCGGTCGTGTCCGAGGTGGATCACTTCACAGCCGGTGCTTTGGATGATGCGACGCATGATGTTGATGGCAGCATCGTGGCCATCGAACAAGCTTGCGGCTGTAACGATACGAATCTTATTATTCGGGGTGTACGGAGTGCTAACGTTCATGATTGTAGATTGAATCAAGTGGCCGCGAATTTATTGGCTGAAGGCCATACAGCGAGCAATAATTATCGAGAACTTTAGGTGTTTCGGGTTCTTGCATGAAGTGTTAGACCGCAAGCTTCTGCTGCTTTTTCTGCCATGCGCAATCCACTGTCTGAAAATGGCCAAACCAGTGCAACTCGAATCGGGTAGGAGAGTTGTAGCGCCTCAATAGCCTGAATAGTAAGTTTCAACGCAAGTCCTTGGTTTCTGAATTCGGGCAAAACAATGGCTGAACACAGATATACCACTTCATTGTTGTCTTCCTTGTTGGTCAAATCAAACAATTGACGTTCGTTGATCTGTTCAGATACGAATTGGTTCATCAAGTCAAGGGAAGTTGGGAATACGGAAATCCATGCGTAAGGTCCTTCTTCGTTGGCAGCTTCCTGCAGCGTATGAGGACTCAGCGAGATCAATTTCTCAATATCGCTCTCACTAAATCTAAGTTGCGTTGAATCGTTTTGGGTGTCGAAAACGTCATCAATTAGCTCGTACATCCTCGCTTCGTTGGGGCTCATGAAATACAAAACAACCGGCCTTTTGAACTGTTCGCAGTGTTAAGTTTTAATAGGTTTCATGGGCGTGCATATGAACTTTGGCCATATTTGCAGCGTCTTTTAGCAAAACACCATGAAGAGTTTATTCGAAGAGTCCGTCTACAACGAGGTCGTTGATCGCCTTTCAAAACTGAAATCGGACACGCCTCGTCAATGGGGAAAGATGGACGCTGCATCCATGGTGAAGCATTGCAATTTGGTTCTTTCTTCCTCACTGGGAGCAGCCCCCAGAAAAAGGGCCTTGATGAGCTACTTGTTCCGAAAAATGGCCAAAAAGCAATACGTCTACAAGTCGGTTTATAAGAAGAATGGATATACGGCTCCGGGTTTTATTGTTACCTCCAAGAATGATGTAAACTCAGAACGAATTCGACTTATCCAGAGCATCGATCAATTTAGAAAGGCCGGTGAAACAGCGTATGATAACAGACTCCATTCTTTCTTTGGTCGGCTTACAGCCCAAGAATGGGGAATGCTTCAATACAATCACCTGAATCACCACCTCACTCAATTTGGGCTGTAAAGATGAAAGCCAATTTGCGCGATGCGAATAGCGTCATCCCTCACTCGGAATTAATTCTTCGACCGGAGGGGAGTATTTACCACCTTGGCATTAAAGCCGAGCATATTGCGAAAAAGGTCATTATTGTGGGTGACCCGGAAAGGGTTCCCAAGATTTCAGTTTTGTTCGATACGATTACTCACCGAATTGAAAGTCGTGAGTTTATCATACACACCGGCGTATACAAAGGCAAAGAGATTACGGTTATTTCATCGGGTATAGGTGTCGACAATATTGATATTGTCATGACCGAATTGGATGCGGCTGTCAACGTTGATTATGACACCAGGCAGGCCAAGCCTGAGCATACATGCTTGGAGATTGTGCGCATTGGCACAAGCGGTTGTATGCATTCGGATATTCCTGTTGGCAGCTTTGTGTCTTCGGCATATTCGTTTGCTCTGGATGGAGTACCACACACGTATAATGCAATTCCGTCGGAAGCTGAGCAGGCACTTCAGTCTGCCTTGTCTGACAGATTTCATTGGCTTCGGGAAAACTCAGGATTCTATGTGGCGCAATGCAACGAAGAGCTTCATCAGCGCATTTCATTCGATTGTATTCACGGCATAACGGCAACAGCCAATGGTTTTTACGGTCCCCAAGGACGTTCGGTACGCTTGAAGTCAACCATGGAAAACCGCATTGATGAATATGCGCAGTTTAGATACAATGAGTTGAGAATTACCAACTTCGAAATGGAGTCGGCAGGTATTTATGCGATGGCTTCCATGCTCGGTCATAAGGCATTATCTGTCTGTGCCATTCTGGTTAACCGAGCTACCAAAGAATTCAACAGCGACTCATTGAGAAGTGTTGAAACCCTTATCAGGACTGTGTTAGATCGATTTTGAAACATCGGTTGTGAAAAAGGTCGTTGGGCCTTGTCGATTGTAACGGTTTCCTTCAGCTAGCTTTGATATCGCTACTGAAAACTGAAAAACAATCACGATGTACAGCAACGAAGTCAATGCCCTCATTTCGCTTATTGAGGACCCCGATGAAACCATCTATAAACAGGTGAGTTCTGAGTTGAAGAATTATGGTGAGTCCATTATTCCGCAACTCGAACAATACTGGGAATTACAAGATTTTGGGCCTTTGTTTCAAACCCGTCTCGAGGAGCTTATTTCTACTATTCAATACGAAGGCGTATACAATCGCCTGAAGGCTTGGAAAAACTCAGAAGACAAAGACTTGTTGGAAGGTGCGCTTATCATTAATAAGTACCAGTATCCTTCTTACGACGAATCTGAATTGCGTAGAGTAGTTTCCAAGATTCGTCAGAGTATTTGGTTGGAGTTGAATGATAACCTCACTGCATTTGAGCAGATTCGGGTTTTCAATCACATGTTTTACACCCATCATGGGTTCAAGGGTAATCGTGAAAACTACCACCAGCCACAGAATTCCTTTTTATCTGATCTTGTAACCACGAAGACAGGAAATCCACTTTCGCTTGGACTGTTGTATACCTATTTAGCTGACAGTCTTGATTTGCCAGTGCAAGGAGTAAATCTTCCAAGCCACTTTATACTTTGTTATCTGGATCATTATCCATTCGATGAAGAGTTGGGAATAATAAAAGAAGAATCTGAAGTGTTGTTTTACATCAATCCATTCAATGCAGGTGCAATTCTCCAGAAAGAGGAAATTGATGAGTTTCTGGTAAAGCAGAATTTGCCTCAGGACGAGCGTTTTTATCGTCCGTGCGCAAACATGGAAATGATAGCCCGGATGCTGAATAATCTCATACATGCATATATAGCTGCCAGCAATGACGAAAAGGTTCGTGAACTGCGAGCCCTTCAATCATTGCTGTTGGAAAAAGAAGGTTGATTGAAAATGTAGATCGATTTTAATGGGAAGAAAAAGGCGCTTTGTAAGAGGCGCCTTTTTCGTTAATAACTGACATTACAACGAAAAGGTGTTTCTATTAGATTTGTTTCACTTACTAACCACGACCGAAACAGTCCGGCCTGCAGCTTAGCTGTTGAGTAGTCGTCTTTTCATCCGATGAATCGGCTGAATACGCTACGGTCAGACTAATTACTGACGATGGAATTCGACATCTTTTTCAGTTTCTCGAAAATGGATTTGGGGCAGGGTGCTCCTTCAGATCAGCTTTTGTATGATAATCTTTTCCGCCAGATTCGCGCTGCCGATCAACTGGGGTATAACCGGGCGTGGGTAGGGGAGGCGCACTTTTCCATTCGCACAGAGCAGCATAAGCCCGAGCCCCTACTACCGCATTTCAACGGTGAACTCTGTATCAATACCGATATTCTGCAGATTGCCGCGGTTGCTTATCCGCAAACCAAGCGAATTGAAGTCGGCTCCGCAATTCGCAACATCATTGCCAACGGAGGCCCCATCGCGCATGCCGAAGCTGTTCGGACATACTTGACCATTCATCGCGAAGAACTGCTCACAAGCGGCCGTAAGTTGAATATCGGATTTGGTATTGGTCGATTTGCCTATGCAAATGAAGTTTATGGTTTCAAACCCCGAAACCGCGTCGAGGAGTTGCTGTGGAATGCTGTCAGAGCGCTCACGTTGCGCGAAGCCGCCGAGATATTTGTGCGTATGCTCTCGGGAGAAACCCTGGGAACTGCAGATGTTATGCCCAAGGTAATTCAAAAGGCGGAAGTAAAAGATCAAGTCGTTTGGTCCGAAGCGCTGCAACACGCCGGCCTGCCTTCAGACGCTGTAAGCATTATCATAGCTCCCTTGTGGGAGTTCGAACGCGTAAAACTCATTCCGGAAGAAGTTGATTTGAGTAATCTGAATCTGGTCCTGGGATCCCATGATCCGCAACTACAACAGCACATCAATCAATGGCTTCCCGTGAAGGTCTTTAACCTTTCGGTGACCCCCAACCATATCATTGATCAAACCCACGATCGCATGCGCGCCTGTTATCATCCCTCGGGCGGCACATGGAAACGACAGTATATGCCGCGAACCGTCATGGTATTCACCTGTGCCGATGCCGAACTGACGGAGGCTGAACAAGACGCAAAGGCTGAAGTCGAAGCTCGCGATGCCATGCATGCCTATTGGCAAGCGATGGAGGGCACCGTAGATCAAGGCAAGGTCGAAAGCGGCATGGAAAACGCCGTTTATGGTAGTCCGGCAAAAGTCTATCGGAGTATCCGTGAGCGATTTCATACGGAAGACTGCCTGATGACCTGGTTCGATTTTAACACCAACGACGCAGCTGTCGTTATTAAACGAATGCAAGCTTTCATGGAGCATGTAGCTCCGTTATTTAAAGAAATGTAATCATGGATCATAGTCCTTTAATCATCGCCGGTGGCGGATTGGTTGGATTAGCAGCGGCGATCATGCTCTCTGACCGTTTTGAACGCATTGATATCTTCGAAAAGCGCGAGGAACCGATTTTCCCGCCATCGATGCAAGCTCGATCGCTGCAACTGGTGATTTCTGCCCGCGGATGGCGAACCCTGGAAGCAATTGGTTTGTCGCAAGACGTCCTGGATCATTCCTTGAAGCTAAACGGACGGATGCGTCATCATGCTGATGGGGCTGACATTGAACCCTATTCGGTTCACGGACACGAAATCAATTGTATTTCCCGAAATACGCTCTACCAATTGCTCACGCAGCGGGCTGAGGCATTGCCCAATGTCCATATTCATTACGATAGCGTGGTTCAGGATGTCTTTTTTGAGCAAAAGGCTATCGATGTGATGCATTACGGTCATAAAAAGTACTGGAAATACGATCTGCTCATTGGGGCCGATGGCGTGCGTTCCAAAGTAACCTATCATCTGAATCGTAACGGCACCTTAAGCCATCAATTGGAAAGGAATAACTACCGTGAGATTCGAATCACGGAAAACCTTTGGGAACGGGATAAATTCCATTATTGGCACAGTCCGAAGGCCATGATTGGTGCCTTTCCGGTACATGAAGGCGGATTTAGCCTGTTTTTAGTGCATCAGAATGAGCATATGCTCGAATTGCTTGTGCAGAAAGATGACAGCGCCTTTGAAGCGTTGTTTCCCGGCGTTAAGGATGCCGTGCCCGACATTCGCGAGCGACTTAAACATTCCAAAGGCGGCTTTTTGGGTTCTGTTAATGCTCAAAACTGGCATCATGCCGACAATGTGGTCATTATGGGCGACGCTGCGCATGCCATGCTGCCGTTCATGGGACAAGGGTTAAATACGGGCTTGGAAGACCTTTGGAGCCTGAGTCAAATTATTGATAAAGAAGGAATAACATCACCTGAGTTAATTCAAAGCTTTGCGTCTACTAGGCGGGTTCAAGCTGGAGCTATCCGAAGGATTTCGGAGAATCAGTTCAGGTATTTGACCGGAAAGTTTACCGATAGGGATTACGCCATAAAGCACTTGGCTGATCATCATTTGATAAACCATGATTTGCCGACGACTTACATGGGATGTGCATTCAGTCTGGATCCGTTTGCTGAAATTCTGGAGCGTGAGGAAAAGTTGTATGCGTCGTTTACGGAGGAGCAGATTGCAGAGGAGTTGGTTCGCATGGGGAAGGCTACGGATGATAGATGAGAGATTACGGATTACGAGTGACAGATTACAGATTACAGATGGCGCTTGTAAGTCAATCGATTACGGGATATTTTGACTCATAATTTACATTATGTAAAGTAAAATAATTCAGGAATGA
>Ga0315901_10010338_pt1 | contig 10632 bp, 5 predicted proteins | sample LakEriMetagenome_10_FD_203761 | JGI IMG/M metagenome (GOLD analysis project Ga0315901, IMG submission 203761) | Freshwater fungal communities from buoy surface, Lake Erie, Ohio, United States - Buoy 2 MA116 | ecosystem: Environmental > Aquatic > Freshwater > Lake | place: USA: Lake Erie, Ohio...
AACTGCAGTCGAATCCATGCCTGCCGAATTGTGATGGGACTGGTCGTGCAGAGCCCCTGTCCGCTGGCGATCACGGTCGTCCCGGCGGAGAGGGTCGAGCTCGCGAGGACCGCTCCGAGGTCCTGCTTGTTGAGGTCGATCCGGATGGTTCCGGCAACACCTCCGCCCCCCAGCAGGCCGGGCGGGGGGGCGGGCCGACGCCCCTGGATGGCCACCGCATCCAGTTCCACCAGTGCGGGGGCCGAGAGCTGGGCAACCGGGCAACCGGGGGGTCCACCCCCCGGGACTTCGAGCTCCACCCCCACCTTGGAAAGGGTGTCCCTGTCAAACTGCGCGAGGGACAGTTCCCACGGTTGAGCCAGCGGGGATGTCGGCCAGGCCCGCAGGGGGAATGACTTGTCGTTCGCACCCGAGTCTTGGCCAAACAGCAGGTTCCACTGCGTGAGGCTGGTGGCCAGTCCAGTGTCGGACACTCCCGGTTGGGTGACCTTGGCCAGCAGTTTCCAGCCGGGGGCCGTGCTGTGACTGGTGGTCCAGGTGAGCTGCTTTCCCAGGGTTCCCCGCGCCTCGGCACCGGCCGGGCTGGTGAGCTGGAAGAGGCTGGCCCCGGTTTCTCCCCCGGGCGAGGCGAGCAGGGTGTGCACGGTGTTGACCGCACATTTCCAGTCGTCGCCGGCTGGGGGAACATATTCGAGTGCGGACTGCGTTGAAACCACAGTGCTGGCGACCAGTGTCAACCGTTGTCGGATGACCTCTGCGGCTGCCTCTCCCGCGTCGAGGTGCAACGCCGGGGCCTGCCCGACCACCAGCAGAGAATCGTGCACCACGATGTCGGCGAGGGGCGATTCCGACCAGACGGCCGAGAGCTTGTCTCCCCTCACAAGGCAATTCGCGAACAGGAGTTTCTGGCGGAGCACGTCCGCGTCGGCGATGGGGGGACTGCCCGGAGCTGGCTTTCCGGCCGGGGGGCTCGCCACGGGGGGATTGGAAACGGCGGCCGGCGAGGCGGGATTGGATGTGACCAGGCCATCGCCCGCCGTGACGCGCACGGCAGTCATGCTTTTCTCGGGAATGCCCCGAGCCGAGAATGAGCATCCCCGGGCGAGGAAGTCGCCTCCCGAGACATGGAGAAACGCGTCATTGGGGAGGGTGTCGTAGCCAGTCACCGTCACGGCGAAGTGGACATTCTGCAGTTCGAGCGACGTGTTGTGGAATTCGAGCAGGGCATGGACGGCCGGGCCCTCTGGTTCAAGCAGCACCAGCAGGGGGCGCGATTCGGGTTGAGCCGCCTCCAGCACCACCCGGCCCCGATTTTCGATGCGGTCGGTTTTCACCGCGAAGGGGCCCGAGCCGACGAGGACGATTCGTGCTCCTTCAACAGGCAGATCGCGGAAGGCCTGGTTGAGGGTGCGATAGCTGCCAGGCTGGCTCCCGACGGGATCCACCACGAAGGTCTTGGTGGGGACCGTCACCGGCTCGCGGGCCCACCGCGGCAAGGCCGCCAGTTCTTCCCGCAACCGCTTGTTCCCCGCACCCGGTGCGCCGCCACCCCCCTGGCTTCCCGGAAAGAACCCGGTGTCGGCACCTCCCCCGACCCGCTTGCCGGTCTCGTTGGTCTCGACCTGTTTCGGGCCGGCGGCGACAGTGCCCGGCTCTTCCCCCTCGCCCTCCCCGACCCGGCGATTCTTGTCTTCCGGAGTTCCCTGAGCGGGATCGGTTGGGGACATCTGTGTCTCCCCCGCCCCGGAGATGGTTTTTCCCTGCCGTGCGAGTGCCTCGCGCTGCTCGGCCAGTTGCTCGGCGGTGAGGGTCGGATCGGTGGTGTCGACCGTCTTGTTCATTTGCAAGGCCAGCCACCAGAGACCCGAGAGGAGGGTCAGCAGCACGGCAGCAACGGCTGAATAAAACGTCAGCTTGCTCTTCCATTCGGCCCCGCCCGCGTCGCGCTCGGTTCCCAGGGGGCCGCTGGTCGACATGGGCAATTGCGAGGCGGCGACCTTTTTGCGACGCCGGGCGGCCGCAGTGTTCGAGAGGTCTTCGACCGTTTCTCCCTCGGGAATGACGTCGGCCTGTTTCGCGCGGGACGATTTGCGGCTTTTCGCCTGAGGTGTGGGGGTGTCTGAGAGAATCGCGTTGCTGACGTGATCGCCCCCTTCCTGCAGGACGACCAGGTCGGCGATGAGTTCGTCGGGGGTCTGGTAGCGGCGGGCAGGGTCTTTCTCGGTCATCCGCCGCATGACAGCCGAGACTCCCTCGGGGACCTGCGGGTTTTTGTCGCGAGGATCGGGGAACGGGGTTTTGAAATGGGCGTGCAGCTTGTTGGTGACGCCGCCGTCAGGAAACGGCGGACTGCCCGTCAGCAGGTAATACCAGGCACAGCCGAGCGAATAGATGTCGCTGCGGATGTCGGCCGCCTTGCTGTCGCGTGCCTGCTCGGGAGACATGTAGTCGACAGTGCCGACCGTCGTCCCGGTCCGGGTAATCGAGGTGTCGGCCCCTTCCGCGACAATGCGGGCGAGCCCCATGTCGGCCAGTTTCACCTGACCGTCGCGGCGGATCATCAGGTTGGCCGGCTTGATGTCGCGATGGACGATCTTGTGCTTGGCGGCATGCTGCAGGGCGAGGCTGGCCTGCTTGATGACCTCAATGGAACGCTTGACCGGCAACACGCCTCGCTTGGCGACCATGTTCGCCAGGTCGGTCCCATCGACGAATTCGAGGGCGATGTAAAGGTAGCCATTGCCTTCCCCCGACTCATGGACGGCAATGATGTTGGGATGGTCGAGTTGCGCGGCGGCCTGCGCCTCGGACTTGAACCTGCGGACGAGGGTCGGGTTTTCAGCCTTGTCGCGGGGAAGCACCTTGAGGGCCACCTGGCGGTTGAGCACCTCATCGTGGGCGAGATAAACCGCCCCCATCCCTCCCTGCCCCAGCTTTTTCCGGATCAGGTATTTGCCGATCCGGGGGGTCTGCGGTGCCGGGGTTCCGCCGCCGGCAGAGGTCATTTCCCGGGTGGGATCGTCATCGGAGGGGCTGGAGTCAGCGTCGGCTTCAGGAGACATGGCACAACACGACGGGCAAAACGAAACTGGCCAAACCAGCCGCACCGGGCTCGAAAACCGATTATACGGATCGTCATCCACCCCCGTCGATCAACTCTCCGAGTCGATGTCGTTGGACATTCCCGTCGCCCCGAGTCCCTCGCCGGGGTCGTCCTGGTCTTCCTCAATCAGCTCCGAATGTGCGCTGAATCCAGAATACATCGGTCCGGGACAGTTTGTTGGATCAGGGGAGTCCTGCGGGAGTTCACACCGAGGTGTGAACTCCCAGAACGAATGGTCCACGAAACACATTCATCTGCGGACCGAACGGCTTGGATCTCTCGCTGCGCCCGGTGTGATCTCGCAAGAGTTGCACAACGCACCTTCCTTCGCCGGTGGGTGGTGCAATCGACCGCGAACCAAAATTGCTCGGCCCTCAGCCCCGGACTCCCGGCGTCATTGAGACGTGCTGGGAAGGGGTGAATCCAGCGGGTGTTCGCGTGGGGGTGCCCCCCGGGATGTGGCGGGCCGGGGGCGGGGAGTCCGCCTACCGTGACGTCGGCCAATTGAGCCTGGCGAGTCGGCCCGACTGAAAACCGAGGAGAACACTGTGTCCGAGAGGGTCGCAGGCGACCCGGCAGACGTCGTCCGGCAGAATCGCCTGCCATTCCACCGCACCGCTTTCATCGACAAGGTAGAAATGCCTTTCCATGGTCACGACCGCCACCTTCCGCCCCGAGTAACTGGCCGCGACCCGAGAGGCGGTCCCCCCCACCTGGTACGAACCGACCTGCTCTCCGGTGTCGTCGTGCAACTGGATGCCATGGGCGTAACAGGCCAGCAGGACGATGTCTCCTCCGCGGGCGACCGCGAGGTCGCCGACATTCGAATACAGCGGCTGCTGGTAGAGCTTGTCTCCCTGGAAGGCAAACCGGCAGAGCATGCCGTACTCGGCGACCCCCACCATCTCGGGGACTGACGGGATGAACTCCAGCGCGATCAGCGGCTGCTGGGTCGAGACAGTGCGGATGCGCTTGCGGAAGAAGTCATAGAGGATCAGCGAGCTGTCGGCGAGACTGACCCCCGCGTACTCTCCATGGGGATCGAGTGCGATCGAGGCAACCTGCTCTGCGTGTTCCAGGCAGCCCTGGAAGACCAGTTGGTGATTGAACCAGTAGAGCTTGTCGTCCCCCACGAGGGCGACACCTCCCCCCCCCGTGTCGGAAAAGGCGAGTGCACGGATGGGGGAGGGGCCGCGGATCAGGTTGGCCAGTCGCCCCGATGAGTCGAGCAGGTACATGCCGCCGACGGCATCGGCCGCCAGCACCTCCCCGGTCTCACGGGCCCAGCGCAGGGCGACCAGGGGAGCCTCGGTGCGGAAGCTCCAGGCGAGCGTGGGGGCCGTTCCTTCCCCCCACTTCCACCAGTCGTCGCCCGACCCGCTCATCGGGCGGCCAGGTCGTTGCGCAGCAACCGCAGGGCCTGCTGCATGTCTTCGTCTCCCTCGACGTTGATCTCGGTCGCCGACCGCAGTGCCTGGCGGTCCTGCGGAGGCTCGGGGACCTCGATGTCGGGCCGCAGCCCGATCTTGGCGAGGTTCTGTCCGCGGGGAGAGTAGAACTTGGCTGTCGTCACCCGCAGGCCACACTGCTGCTTGGCCTGGAAGATCGTCTGCACCGACCACTTGCCGAACGACCGCCGGCCCACGATGGTGCCGCGTCGGTGATCCTTGAAGGCCCCCGCGACGATCTCGCTGGCACTCGCACTGTCGCCGTCGATCAGCAGCACGATGGGAAGAGTCCACGTGCCGGGCTGCTTGGCGGTGAATGTCTCATTCTGGCGGGGGCCGCGGATCTGCACGAGGGTCCCCTCGGACAGGAACCGGTCGAGCACCTCAACGGCCGCCGAGAGCAGTCCGCCAGGGTTCCCCCGCACGTCGAGGATCAGCGACTGCATCCCCTGCTGGTCGAGCCGGGTGAGCGCCTGATCCAGTTCGCGGGCGGTCGAATCCTGGAAGGTGGTGAGCTGGATGTAGCCGACGCCGCTGGTCGAGTCGACGATGCGGGCGACCGGGATGCTCTGGATCTCGACGGCCCGACGAACAAGGGTGAGATTCCGGCGTTCAGACGACTTGCCACGCTGCACTTCCAGCCGGACCCGCGAACCCGATTCCCCCTGCAGCAGGCTGGCGGCTTCATCGGTGTTCAGCTCGGTCACGTCGTGCCCGTCGATGGTGGTGAGATATTCCCCCACCAGCAATCCCCCCTCGGCAGCCGGGCTGTTCGGAAGGACGTTGACGAGGAACATTCCCTGGCCCGGCTCAGCCTTGATCTCGACCCCGAGCCCGACGAAGTTGCCGTGGATGTTGCTCATCAGGTCGGTGTACCGCCCCGGGGTGAGCAGGCCGCTGTAATCGTCGAGGGCGTGACAGCCGCCGAAGACATATTCGAGCCAGACGGCGGTGGCGGGGAGGGCGAGTTCCCGCTGGCAGAGCCCCGAGACCTCCTCGACAAACCGGCGGGCGTCCTCGAGGTCGGCGATGCGGCGGTTCCAGTATTCGCCGGGCCGCCGGAGTATGGTGCGGACCGACTCGGCCCGCTCACGGCGATCTTCGGGAACGTTGCGGGCGAGGAAGCGGGGCTCGTCGAGTGCCTGGTAGAGACTCTCGGTGCCGTGGGCGACGAAGCTGGTCAGCGTGACCGGTTCCACGTACTGCGACTGGGTCCGGCGGTAGATGTCTTCGAAGAGGGACTGTGCCTCACCCCGGGATCGGACCAGCAGGTTGCGTTCGAAGCTGCGGTCGGAATAGCGGCGGTCGACACTGAGGTGGACCTTGCTGCGCCGCATGCCGTATTCGAGTTCACCACAGTCGGGCCACTGCCGGCACGACTTCTCGTAGTGCATGATCGCGTCGCCCCACTTCCGCGACTGCTCCAGTTCGACCCCTCGGTTGACCGCCTGGCGAATCTCCTGGGTGAGGGGACGCGAGCCGGGGTTGCCAGCCCGACTGGGGGTAAGGGCGAGGGCGGTGCACAGGCCCGCCCAGAGGAAGAACAGACCGGGGCGCAGGTGTCTCGAGAGCGACATACAGAGAACTCGCGGTCACGGAGCGAAGGGACTGGGGGGCAGCAATCAGCGGTTGTCGATCTGCAGGTCCATTCCGAGCGGCCGGTCCGGTGTCTTCCGGAATCGGGCCGCTGTCCCTCCCTGGACCGCCGCGGCAGTTCTGGACTGTTTCAGTCCTCGTTCAGTTCTGAGCTGGTCAGTTCAGCGCTGCGGCAACGTTGGCTGAAGTTGAGTATAGATCACAAAAAACGCGCCGCGGCAAAACGATTTCCGAAGTGTCGTCAGTACAACCGCTACAACCCGACCAGCAGGTGGCTGAGGGGGACCGGAACCAGATTCGGGCCAATCGGCCGAGGAGGCGTGGCCGCGGGTCGCGAACCGAGCGAACCGGTCCGGCGGCGTGGGGGGGCTCGCTTTACTTCAATTCCACCTGATGCGAACATCACGACCAGTGAGGTGCTTTGTGAGAAGCACTGCTTGAGGCGTCGCCCCCCTGCGTTCCGCTGTTTCTCCTCCCGGTCGAGGTTGTGTCATGTCCCGCCGTGCTTCGCGTCGTCTCTTTTTGCAGCACACCTCGGCTGCCGGCCTGTTGGCCGCCGGTCTGCATGTTTCGGGAGCGCCGGCCCGGGCGAGTCTCTCGGCCAACGACAAGCTCAACATCGCGGCGATTGGCGTGGCGAACAAGGGGGGGCACAACATTGATGAACTCGCCGGCCAGAACTTTGTCGCCCTGTGCGATGTCGACGAGACCTACCTGACGCAGTGGGGCGAGAAGCATCCGCAGGCTCGCCGGTACCGCGACTACCGGGTGATGCTCGAGAAGGAAGCGAAGAACATTGATGCGGTTGTGGTTTCGACCGCCGACCACACGCATGCCCCCGCCGCTTCGGTGGCGCTCGACCTCGGGAAGCATGTTTATTGCGAGAAGCCCCTCTCGCACACCGTGGCCGAGGCGCGGGCCCTCGCGAAGCTGGCGAAGAAGAACAAGCTGGCGACCCAGATGGGAACGCAGATCCACGCGACCGACAATTACCGCCGGGTGGTGGAGATCATCCAGGGAGGGGTCATCGGGCCGGTGCACGCGGTCTACAACTGGTGCAACAAGGGCTGGTCGAACGGTCGTTTCAATTGCGGCACGACACCGGCTCCCAAGAATCTCGACTGGGACCTCTGGCTCGGCCCCGCCAAGCAGCGCCCCTACTGCGAAAACGTGCATCCCGGCAACTGGCGGCGGTTCTGGGAATACGGTTCGGGAACATTCGGTGACATGGCCTGCCATGTCATGGATCTCCCCTTTTGGGCCCTGGGGCTGCGCTTCCCGACGAAGGTCTCGTGCGAGGGGCCCGAGTTGCATGCCGACGGGGCACCGTCGTGGGCCAAGGCGACGTATGAGTTCCCCGGATCGGGTGGGAAGCCGCTGATGTGCTACTGGTCCGACGGGGGCGAGAACTTCGACCTTGTGAAGCAGACCAACGACTACGACGGCAAGCCCCTTTCGGACTGGGGACTGGGGATCCTGTTCGTGGGTGAAAAGGGGATGCTGGCGGCCGACTATGGACGACGGCAACTGCTCCCCAAGGAAAAGGCGCAGGAGTTCAAGCTTCCCGAGCAGTCGCTCGCCCCGTCGATGGGGCACTGGAACGAGTGGGTGCACGCCTGCAAGACCGGCGCGCCAACCCTCTGCAACTTCGACTATTCGGGAGCCCTCACCGAGACTGTGCTGCTGGGGATTGTCGCCTTCCGGGCCGGGGCCGGGTTCAACTGGGATGCCGAGAACCTCAAGGCGAGCCTCCCCAAGGCCCAGGAATTCGTCAGCAAGGAATATCGCAAGGGATTTGAAGTGGTCGGCCTGAACGGCTGATGGTCGCCACGAAGGTTTCGGTCGTGATATGAAAACAGCGGCAGCGAGACGAGCATCTCGCTGCCGCTGTTTGTTTTGACCCCGGGGTGTGGGCCGGGGGAACCGGGTCAATCGGCTGTTGGCCTTATTCCTTGACCGGCGAATAGTCGACGAGGGTCATGTAGGTCCGTTCGACCTTCGAGACGATCTTGCCGTCTTTCTCGGAGGCTTCCTGGACCTTCTTCCATTCGGGGTCGGCGATGAAGTCGGCCCAGCTCTTGTCGGCCGCCGCCTGATCCTTGTGCGAGACCACGTAGATGAGGGTGTTGTCCTTGAGCTTGGGATCGGTCGGAACCCAGTATTCGTGGTTCCGCATGCCGTGCTTCTCGAACAGCTTCACAGTGTGATTGCGGAACCGGGCGTGCAGCGCCTCGAGGCGTCCCGGGAGGGTCGTGTAAACCCGCAGCTCATAGAGTCGCGGAGCCTTCGCGTCTTCGACCGCCGTCGCCCGGCCCGCCGAGAACGACAATCCACACAGGGTCAGGCAGACCCCAGCCAACAGCCACGTCTTCCACGAACGCAACATGAGCAACCCTCGCGACACAGGGGAAACGGAACGTCACAGGTGACGGGGTGAGGTTATCGAATTGCCGTACTCGGTGGCAGGGATCGGGGCGGCACAGCCGCGCGCGTACCCCCTCTCCCGCGAAGAGACTATCGGTCAGCAGAACCCGCACTGCTGCGGGAGAGGGACGGGGTGAGGGCCAAATGGCCGCGTGCATGCACCGTGCGTTCGTTTGTTCCGGCGTTGGTTGATTTCGAGTGGCGGAAGCCGTTGTGCAGAGGAACGGTGTAACCCCTCATCCGGCCTTCGGCCACCTTCTCCCCCCGCAGGGGGGGAGAAGGACACGGTGGAAGTCGGTGCGATGTGGCTGCATGGGTTTCGGTAACAAGTGAGCGGCGAAGCCGCGCGCGTACCCCCTTTCCCGCGAAGACACTCTCGGTCAGCAAAACCCGCACTGCTGCGGGAGAGGGACGGGGTGAGGGCCAAATGGCCGGGTGCATGCCCCGTGCATTCGTTCGGGCGGTCGTTCATTTCCACCAGCGATGCACAACCCCGCCGAACAGGGGGTTGCTTGCCTTCACGGGGCAATTGGTGACAATGCGGAAATCCCGACGGCCAATCCCCGTCGCGGGCCCCACCGCATTGCCCCCCTTCGACGCGAGAGCCCCCCACATGAGCCAGCGACCGATCCGACCCCTGCCCCCTTTCCGCAGGTTTCTGTGGCTCGGGCTCTGCCTGTGCGGACTGTTCGCCCCGGCTCTGATGCCTGAAGTCGCGCACGCCGAATGGCAGGCTGGGCTCGCCCGCCGCAAGATCACTCCCGAACGCTCGATGTGGATGTCGGGGTATGCGGGACGCAATCGCCCCGCCGACGGCACCCTGATCGACCTGTGGGCGAAGGCGGTCGTGCTGCAGGATGACGCTGGTGCCCGCGTGGCGCTGGTCGGCCTGGACCTCGTGGGCATTGATCGCGACCTCTACCTGGCGATCCTCCACGACCTCAAAGAAAAGCATCACCTCGAACAGGCCCAGGTGGCGCTGTATTGCTCGCACACGCACACCGGACCGGTCGTTGGCCGCAACCTGTTGACGATGTACACGCTCGACGCGACGCAGGCGCAACTCGTCGCCGACTACTCGCGTGACCTGCAACGCCACGTGGTCGAAGTGGTGGGCGAGGCCCTGCAGGGACTCGCTCCCGCCACGGTCGCCTGGGGGAGTGGACACAACACGCTGGCGGTCAATCGCCGCAACAACGTCGAAGCCAATGTTCCGCAACTGCGGGCCCAGGGGGTGTTGAAGGGGCCCGTTGATTACGACGTGCCGGTGCTGTCGATTCGCCGTCCCGATGGGAAGCTGGCCGGGGTCGTCTTCGGCTACGCCTGCCACGCGACCGTGTTGCCGATCTTCCGCTGGTCGGGCGATTGGCCCGGCTACGCGCAACTGGCAGTGGAAGAGACTCATCCGGGGACGATGGCGGTCTTCTTCGCCGGTTGCGGCGCGGACCAGAATCCCCTCCCCCGGCGGATGGCTGAGCCTCCCACCCCCGCCGCCCAGGAGGAATATGGCATCGCCCGGGCCGAGGAATACGGTCGGTCGATCGCCCGCTCGGTCACCCAGGTGGTCGCCGGTCACATGCCGGTCATCGAAGGGCGCATTCAGTCGGCCTTCCGCGAGGTCCCCCTCCCTCTCGACAAGCTGCCGACCCGCGACGAGATCGAGAAAGAGGCTCAGTCGAGCAACCAGTATGCCGTGCTGCGGGCGAAGATGCTGCTCAAGAAACTCGATGCGGGCGAACAACTCTCGCAGACCTATCCCTACCCCATCCAGGTCTGGAAGCTGGGGGATCAGATCCAGTGGGTCTCCCTCGGGGGAGAGGTGGTGGTCGACTTCGCCGTTCGGCTCAAGAAAGAGTTGACGGGGCAGAAGACCTTTGTCGCCGGCTATGCGAATGATGTGATGGCCTACATCCCCTCGTTGCGGGTGCTCAAGGAAGGGGGATACGAAGGGGCCGGGGCGATGTTGTTCTACGGTCTTCCCACGGTCTGGGGTCCCGAGGTCGAAGAGACGATCATTCGAGGGGTTCACGAACTGGTCGGACCCCCGGCCCGGTGAAGGGC
>Ga0315901_10010339_pt1 | contig 10631 bp, 24 predicted proteins | sample LakEriMetagenome_10_FD_203761 | JGI IMG/M metagenome (GOLD analysis project Ga0315901, IMG submission 203761) | Freshwater fungal communities from buoy surface, Lake Erie, Ohio, United States - Buoy 2 MA116 | ecosystem: Environmental > Aquatic > Freshwater > Lake | place: USA: Lake Erie, Ohio...
AGCACCAGCTACTGCGTTGATGCGTTGGTAAAGCGTATCGAAGCGCTAGAAGCGAACACTAAACAATGGAGGACTGATCACTTGCGGCTGGCTAACATCTGCGCAGGCATGACAGAGGATCGGTTTGAGTTTTTCGGGAAACTATTACCCGAAGAGGAGAGCACGCCTGAAGGTGAAATCCTTGATTACTACAGCAAACTTGCGGCGCAGCATGCAGGTGGGGCTGTATTCCACAAGGATCCATCACTGACAGAGCGCGTCGTGATGGCGATCACCCGCGATGGCGAGAAAGCTAGGTGGGGCGAAGCTCGAGCAGCAATGCTTGAGATCGCCCGATGGCTTGAGCTGCGCGCTGGTGGCACACGGGCATGCTGGCTGCTTGAGCGGGAGGCGCAGAAGTGACCTGGCGCCTGCTGGCCAAAGCGTTAGGCGAGAAGGCGAGTGACTGCGACCGCGAATCTGATCGCGTGGCGCTGATCCGCCTTGCGATCCTTACCAGTTACCTAATTACGAATTGTTTCATCATTGCTGGCGTGCTTCGACACTGGGGGCCGGAGCGTCCGCAGCACGCGCCCGTACGAGATTTCAAGAGCACGGGCGATAGCTGCAGCGCTCATGCCACCACGATGCATGAAGTAGATGAGGTCGCGATCAAACTGGTCGGCGGCCACGCTGGACAATTCGGCTAAGGGCATGGTAGCCTTTATATGTACCTTTATCCACTTATGACACCAAACGAAGTTCGAGACGCACTGGTCCCAATTCGAGAGGAGTTGGACGCGGTGCTGGGCAAGATTTATTGGCAAGACGGCATGGCGCATGTGTTTGCTGCGCTTCATGCTGCTGTTGAAAACGTCAAACTCGCAAGGGACTACACCCACCGTGCTTGATTACCATTCACATCCTGCAGCTTCTGCATCGAAGCTGAAGGCGATTATTAGCGGTACACCGCGTGATTATTGGGCCAAGTTTATCGATCCTGATCGCGCCGAGTTCAAGCCCACAGACGCAATGCGCCAGGGCAGCCTGGTCGATTGCTTGATCACGGAGCCTGAACAGTACAGCAAGCGTTATCTGGTTGCACCACAGTGTGATCGCCGCACTAAAGAGGGAAAAGCAATCTGGGCCGAGTTCCAAGCTGAAGCCGGTCAGCGTGAGGTGATCACGCGTGACTGGGAAGACAACGCGCTCAGAGTGGTCGAAGCGCTGATGCGCGATCCAGATGCTGCTCCACTGATTCGAGGTGGCGAAGGACAGGACCCTCACTTGTGGCTTGATGAGGATTGCGACATCGAATGCCGGTATAAACCCGACATCGAGCATCCCAAAAAGGGTTTGCTTGTGGACCTTAAGAAGGCACGATCCGCGAGTCCCCGGATGTTTGCGGCGCAGTCGTATTTATTGGCTTACGACCTGCAGATGGCGCATTACAGCTTGGGCTTTAAGGATCGCTATGGCAAATTGCCTGAGCAGGTGATCTTGATTGCTTACGAATGGCAGTGGCCTCACAACACCAGCGTCAACATTCTCAGTGAGGATTTGATTGAGGAGGGTCATCGCCGTCGCGAGGAAGCGATCACAGTGCTGAAGCGCTGCTGGGAGTCTGGCGTTTGGCCATCTTGGGGCGCTGTCGAGATGGATGTGCCGCGCTGGGCGCATGCAGATGATCCTGCAAATGCAACTGATGCTGATGACCTTGAACTGGAGGGCCTCGAATGAATTTTGATGAGCTGTACCCCGGCCGCTTCTTGAAGGCTGGATTGATTCCAAACGGCAAAGCGACTTACACGATTGCTTCTGTTGCTAGGGAGCAGATTGAAGGCGAGAACGGAGTCGAGGACAAGGTTTTGATGACCTTCTCTGAGACTGCGATGCAGCTTGTGTTGCCGAAGGTAAATGCTGTTGCAATTCGCGCGATGTTTGGCAGCGATGTGCAGCAGTGGATTGGCAAGCGCGTGACGCTCTATGCGACGACGGACATTATGCCGTTCCCAAAGCGCAGGAACGAGCCGTGTATCAGGGTGTTTGGCAGCCCTGATATCCGCGAAGAGGTGATCTGCGAATGGCAGCCCCCGAAACGAAGGAAGCTGGTACAGAAGCTGCAGCCGACTGGGTATTACCAAACTGCATGGACCGCGATTCAGCAGGGCACAGCAGATCAGATGCCAGCGATGCGCAAACGAGTGGATCAGCTTGCCAGCAGCGGCGAGCTGACCAGCGGCGAGCACGCGCAATTGATTGCGGCAATTGATGCACGCATGTAAGCTATTTGTTGTTTGTTTTGTGTTTTGTTATGACTGATTTTGAGAAGGTGAGCATGGAGGAGGTGCGAGTGCGTGTGCAGCGCAAGAGCAAGACCACCCCTCTACGCGAGGAAATTCTCAGCATGAAACCTGGTGACGCCATCTCCGTTTCGTTCTATAATTCGGAAACGGGCGAGGGGTACAAGCCGACCACGGTCGCCCAGGTTGTCAGTCAGATGACCAAGCACAGCCCTGAGCTGCGCTACTCGATGCGCAAAGACGCCAGTGGCCTTAGCTGCTTCGTCATGTGCATCGAGAAAACTCCCGAGGATGCACTGCGTCCTCGCCGTGGTCGGAAGCCTAAAAACCTGGAGGTAGCCTCTTGACTTTTACCGCTAGTGGCGCGCTGTTTCAACAGACCGCAGAGCAACTTCAACAGCGTCTTGGTGATCGCTATGACGCATCGAAGAACTATCCCAACTATGACGGGATTTTGAATGTACCTGCCGATCAGGCATATGCGCTTGCGCAATACCTGATGAATGGGCAGCCAATTGGTGAGCGGCAGGAGATTCCGATTCGGATCTCGGGCTGGCGGAAGCAGTCACAGGCTGGCAAACCGTATCTGAGTTTGAGCTTCAAGCCTGATTCGCGTGTCCAGCAGGCTGCACCTGTTGCACCTGCACCTGCACCTGCACCTGCACCAGTCGCCGCTGTACCGCCCCCGGTTGTGCAGCAAGCTGCGCAGCAAGTTGCAACCGCATTCGGTGGTGCTGTTAGCACAATCGAAGACGAAATTCCGTTCTGATCAGTCCACGGGGCGGCATCAGCCGCCCTTTCCTACCCATAATTATGGAATTTACCTTCAACAGCAAATCACTTGAGCGTGAAGTCAGCCTTCATCAGATTTATGAGCTGACACCTTCCGAAGCGCGCAACCTCCACGCTGAACTGGTGATCGCGGTTCAATCGATGGATGAAAGAGTTTCTGAAGCGCTTACCACTGAGCATGCCAGCGGTATTCCTGCCGATAAAGATTGGATTCATCGGGTAAAGAAGAAGCGTCGTATCTGCGTTGCTTTTGCGACTCAGGTCAAGCAGATGCTTGATGCACCACAGCAGCAGGCAGCGCCAGTTTCCAATTTCACGACGATTTTTCAACGTCGCTTTGAGGAACTACTACTGGAAGAGCTTGGTCAAACGGTCTTTGATGAAATCAAGGCCGAAGCGAGGGATCTTGCGCTTGCAGACCTTCAAGTGCCAACTCAAGGCGCATAATTTCCCAAACCGCCTGTTGCAGCATATTTTGCTGCATAATGCAAGTACGAAACATGCTGGCCTCGCGTTCAGTCATTGAACGTGCAGCCAGCTCGTATTGAAGTTCCTGCTCCGGCGGGATGTTGTTCTTAATCCATTCCATTTTTCATCATGCATTGGGTTGAAGATGATGCTGGCAAGACCCAGCACGGAGAGGGCATTAGCAGAGCACCTGCAAAAGCAAAAACGAAATTGTTTGACTTAATCGTAAAGCAGGCTGGCGCTCGTCCTATGAAATTCAGCATTCCCGCAGAATCGGCTACGAAAGCAAAGCAGTACGCTTCGGCGCGGTGGCCGCTTGCCAATATTGAGGTCGTCAGGTAGTGGAGCAGTATTGCACGCACACTTTCCGCAAAATAGTATCAACGCATAATTGGAAGAACAATTCACCTATTCGGACATATTGGCTGGAATGCAAGTGCTGCCAATACAAGTGGAGCGTCCATTATGACCGTTGCTTGAAGCGTGAAGTCATTGTCGATAAAGATTCAGCAAATAAACCATTAAACGCTAAAAAGCTTACCGCTGAAGACGTAAAGCTAATTCTTACTGATTCTCGCTCAGGCGCAGAACTAGCCAAGGAACTGGGTGTTACGCATCAATCCGTGAACCAGGTCCGCGTTGGCATGACATATCGACAATTGTGGCCAGAATTAAAGCGGCGCATTCCCGTGCCGCGTCCTCGTCGTCGCCGCGCGCCAGCAATCAACGAAACACCTGGCATCGATTGTCGCAATTGCGCGCACTGGTGGCAGGGGCACTGTGATCTGGGCGTACCAGAAGCCGGTGGTGATTTCGCTGACGAATGCTCTTACTTCAATTCTGACGATTAATGGCTATTACAAAAAACTGCCGTCCATGCTTGAGCTGCTCGCGTCCGACGACGAGCCCTGTGTACTGCGATCACTGCTATCGCGCGACACCAGCAGGTCGCGCTGAATTTGCAATGAAGAATAAATACAGGCAGGTTCCCAATGGCGGTCCATGTGCGGCATGCTTGCACTGGATCGGTCGCTGTGGCCTCGGTCTGCCAGAAGGCGGATCAGAATATGCACGGGACTGCTCCCTACTACTACTTCAAAACGAATTATGCGTGGCCACCCATTCTTGAATCCGATTGAGGCGGCTCTTATCCGTTGGCTTGCCGGTTCCCCTCGAATCGGTTACATCGCGGTTAAGCAGCACAGCAGCTTGACCACTTGGATTTTGCGCGATCACACAGATGCTGTGATGCCAACCGAAGAAGAGTATGAAGAAGACGATGAGCCGCTTTCAATGCAGCTCGAACGGCTTTACCATTTGCCTGATGCCGACCGCTAGTGCATGTACCTGCCTAGCGCAGGCGTCGGCTCCTTCGGCGCTCATCCCATGATCTGGGGTGTCGACACTTATTTCAAACCTTGGTTTTTCGATGGAAAAGTTGTTCACTGGGGCCATCCAGCCCCTGACCGCCGAGATGCTTTGCGAGAAGCTGCCGCAATGGCAAGTGGAAAACGGCAAGGCTGACTTTATGGATTATTTGTACGAACTTTACGATCGCGAAAATGAAGAGCCCGGCCTGAAAGGTACTTATACAGGGCTTTGGAAGCGATTCAAGAATGACACAGCGCAAATCATGCGCGCTGGCCACATTGAAACTGGTACTCTTTAATGCAAAAAATCATTGGCCTTTATAGCCCGGCACCGCAGTCGGGCAAGTCAACTGTTGCCACATATCTTGAGCAGCAGGGTTATGCGATCGTACCGTTTGCTGAAACGCTCAAGCTGATGTTGATTCCGATGCTGGAATCACTTGGCTACGACAACTGCGGAGCGAATTATCTCGTCCACCAGGCAAAGCAAGTGGTCGTTGGTGATGCTGGCGTGAGTGTGCGGCACATGCTGCAGACACTCGGCACCGAATGGGGGCGACAGTGCATTCACCCCGAAATATGGGTGCGCTGCTGGAAAGGTCGCGCTGATCGGTTCGATGCTGTCGTTGCCGATGACGTGCGCTTTCCCAACGAAGCAAAAATAATCAAGCTACTCGGCGGCGAAATGTGGCGCATTGATCGCCCCAGTGCAGCCAACACGTTTGATCACGCGAGCGAGGGCTCCCTCAACAGCTATCGCGAATTTGATCGCTATATCACAAATGACGGGACAATTGAAGACTTGATCAGTAAGCTTCAGGATATTCCCGTGTAATCAATGGCTAGTTTGCGCTACCACGCCGGTCGGATGGTGCTTTACGAGTCACCATCTGGCTGGCGGGTACGCATCAAGACCAAGGAGGGAAAGCTTGACCTGCCTCTATTGTCTGGCGACTTAGAGCAGGCCACGCTTGAAGCAGAGGTGCTTTACGCCGACGCCAGAGCAATCAGCAGCAGCAAGCCATTTTGCTATCAGTGCATTCACTGGAAGGCATCTGCGGCAAAATGTGATTTAGGGTTTCCTGAAGGACGATCATCCGGTGGACGATTCGCAAAAGACTGCAGTGCCTTCAAACGCGATCGATTGCGGTGACGGCTATTACATCGAAACGGGCACCGAGCCCGGCATCGGTGAGGTGCGCTATGCCTCTTGCATGCCAGGTGGCGCTATCTGCCGGTACTCCAATGATCTATGGCAGGCGCAAATTTATATTGAGCATTTGAAAGGCAACCGATGCCAGTGATCCATTCGTAAACCTGTTGGGCGCGGTGCCAGCACCAGGAATCTTGATGGGTCCACCAGTTCCAAAGCGACATGTAGCCCTTCGAGGCATTGCAAGACAAGCAAGCGGGCACGCAGTTTTGAGGAACTGTGAGCCCGCCTTTTGATTTGGGTTTGACGTGATCGATAGTTGTTGCGTGCTTACCACAGTAGGCACAGCGGTGATGCCATGCTTCAAAAATTGATGCCCTGAATCGTTGTTTTGTTACTTTCTTGCTAACCAGTTCGACGCCATCGATCTGGTGCTCCATAACTAGCGAGACAGGGCTCGGTTACAGGGTAGCTAGGCCGGCTGCTCCCAGCTTGGCATGACACGAGCTTGACCGTTGTAGTGTCCTACTTTTCCGTAGTCGATATCAGGGATTCCGGCAGTTATAACAAAAATCATCTGGCCAATCTTCAAGCCAGGGTACAAAGGAAGAGAATGCAGTCGACGAGCGTTAACCAACTCTAAAGTTAACCTACTTCCGGACCACAAGGGATCAGCAAAACCAGCGTGGCTGTGCTCGTAACCTTCACGAGCACGAGAAGATTTAAGGCAAAACATACCGCATACATCATTTGGCATGTTGAATGTTTCGCGCGTTTCCGCAAGCACAAACTCGCCAGGTGCCAGCCAGTAAGGATTTTCGGCCGTGCAATGCGCAATTGATTGAAGTTGCAGCTCGGATGTGTGCTCAACTTCAACCATGATGTTGTCGCCAAGCCTGAGATCAAGCGATGCCGGATTGAGCAGCTCAGGCTCAAATGGCTCGATCATCCGTTCCTCTTGAATGAGGCGCCGGATCTCGCGGTCGTGAAGGATCATTCAACAATCAGTATGGCCAGGTCAGCTTAGGACGCCCTACGCGAATTCCCGTGTGAATAAATCCTTTAGGGGCGCCAAGGCCAGTGCTATAGGGCCACTCACGCACGCACCAATCCTGCAGCTTATAGATGTCAGCGCCTTCGATGTACCAGTCAACCGCGCCTACTCCAGGTGCATTGAACAGGTGCTCCGACCCTGACGCGCCACCAACTGAGCGATTGATTGCTGGAGGACGATATCCGCTGGTAATGATCACCGGCTTCCCCCCGAAAGCCGTCCGCGCTCGTTCCAGGAATGCCGCCAACTCAGCCGCTGTATCGACTTGGTACTGGTGATCAAACCTGCGCGCTTCCTGTCCAAGTGCAAATTCACCCAACGTGATGTGCGGCGTTAGTCGAGCGCTAAACGGGCTGTTTGGTGTCAGCTTGGCAGGATCTTGCTGAACCTCAGGCTGCTTCGGCAAGCTAGAGCGCCAGAGTTCTCCTTCCGCGCGACGACGACGAAGAAGACCAGCCTCCACATTCGTATTCGGATTGCGATACAACTCAAGTGCTGCTGGCACTGCGCTCCAGTCGCGTTCGCGCAATCGTTTGCTGATGGTCTCGAAGCCAGCAGTGCCATAGAAGCCAGATCCGAGATTGTAAGCGAATGAAATTAAAGCAGACTGTTGCCCATCGGTCATTGCTGACCAGTGCGGCACCGTTTCGCTGAGCTTTTTGGCAATCTGATCGATTTCGGTGCGGACAAACATGTCCGCCTCGATCACGGTGATCTTGTCACCACGACTGACGCGCCGGCCGCCTGGGTAGCTAGTGGTGCCGTAACCGATTGTCCAGGGGTCACCGCCACTGATAGGATCCGGGTAAGCGGTGAGGTGACAGCCTTCAAATTCCTTGACAAGCCTTAAGCTCGCGGAGTAGTCGCCTTGCTTGCCGCCCTGGCTCCAAGTCTTGAACCATGCCTGATCGCGACCAAGGATATGCGGATTTGCCTTGTTGATCGCGTCCTCAAGCTCGCTCAGGGCCGCCATTTGATGCGGCAATGCTTTGTAATATTTAAATAAATCAAGAAGGCGGATTTTGTTTTGCGTCATTGCTCCAGGGTGCGTGAATACTCATTGCGCCACCAAGGAGGCGGCTTCCACCGGTTTGCAGATCGGTATCAACCGGGTGCTCGATGATGACAGGCGGTTCGATTGCAGGTGGTTGCGTTGCGTGCCACTCCGCTTCAGCTTGATCAAGCTTGGCCGGTAGCGTCAACTCAAACCACCATTGTCTAATGGCTTGCTCTAGTCGACGCTGCCAGCCTGGCTTACCGAAGCCGATCAGAGCTTTTTTCCCTTCAGCGCACGCAGCGCGTGAAATACAAGCTGAATAATGCTGTTGTCCTTCAGTGGCGACAAAGCAATCAGCTCAGAGGCTGCAGCCACGCAAATCCAAAATGCGGGATGATGAATAAAGTCCATGGTCGTTCGGCGGATATCAAAAGTCTACGGGTGCTGGCGCTGGCGGCCAATGTTCATTTCCAAAGTCCTAACGCGCCCTTCAAGATCCGATAACCGCTCTTTGCTGTCGTTTTTGAGTTCTTGAATGTCCGCTGCAACCGTATTAACGGACTGATCTAGCTTGGCGACTTGCATAAAAAGACCGGCTAAACCAACCACCGCAGCGGTCAGCAAAGCGGGAATTATTTGGTTGAATGGACTTTCAGGTGGCTTGGCTGTAATTAGCGCCTCTTCGTGGTGTTCCATTGCGAGGCATGCTGCCGACCTTTTCCCTAGATTAGCGACCCTGCCCGCGCAGCTTTTTCTTGCCGCGACGCTGTGGGCGTGAATTTTGTCCCATGCCTTGACTGGTTGTTTTCGGGCGGCCGCCTTGATGCTCGAGCCTGCCAGTGCCAGTTTTAGCTTTTACTGCCATTCGTCCTCATCCAAAGAGCTAATTGCCACCAAACAATAGGCAAGAAAAACGCCGATGCACCAAGCACCGGCCAGGATAAGTGCTGTCACCGATAACGGTCCGCTAATTAGTTAGCCCAAGGCACGCCAGCAGCTTTCGACGGCGAGCGCTGTTCGTTGATTTGAGCTTGCAGGGCGGCTTCGATCTCGGCAACCTTCTCGTCACCACCCAAGGCTTCTTTGACCCAGGCGATTACGGTGTCTTCGGTGAGGTCGGCGTAGGGGATCAAATTGTCAGGGCGTTGGAAGCCCACGCTGCCATAGGCGGAACTGCTGTAAGTACCATCATTCGCAGAGATGGTGTAGTGACAGACGAAAACGAAACCGTCAACGGTCTCCCGCTCCAGATTCGCCACGCCCCAAGTAAAAGTGGTCGCCATGGGAAATCGGCTCAACCCTTGTAGAGTAGTGTCCCCGGCGTGTTAGCGCACCCGGGGGATGACCGCCCTACCTGCATAGGCCGATGCAAAATTTTAAGCCCTTGCCCTCGCGCGAGGAAATACTGTTTGTCGTGCGTTACGACCCTGAAACAGGCTGTTTCATCAGAAAGCACAGCAAGCAATGCCCTTGGCTGTCAGGCAAACGCACTGGTTCAGTCGCTACAAAGGGATACCGCCTTTTACACATAAACAATAAATACTACATGGAGCACAGGATTGCTTGGGTGGTGGTTCACGGAGAGATCCCGCTTGGCATGACAGTAGATCACATAAACGGAGACAAGGGCGATAACAGAATCGTAAATTTACGCTTAGCGACAGATTCCGAAAACAGTTGCTATAGACCCAAGAAATCAGACAACATAAGCGGTTGCAAAGGCGTGTATCAGCGGGAAAACGGAAAATATAGAGCTGTGATCACATCAAAAAAGCAAAGAATAAGCCTTGGTACTTTTAACACAAAAGAAGAAGCCTACGCCGCCTATTGCGAGGCTGCACGCAGGCTTCATGGTGAATTTGCTCGGCTTGATTAAAGAAGGTGGTTAAGAGGCTTGGCTTCGGTACACAAAGCGATCCGGGTCGTCGCTTGATTGGTCGTAGACGTACTCCCGGTAATTGCAGCCATTGCCGACTGGGTAGGCAAACGTGGTGAAGTAAGCAGGCACCGTCAACTGCTTTTTGTCTCCGGGACCACCAAGTAGGTGGATTTGTTTTGTTGGTAGTTTTGGCATTAGTGGTAATGACTACTGAGCGACGTTTTGTTTCATCATGCCAAGCACTTCTTTGAGCAGCCGATGCACTTCGCCTGCATCATCAATAAACTCACCTTTGTAGTAGAAGCCGTCTTCGGTGAACTTGGCGATCTCGCTTGTATCTTTCGTGTAAAAGGTGATAGAGCTTGCCGGCTCCGGGTCGCCGGGGACCAAGTAATCTTGTTCGGTCATGGTTTCTAGGGAACTGTGGCCAGGGGCAGGGTGTTAGCGCACCGCTGTCCCACTTACATTACAGCAAAAAGGGGCGTTGTTAGCGCCCCAGACGTTTTAACGAGTAGGACTACTAGCTCAGGCGATAGGTGACAAACGTGTTAGACGCTGTACGCCGTGAGGCAAAGCGACCCGAAACACCAGCAGCAACAGCACCAGATCCAACGAGCGTGTGTCCAGTGCCGCCTT
>Ga0315901_10010341_pt1 | contig 10625 bp, 11 predicted proteins | sample LakEriMetagenome_10_FD_203761 | JGI IMG/M metagenome (GOLD analysis project Ga0315901, IMG submission 203761) | Freshwater fungal communities from buoy surface, Lake Erie, Ohio, United States - Buoy 2 MA116 | ecosystem: Environmental > Aquatic > Freshwater > Lake | place: USA: Lake Erie, Ohio...
AATGCTACCGACAACGATAGTAAAGTCAACAATCCAGAAAAAGTGGCTTAATTCAATTAGCTTGATAATTGAAACAGCAATTTGATTTAAGAAGCCTAGCTTGCAGTCGATATATTTTTGGTGATGTTAAAAGCGGCAAAGTATTGCCGCTTTTATGTTCTTGCTAACACGCAGGTCTTCACACACAGCGTGTGAGATAAAAATTTTCAAGCGCAATCTCGCATCAGTACTGAAGATAATCACTATTTCAGACGTAACTCAGTCAATCTTCACCTCCCCCGCCCTAAAGTCTTATCCGCACTTGCCGATACATGGTCTGAAGCAATCAATCAGCCTGGAGTGCGATACTATGAACATGAGACAACGAGCCCTCGCCAGTTATGGCGATGTAAAGATTACTACTGGTGTTGCAGGAGCAGACAATATTCAACTGATTCAAATGTTATTTGATGGACTGATCGAGAGTTTATCAACTGCAAAAGGCCATATAGAAAATGGCGCCATCATTGATAAATCCAAAGCGATTGCTCGTGCTGGCCGTATCGTAGTTGGCTTGCAAGGTGCATTAGACTTCGAAAAAGGCGGCGATATTGCTCGTAACCTGAATGAACTTTATAGCTACGTGACACGTCGACTCTTCCACGTTAATGCGCATAATGATTTAGCGGCTTTGGCTGAAATTCATGACATGATGGAAGAAATTCGTAAAGCATGGCAAACCGTTCCTTCATTGGTTCCGCCCAGTAATCGTACTTTTTATCATAATTAATTTCAGCATCTGTTCAGGCTGGGACTTTGCACATCAACTCGCAAGCCCAGCCTAGACTGCAACAGACATTCAATTTTTCGCAAATCTAGGTATTCCTTGCCCTGACCTTGCGCATGCATTACATGAAGTAATTTGCTTTATTGGCAATTTATTCTCTTTCTAAAACAGTGGCTAAGCATCTTGTTAAGCTACAACGTTATCCCCATTTTCTGTGCGGCAAGATGATATTTGCTTTTTCCTGCCAAATCGGCATGAAAAAAACATTACTTTAAGTTAATATTCTGTGTCTCATCATGCTCAAAACAGCGTGATGCAAGCAATTTTGCTCGGCAATCCTCTTGTCAAAAAAATAAAACAAGCTGGAATAACTGAGCTGACACAGTTTTTGCTTATAGTGATTCGTCCATAAGGCAAACTCTGAAAAACCATTCCCATGACTGCATCGATTCATTCGCCAGCTGCAAGCCCGATACACGCTAAAAAGCCCGTCAATACTGGGCTTAACACGGAAACGGGAGATAAACCACCCGAAATGGGAGGCGATTTTGCTTTGCTTTTTGCAAACATGATGGCAGGAGCTCAGGGGCAAAAAGTTGCCGCTTCTGATGACGCAGCTTCACCGGCGGCGAGTGAATTGCAAGCGCAGCCATTGGGATCCAAGCTCAATATCATTACAACAACAAAACCCGTCATGAGTGATGAAAGTCTTTTAGCCTTTGCAAAATCACAAGGCTTGGATGAAAAAGCGCTGAGCCTGATTTTTCAAGCTAAACCGACTGGAGCTGCTTCCGATACGCCCACAGAATTAGAAGCCGCTGCTAATTTGACAATTACACCCGCATTGGAAGCTGCATCAGCGCTAAACAGTCTGAATGGAAATGCAGATCCAAGCACATTAGATGCAGCCACACTCAAGGTTGTGACTTTACCAACTACTTTAGATGCAGCCACACTCAAGGTTGTGACTTTACCAACAACACTGGATTCAGATACCACCACTAAACTCATGAATAGTGATGCTGCTTTACTTAAAGCGTCCCTAACCAATGCAAGTCCAGAGATAAAACCTGCAGCTCAACCGAATACACTGCAGTTAGACGCAGATTCCAGCATCAGCTGGAGCGTTGAAAACGCAGAGCAGACCAAAACCCTGCTTACTTCACCTACTCCAGTGGCGAATGAAGTGTTAAAACCAGTGCTTTTTGGCCTTAATGGCGTGCGTGATGGCATCATCAAACCGACCACCCCCGCCGTTGTTATTCTCCCTACTGCCTATCCTGAAAAACAAAGTCTGGCTGCCAGTCTGATATTTGCCGCGCCCGAAGCAGCACAATTTGCTAAACGCTTAGAAGCAAAAATGGCTTTACTCAAAGCGCCAGAGAATGTGTTCTCTAATGCCAAGCCTACTTCTTTAGTCAGCACCCCTATAAATATTGAGGCTAGCGCCATTATCTTGCCCGATCCCGTTCTTGACACCTTGGTGATCGATACGGAATTAAGCGGTCAAGAATTACAGTCTGTACTCAGCCATCAACAAGATAAGGCGAGCGAGGATAATGATGTCACCGCTCCAAGCACTAGCAATGTCAGCCAAACTGATGCTGATGAACGGGTCCAACAATATGAAAAAATATCGCAGCGCGTAGCGGAGGCCTTGGGCCAACGCTTGTCAGCACAGATTGCTCGCGGTGACTGGAAAGTGGACTTAACCTTAAAACCGCATAATTTAGGCAATATCGGTATTGAATTAAAAATGCATAAAGGCGAGCTACAAGCCTCTTTTACAGCTAGCAATTCAGCCACACGCGACCTGATTGTGGATGGATTACCTAAATTAAGACAGACATTGGGTGATCTAGGCATGGATATTGCTTACATGGATGTTAACAATAAGCAAGAACGCCAAAACGGCGGAAATTCGACACCTGATCAGCAGCAACATCAGGGAAATCGAGGATCTGCAAGCGGTGAGATTGCAAAAACAGTGACAACATCAACCCCAACTGTGGCTGCCAGCAAAACTGGTAGTACAGACGGATTAGATGTTCTGGTCTGATTAAACGCTAGAGTTAATTTTTAGTAGGGGAATAACATGGCTGCTGCAGCTGCTCCAGAAGCACCCGTTGAAGGTGAAGGCGAAGAGAAAAAGAAGGGTCCACTAGTTAAGATCATTGTGATGGTCTTAGTGGTTCTTATCTTAATTGGCGGATCAGTCGCCGGCACCCTCTTTGCAACCGGCTTCTTTTCGAAAAAGAACAAGGCCGAGGAAGCGATTGATGCGCAACTCGACAAACTCGATGCGGCTGAAGGCCACGGCGACGGTCATGGGGCTCCCGCTGACGGTCATGAAGCGCCTAAAGCAGACGCCCATGGTGCACCGGCTGATAGTCATGGCAAACCAGGTGCTGAACCACCGACCAAAGAATTGGTTGCCAACGATGCGGATAACCAGCGCTGGAAATTCAATTACTACACATTGGAAAAACCACTGCTCTCGAATTTAACTGGCTCACGTAAAGTGATGCAGGTGCAAGTCACGATCATGACTCATTATGATGATCGCGTGATTAAGAACATTAAGACGCATGAATTGCCTATCCGCGCTGCTATGCTAGACGTGATGCGTTTAAATACAGAAGCTGATATCAATCAGGCTGATTTCCGTAAAGCGCTGGCTGAAAATCTGCGCTTGACGATCAACTCGCTGCTAGAAAAATATGAAGGCTTTGGCGGTGTTGAAGAAGTTAGCTTTACTGAATTCGTCGTGCAATAAGCATTTAACCTAACTAACATTTAATCGAGCGCGGCCATGGCTGAACAAAGTAACTTGCTATCACCGGAAGAACTGGCGGCGCTTGCTGAAGGCATAGACGACGGCTCTATCGCCGTTGATACAGGTTTTAATCTCACTACTCGTGTAAAAAAACACGATCTGGCTAGTGAAGACAGCACACTAGGCGTAAACACTTCTGCACTTGAAATGATTAACGAGCGCTTCGTGCGTTTGTTCCGCTTAGGCTTGATGGAAATTTTACGTACTAGTCCACGTATCACACCTTCTCGTGCACAAATCGTGCGCTTTGGTGATTATCTACGTGATCTACGTCCACCACTTTCCGTTAACACTATTCGTATTAATCCTTTGCGTGGTTTTTCATTGGCAGTGATTGAACCTACAGTGGTGTTTTCTGCTCTCGACAATTTTTTTGGTGGCACTGGTGCAGGTATGCCTGGCGCACCGCGTCGCCGTTCGGATTCAAAAAGTGGTGAGCCCTTACCTGCTAACTGGTTACCACCAGGTCGCATGTTCACACCAACCGAATCACGTGTAATTAAAATTATTATCGATGTTTTCTTCCGCTCTTTGAAAGAAGCATGGGCTCCACTATTACAAATTGATTTAGAACACGTGGGTTCTGAAATCAATCCGCAATTTGCGCAAATCGCTGATGAAAATGATTTAGTGATCATGTCGCGCTTTGATACCGAAGGTAATGGCGGTGTAAAAGGTTTTGTTGATTTGGTCTATCCCTACTCTGCTTTAAAACCTTTACGTGACTTACTGCGCAATCGTGTACAAGCTGATGGTAGCGAAGAATCCGATCAAAAATGGCGCAAAGATTTAAGCGCTGCAGTGGGTGATGCTGAGCTAGAGATTCAAGTCCTGCTCGGTCAAATTACGGCAGACTATTCCAAAGTAAAATCACTGAAAGAAGGCGACCTGCTATTCTTCAACAAACCAGAATTGGCTTCTGTTCTTGTCGGCGGCTTACCTTCTTTTGAAGGACAAGTCGGCATGGCCGGACCACAAGTAGCGCTTCGTATTGATCATTCGATTAACCCCGAAACTATGTAAACAGACTTAGGACGCATCATGACTGACATGACCACCGAACAAGATAACGACTTAGACGATGCTGGCGATGCCAAAGTATCGAGTCACATTAATCCCGATGTACTGCAAAACATCTCCGTATCAATTACGGTTGAAGTCGGCCGTACACAAATGAAAATTCGTGATCTACTTCGTTTGACACAAGGTAGTGTGGTTGAACTTGATCGTATCGCTGGTGAGCCACTCGATCTGTTAGTCAACAACACCGTTGTCGCACAAGGTGAAGTGGTATTAGTCAATGACCGTTACGGTATTCGACTTACCCGCGTTGTGCCCGCCAGCGAGCGTATGAGAACTGTTTAACTGAGACCATTATGACCAACTGGTTATCCTTTGCGTTTAGTTTTGCCATCGTCCTAGCTCTACTAGGCGCAGTGCTGTTTCTGATGAAGAAAATGCAAAGCGGTAACCTGCTCGGTATAGCGCAACGTCGCATACGTTTGTTGGAAACATTTTCAACCGGCCCTCGTCAAAAATTAATCTTAGTGCGTGTTCGTGATCAAGAAATTTTAATTGGTCTGACAGCACAACAAATGACCACACTGGCAAGCTTTACCGTTCCTGAAGAACAGTTGAACTTACCATTAACATCGAATGAAGAAGAAGTTGCTATTCCACCTTTAGCGAAACGCTTTGCTGATATGTTGAAATCTGCCAAGCATGGCGCACAAGATAAGAGCGGGAGCTAAGCATGTTGCGCCGCCTTTTCATCGCCCTACTGCTCATGGCACCACTGTTTGCGTACGCTCAAGGCTTACCTATCATGAATGTCGTGACTGCCAAAGGCGGTACGCAATCGTATAGCTTAACGCTGCAATTATTGGGCTTGATGACGGTATTGACGCTGTTGCCATCAATGTTGTTGATGATGACTTCGTTTGTACGCATTATCATCGTGATGTCTATTTTGCGTCAGGCATTGGGCACTGGCCAGACTCCACCGAATCAAGTTTTAGTAGGACTCGCGCTATTCCTTACACTGTTTATCATGCAGCCAGTGTTTAGTGATGTGTATAACAATGCCATCCTACCCTTCATGAATCAAAACATGCCCTTCGAACAGGCCTTAGCTGCTGCTGAGGAGCCGATACGCGGCTTTATGATGGCGCAAACTCGCGAAGAAGATATCTCTATGTTTATGGAGATTGCACGTAGCAAAACAGAATTACAAGGACCTGAATCCGTACCCTTCACCACCCTGGTACCTGCATTCATGACCTCAGAACTGAAAAGTGCTTTCACGATAGGTTTTTTAATTTACATCCCGTTTGTTGTTATCGATCTGATTGTATCTAGCGTGCTCATGTCCATGGGTATGATGATGTTGTCACCGATGATGATTTCTATGCCTTTTAAATTAATGCTGTTTGTCCTCGTCGATGGATGGAGCATGTTAATGGGTTCACTCGCATCTAGCTTTGCGATGCCCTAACTGAGAAAGAAAAATTATGGAACCCGCAACCGTTATTGACCTTGGCCGCAATGCACTTTGGACTGTAATGTTAGTGTCCGCACCTATGCTAGTGGTTGCACTTGCAGTCGGCTTATTCATTGGTGTGATTCAAGCAGCAACTTCGATTAATGAAGCTACGCTATCTTTTATTCCTAAACTCGTCGCAATGGGTTTAGCATTATCTTTATTCGGCGCATGGCAGTTGACCGTGATGGTTGATTACACCAAAGATATCTTCAAGCGCATTCCTGTGCTGTTCTCCTGATATCAGAAGCGATGAGACGACCCCCATGAATTTACTGGCAGCGGACATCGTCGAGCGCTTCTATACTTTTCTTTGGCCTATGATGCGCATAGGCGCCATGTTAATGGCAGCTCCGTTGTTTTCCTTAGATGCTGTCACCGTTCGTATACGCATCGCGATCGCGATGGTTCTTACCTTCTTTATCTATCCCCTCATTACTTGGCCAATCATTGATCCTGTCTCGGCCGAAGGCTTATTAGAAATTGTGAATCAATTATTCATCGGCGCTTTAATGGGCCTGATGTTACAAGTCGCTGTCGGTGCTATTGTCGTTGCAGGTCAATCGATCGCAGGCTCCATGGGTCTTTCAATGGCAAGCATGATGGATCCCAATGTTGGTAACGTTGCCACTATTGCGCAGTTTTTAATGATTGTATCGACCATGGTCTTTCTGGGCTTTGGTGGTCATGTGATTTTAATTTCCATCATATTAGATAGCTTTCGTGCCTTACCCATAGGTCAGTCTTTATTAGGACAAGTCCCTTTCGGTAAAGTCATTGCATGGAGTTCTATGCTTTTTTTAGGTGGCTTACTGATCGCTCTGCCGGTGATGGTATCGCTACTTTTTATCAACATAGGCTTGGGTGTAGTAACACGAGCTGCACCGAGTTTAAATATTTTTTCAGTCGGCTTCCCTGCAACTATCGTAGCGGGATTTTTAATTTTGATTTTTTCTCTTGAAAGTATAGTCGGTCGTATGCAATGGGTCTGGATGCAGGCTTTTTCGCACGTGCGTGATTTGCTGGGAGTGGTGAACTAATATGTCAGAGAGTTCGTCAGAAGATCGCACAGAAGAACCCACCTCGCGGCGTCTTTTAGACGCCCGCAAGGAAGGACAAATTGCTCGCTCTACGGAATTGCCAGCTGCGGCAGTCACTATCTCAGCAGTGGGACTAATTTTTTTCATGGGAGGCTATCTCATGACTAAATTAGCCGAGCGCTTTGCTGCTGGATTTCATTTCGATCGCAAAATCGTTTTTTCATCGAATTTGTTGCCTGCATTATTCGCTGATGAATTAATTCAATCTTTTGTTTTAATCATTCCAATTTTTATTCTCACCATCGTTATCGCGATTGTCAGTACTGGACTAACAGGTGGCTATAATTTTTCCATGCAAGCTGTCATGCCTAAGGCATCAAAATTAAATCCTCTCAGCGGCTTACAACGCATCTTTGGCCCTAAAGCCTGGGTAGAATTAGGCAAAGCCATATTGAAATTTGTACTTGTCACTGGTGTCGTTATTGCAATCTTAAACAACAATATTGATACGCTCAATCTCATCGGGCGCATGCCTTTAGAACCTGCGCTGCAAGCCTCTGGACAACTACTAGCTAAATCCGCACTATTAATCACACTCTCGCTGTTGATTATTGCGATGATTGATGTGCCCTATCAGCGCTGGCATTTTATGAAAGAAATGCGCATGACTAAACAACAAGTCAAAGATGAAATGCGCCAATCAGAGGGTAATCCGGAAATTAAAGGTCAGATACGACGCAAGCAACGTGAGATGTCAAATGCGCGCATGATAGACAGTGTGAAAAACGCCGATGTCGTCATCACTAACCCAGAACACTTTGCGGTTGCTTTATCATACGACCCTAATGGTGATAGTGCACCTATACTACTGGCTAAAGGAACGGATGAAGTAGCGGCACGCATACGTGAAGAAGCACAAAAGCATGGCATTGAAATCTTCCAAGCTGCTCCACTGGCTCGTGCGCTCTACTTCACTACAGAAATTGAACATCCAGTGCCAGAAGACTTATATTATGCGGTTGCACAAGTTATCGCTTATGTATTCAATCTGGCAAGCATTACCCCTGGAGCACCGCCAGTACAGAAACCCGATCCTAAAGTACCAGAGGCCCTGCAGTTTGACTCCATGGGCAGATTGCAAACCCAAGAGGCTGTCGTCTAATGAAAATGGAACAGAATATTTCTGATCAACTCATCGCTAGCGAAGGAATATTTCTACGCATTGCTGATCGCACGCGTTTTGATTATGTCATGCGTGCCATACAAGAAAATTCACAATCTGTCGCTATCTCTAGTGACAGTGATGATGTATTGGATCACTACGGCCGTATCGTCATTAACCAGTTAAGACAACTGCCTGATTTACAAATTGAAGTTTTTTTACCTGCAAATACAGAAGCACTACTCGAGCGTTTTAATCAAATCCTCTCTGGTTTATCACTGACCGACGCGCGTGATGCAGAATCTTCTCCTGCTCCACGACGTGTATTAATAGCGCATGATGCAAAAGCCATTAATGCGCGTGAATTACAACTGCTTGCTAGACTGATACAAGATTTCCCCGGTGCGAATACTTCGCTCGTACTCCTGCTCGATCAAAGTGGAAGCAGACAACACGAGCGCTCACTAGAAAATTTTGGTCAGCGACTCTTGCGCTGGCCCTTAGAAAAACCCACGCGCGAAGAAGGCGATGTATTACTCGCGCAAGCACGCATGCGTGGTCTTGAAGTTGAAGTCAAAAAATTGTTAGCGGCAACTGGGTTTTTAAAACAAGAAAAAACCTTAGATGAACTGGTTGCTCCAGCTATTGAAAAAAATGAAGAAGCACCGCTGTTCACCAAGCCGAGTTCAAATAAGCGTAAAGCAAGTGGAAAAGATAGTTCAGGCAGAACTGAGCCTGTGCTCAATGACATCAAAACCACAAGCCCCAAATCTGCCAGCAAAGCTGCTGCTCCTGCTAAGCCCGTCGCCAATGAAGGTAGCCTACAAGTAGCGCAAGGCCCCTCTTTCTTAAGACGCACACTGAATATGACTGTGCGTTGGATAGCCGCCATCTTTCTTTTGATGGTGGTCTCGGTAGGCGTGATCGCTCTGTTGTTTCCTCAAAAGCTATTACCAAGATTAGCCGACTCTCCCATCCTGAAAGAAAATCTACCACCTTGGATGATGACGTTGTTAATTGACTATCTACCAAAGTCTAGCCTGCCGCCAGCAGCCCCAGAATCAACAGAATCGCCACCAGCTCCACTCTCTATACCTGCTGCCCCACCAATTCCAGAGCCTGTACCAGCTATTGTGCCGGCCAACGTCAATGAAGAAAAAAAGCCTGAGACTACAGTTCCGGCAACTTCTTCCGATTCATCAGTTAAGACTGATGTGGCGAGCAAAAATGAGCCGGTAAAACCTGAGTCCAAAGAAGTGAATAAGCCGCTAAAGAACGCACCTTCTTCTGAGACCGTTGTGCCGATGGCGCCAGTTGCAAAAATTGAATCTGTTTTGCCTGCAAAAACGCCTAAAACAGATACGGCAGCGAAATCTGTCAAACAAGAATCGGATAGACAGACTGCTGAAGCAGTTATGACAGCGAACTCCGAACGGGGTGTGACGCAGTTAGTACAAAGTGCTAAAGCAGGTAGTTTTTTTGTGCAGCATGTATCGCTACTCTCTATGGCTGAAGCTCAAGAATGGAGAGCGCAGCATGCCGCATTATCAGGCAGTGTGATTGCAGCAGTGAATACGCAGAAACAAGGTATCAAGTTTGTCGTGTTGTCAGGTCCGTTTTCAGATCGCACGCAAGCAGAGCAATTCGCCAATAGCCCTGGTGTACCCAAAGATAGTTGGCTAAGACCCTTAGCTTCCCTGCGTCAGGCGCTTCAAGATTTGCGCCCATAATGACGACATTGAACTGAGGTAGTGCTATGTCAAAAGAAGAATCACAGGTATTCCGATCCGGCTCGCATGAGGAAGCAGCCGCAACGGAAGGCCGTAACAAGAAGAAAAAAGCGAAGCAAGAAGGACCAACGGATACGCGTCATTTACATGACTTGCAAGATGGTCCTAATGACCGTCGTGAAATGCATGATGCAGAAGGCGTGATTGATGGTCGACACATGCATGATGCTGATGGTCCTAGTGTTGGACGCAATATGCATGATGCAGAAGGTGTCATCGATGGACGTCACATGCAAGATGCAGATGGCCCCATTGGTGGTCATGCTGAGTATGGAACAGATAGTGTTGAAGATTTACTCGCTTGGGCTGGTGTTCAAGGTGCTGTTAATCCGCGCAACATGCAGGATGCAGAGGGGCCATCGAATAAACGTAGTATGCAAGATGGAGATGGTCCATCGGATCAACGATCGTTAAAAGATCATTACGTCACCATCGATAGTAAGACAGTTGAACGTAGAACTGTCGAACTTGGCAATCGTATTGATCCAAGCT
>Ga0315901_10010345_pt1 | contig 10623 bp, 10 predicted proteins | sample LakEriMetagenome_10_FD_203761 | JGI IMG/M metagenome (GOLD analysis project Ga0315901, IMG submission 203761) | Freshwater fungal communities from buoy surface, Lake Erie, Ohio, United States - Buoy 2 MA116 | ecosystem: Environmental > Aquatic > Freshwater > Lake | place: USA: Lake Erie, Ohio...
CACCTCCCGTTGCCGGGAAGCAGTTTCGTTCGGTTACAGGACGCGATTCCGTCCTGACGGGGACTCTCACCCCGCTGGTTCGATACACTTGCAAACGCACTGGCGCAAGCCTCCAGGCTTGCGAATGGAGGCAGGCGGAGGGACGCGGGTTCATCCACGTACTACCGGGAGCATGGTGTTGTTGACGTTGATCCGTGCTTGCGATTCACATTTTTGCGTGGCACGAGAAAGTTCTCTCGGCAAGCATCAGCTGTCACGTTCTCCCGCTCCCTCTGGGAGAGGGCTGGGGTGAGGGTGCTTCCGTTGCGTGACCGCAGGCACCCTCACCCGGCCTCCGGCCGGCCTCTCCCAGGGGGGAGAGGCGAGATGTCCCAGGCGATCACTCGTGAAATGTCAACTATTGGATGCTCCCGGTAGTAAATGTCTGCGGTTTGGGTGCCGCACCTGGCACTGCGGACAATAAAAGGTGGACCGCTGGGCCTGGACGATCCGCACGATCGGCGTGCGGCAGCGGGAGCACGGCCGGCCTGCGCGGCCGTAGACGCGGTGCCGCTGCTGAAACCGGCCCGGCGTGCCCGTGGCGGTCTGGTAGGTCTCGTCGCCGATCGACGAGCCGTCGTGTCGCACCGCTGCGGCCAGGATCACGCGAGTGCTCGCGGCGATCCGCTCCCAGGCCGCGCGGCCGAGGCGGCGGCACGAGGTTCGCGGGTCGACGCCCGCGCGAAACAGGATCTCGGCGGCGTAGATGTTGCCGATGCCGGCGACGGCCCGCTGGTCGAGCAGTGCCACCTTGACCGCCCGCCGTGAGCGGCCCAGCCGGGCGACGAGGTCGTCCGCGGTCACGACGAGGCCGTCGGGCCCGAGTTTCGCGGCGCCGCAGGCCCGCTCCAGACCGCGGGCGTCGAGCAGGCGGATCGTGCCCAGGCCGCGCTGGTCCCAGAACAGCAGCCGCTCCACGCCAAAACCGCGGTCGGCGTGCAGGAACAGTTCCAGCCGCACATGCTCCGCCGACGGCGGGTCGGTCACGAGCATCAGCCCGGTCATCCGCGGCTCGATCACGAGCCACAGCGGCTTATCGCCCGCCGCGGCCATTTCCAGCACGACCCGCTTGCCGCGGCGAAAGACACCGGCGATCGTCCGCCCCGCGAGCCGTCGGGCGAGCACGGCCGGGCGGGGCGCGGTGCTGATCGGCCGCACGCGGCCACGGGGCAGCGCGGCGGCGGTGATCCGCCGGCCGACGCAGCCGGCGATCCCGCGGCACATCGTCTCGACCTCGGGCAGTTCGGGCATGGAGATACCGCACGGTGGGCCGCCGCAGGACGTGGAACGCCCGACCACGGCGGTCGGATGGTAGCAGTCCGGAGCCGGGCTACAATCGACCAGGTCGGTTCGTCCCGCCCCGAGGTCTCCGCCGCATGGCCGCTCCGTCCGCCGCTTTGGTATCCCGCGTGCCCGACGCCTACGGGCGGTTCGGCCGCTACGGGGGCCGCTACGTTCCTGAAACGCTCTCCGCGGCACTCGACCAGTTGGAGCGGGCCTACGCCGAGGCCCAGGCCGATCCCGCGTTCCACGCCGAGCTCGACGGCCTGTTGTCGGCCTTCGTGGGCCGGCCCACTCCCCTGCTCTTCGCAAAGCGGCTCACGGAGCACGCCGGCGGAGCACAGATCTACTTCAAGCGCGAGGACTTGAGCCACACCGGCGCCCACAAGATCAACAACACGCTCGGCCAGGCCCTGCTCGCGATCCGCATGGGCAAGCGGCGGATCATCGCCGAAACCGGCGCCGGCCAGCACGGCGTGGCCACGGCCACCGCCTGCGCCCGCTTCGGCCTGGAGTGCGTCGTCTACATGGGCGCGGAGGACGTCCGCCGCCAGGCCCCCAACGTCCGCAACATGCGGTTCATGGGGGCGGAGGTGCGGCCCGTGGAAAGCGGCTCGCGCACGCTCCGCGACGCGATCAACGAGGCGATGCGCGACTGGATGGGCTCCGTCGAGACGACCCACTACATCATCGGTTCCGTCGTCGGCCCGCACCCCTTCCCGCGGATCGTCCGCGACTTCCAGAGCGTGATCGGCCGGGAGACGGTCGACCAGTGCCGCCGCCAGCTCGGCCGCCTCCCCGACGCGGTCGTGGCCTGCGTCGGCGGCGGCAGCAACGCGGCCGGCATGTTCTATCCGTTCGTCGATCACCACGACGTCCGCCTCGTGGGCGTCGAGGCGGGGGGCCGCTCGGGCCAGGCCGGCGACCACGCGGCCAGCCTGTCCTACGGCAGCCCCGGCATCCTCCACGGCTCGTTGAGCTACGTGCTCCAGGATCAGGATGGCCAGACGGCCGACGTCCACTCCGTCTCGGCCGGCCTCGACTATCCGGGGGTCGGTCCCGAGCACAGCTACTGGCGGGATCTGGGCCGCGTGGAATACACGAGCGTGACCGACGGCGAGGCGCTCGACGCCTTCGATCTCGTGGCCCGCCGCGAGGGTGTCCTGCCGGCGCTCGAAACGTCGCACGCCCTGGCCTGGGCGGCGCGGGAGGCGGCGGCACGGCCGCCGAGCGAGATCATCGTCGTCTGCCTGTCGGGCCGCGGCGACAAGGATGCCGCCGAGATCGCCCGGCTCCGCGGCCTGGCCGCCGACGGCAGCGGGGTGCGGGCATGAGCACGACCGCTCCCGCGACGGGCATCGCCCGCATCGAGGCGATGTTCGCCGCCCATCGCGCCGCCGGCCGCAAGGCCTTGGCCCCCTTCGTGACGGCCGGCGACCCCGACCTCGACACGACGGTGGCCGTGCTCGCCGCGCTCGCCCGCTCGGGCGCAGGGCTCTGCGAGCTCGGCGTGCCCTACAGCGACCCGATCGCCGACGGACCTGTGATCCAAGCCTCCTACACCCGGGCCCTCGGCAAGGGGCTCACGCTCGCGGGCGTGTTCGACGCGGCGCGGCGGGCGACGGCTGCCGGCGCGATGCCGATCCTGGCCATGGCCAGCTACTCGCTGATCTTCCGCCGTGGCATCGACCGCTTCGTGGCCGACGCCCTGGCGGCCGGACTCGCCGGCTTCGTCGTCCCGGACCTCCCGCTGGAGGAGAGCGACGACCTCGACGCGGCCTGCCGCGCGGCGGGGCTGGCGCTCGTGCGTTTGGTGACGCCGACCACGCCGCCGGATCGGGCCGCGGCGATCGCCCGGAAGTCCACCGGGTTTCTGTACTGCGTGTCGGTGGCGGGCGTGACGGGCGCCCGCACCGAGCTCCCGACCGGCCTCGTCGATCGCGTCCGCTGGCTGAAGACGCAGACCGACGTGCCGATCCTCGTGGGCTTCGGCATCTCGTCCCCCGAGCAGGTCCGCGCCGTGGCCGCGGTGGCCGACGGCGCGATCGTCGGCTCGGCGCTGGTGCGGCTCGTCGCCGAGTCGGCGGGCAAACCCCGCGACGCGCTGCTCGCAGAGGTCGATCGCTTCGTGGCCGACCTCGCCGCCGCCTGCGGCTGACGCCGGCGCGTCGGCGTGCGGCCCGCGCGGCCAGGAGAATCGGCAGGGTTGCGAGGACGATCACGAATCCCGCTGGCCGGATGGTGAAACCAAACCGTATACCATGCGTAGAAAAGGTTGTCCGCGTGCGTGGTGCGTGCGAGGCCACCCATGTTTTCCGCCCGTGACCCTTCCGACATCGACCGCTTCTTCCGCGGCCTGACCGAATACGCCTTCCACGCGCGGCTGGGCGTCGTCGATCCGCCGCTGGTCGACTACGTCTCCCTGCTGCTGGTCCGGTTCCTGCGGCTCGACCGGGTTTCCACCCTGCCCGGGGTCGGCGGTGAGGAGCCGCCCGAGGTGACCGCGATGCTGGTGGTGGCCCAGCGGCATGCCTCCGCCGACGAGGCCCGCGAGGAATACCGCCGCATCGGCGACGCCACGCTCTTCTGGAGCGGCGTCTACCCCGAGGCGCTGCGCCGGTTCGAGCGTCCCGGTCGCGCGGAGCCGCTCATCGGCTATCGCGAGGCGGGCAAACGGGCCTACTGGCTGGCGAGCACGCTCGAGCCCGATGCCGCGGCCGAAGAGCGCGGGCTGCTCGAACGGCTGGCGCACGAGTACGACCTGTGCGTGGAGGGCCTGGCCGAGGTCCGCCGCGCCTGGGGCGACGCGGCGTGACGGATGGACATGCCTTCCCGGGTGCCATGCTGTGCAGGTGTGAATCGGGAGTTCCGCGCCATCGTGCGGCATGGATGGCAGGATGGTTTTCATACCCGGTGTCCCCGGGTTTCCACCCGGGGCTTCTTGGGCGCACGCGCAACAGCCCCACAAAAAGCCCCCGGCGGAAGCCGGGGGACTCCGGGCCTCATGCCTCCCAGTTCACCACGCGCCGCAGGTTTGCACCGGTACCTTGCGCGCCATCGTGCGGCATGGATGGCAGGATGGCTTTCATACCCGGTGTCCCCGGGTTTCCACCCGGGGCTTCTTGCCGCGCGAGCGGTCAATCGAGCAACTGCGCGGGCCACGGCGGGGCGAAGCCAGCCTGTTCCACCGGAAGACCTGCACGCACCACCGCGGCCACGAAATCGGCGAGCGCCGCACGCCGCGGATCGCTCCGACACTCCACCGTGTCACCGTCGATGGCCCGGGCGTCGGCGGCGACGGCCGCGAGCACGCGGGCGGCTGCTTCGGCGTGCCCGGGGCTGACGATCCGGCAGCCCCACTGGCGGCCCGCCTCGAAGTGCCGCCGGTCATGTTCCCCGGCGGCGACCAGCCGGCCCTCCCGCAAGACGGCGAGGTCGGTGAAACAGCCGGGCACGTCGGCGTCGTCGAGCGCCGCCAGCACCGTCCGCCCCATCAGCTGCGCGTCGCCGATCAACTGTTCCACCTGCATCCGTCCCGCCGGGTCGAGTCCGGCGAAGGGATCGTCGAGCAGCAGCACCCGCGGGTCGTGCACCAAGGCCCGCGCCACGAGGAGCAACTTGCCCTGCGCGGCCGCGAGCGTCTCCAGCGGCGTGCCTCCCCGGCCCGCAAGGCCCGCCAAGGCCAGCCCGCGATCCACGGCGCCGTGCGCCGCGGCTGCCCGCAAGCCGGAAGCCGTGGCGAAGAGCTCGAGAAACTCGCCCGCCCGCAATCCGGGCCAATCGGGCATGGTCGCCGGCACGTACCCGATCTCCCGGCGGACGGCGTCGGGCTCGCGACGGACCGAACGCCCCTCGACGAGAACGTCACCGGCATGCAGCGGCAGGGCCGTGGCCGCGGCGGCCAGGAGCGACGTCTTGCCGGCACCACCCCGCCCGATGAGGGCGACCGTGCGGCCCGCGGCCCAGGCGCACGACACGCTCTCGACGACGATCTGCCCGCCCCGCTCGACGCTCGCGCGGTCGAACTGGATCATCCGCTCACCCGTTCGCGACCGGCCCGGCGGACCGGCCGGCCAGCCGCGCGGCCGTCATCTCGATGGAGACGAGCAGGCCCTTGGCCTTGTTGACCGTCTCCTCGAACTCCGTCTCGGGCACGCTGTCGGCGACGATTCCCGCCCCCGACTGCACGTAGGCCTTTCCGTTGGCGACGACGATCGTCCGCAGCGCGATGCAGGTGTCCATCGAGCCGCCGAAGTCGACGTAGCCGACGGCGCCGGCGTAGGGGCCACGCCGCACCGGCTCGAGCTGGTCGATGATCTCCATGGCGCGGATTTTAGGCGCACCCGACACGGTGCCGGCGGGCAGGCAGGCCCGCAGGGCGTCGAAGGCCGTGAGGCCGGATGCCAGCCGGCCGGTGACGTTGCTCGTGAGGTGCATGACGTGGCTGTAGCGCTCGATCGTCATCACGTCGGACAGCACCACGGACCCGATCGCCGCCACCCGGCCGACGTCGTTGCGGCCGAGGTCGATGAGCATCACGTGCTCGGCCCGTTCCTTGGGGTCGGCCAGCAGGTCGGCCGCCAGGGCCGCGTCCTCCTCGGGCGTGCCGCCGCGGCGCCGGGTGCCGGCCAGCGGCCGCACCGTGACCGCACCGTCCACGCAGCGAACCATGATCTCCGGCGAACTGCCCACCAGCGTGCAGGCCGGAGTCCGCAGGAAGAACATGAAGGGGCTCGGGTTCACCACCCGAAGCGTGCGGTAGAGCTCGATCGCGGGCGCGGCGAACGGAATCTCGAGCCGCCGGCTCAAGACCACCTGAAAGATGTCGCCGGCGCGGATGTACTCGATGGCCTGGTCCACGGCGGCGAGGAAGCCGTCGCGGTCGAACCGCGACACGGCCGTGCCGTCACGGAGGCAGGCAGGCTCGCTCCGCGGGCCGATGTCGGCCGGCGGTGGCCAGGCCGACGGCGTGAAGAGTCGGTCGATCGTGGCGTCGATCCGGCGGCAGGCCGCGTCATAGGCGGCGGCCAGACCGGCGGCCGAATCGTCCTCGATGCGGGCGAGCACCACGACGTCAATCGCCTTCGTGACGTTGTCGAACACGACCATCCGGTCGTAGAAGGCGAACGACAGGTCGGGCAGTGCGAGGTCGTCCGCGGGCGGGTTCGGCAGCCGCTCGACGTAGCGGACGGAGTCGTAGGCCGCGTAGCCGATGGCGCCGCTGGTGAACGGCGGCAGCTCGGGCAGTCGGGCCGGCCGGTAGGCCGCCATCCGCCGTTCGAGTTCCGCCAGCGGGTCGCGGGACGTGAACTCCTCCACGGCGCCGTCCGCGGCGATCACTCGCACCCGCTCGCCCCGGGCCTCGAGCCGCAGAAAGGGGTCGGCCGTCAGGAAGCTGTACCGGCCGACCTTCTCGCCGCCCACCACGCTCTCGAACAGGCAGCCGGCGTCGCCGGCGTCGATCCGCGCGAACGCCGACAGCGGGGTGAGGGCGTCGGCGAACAGCCGGCGGTAGACCGGCACGAGCCGGCTGGACCGCGCGAGTGCGGCAAAGCGGGACCTGTCCGGGAGGTGCGGCATGGCGGCGTGACGGGGGCGGAAGCGAACGCCGCGGAAACGGCCGCGGGACCCCCGAGCGTACCCGGCGCCGCGGGGCCGTCACAATCCGCCCGCGCCGCACGGCCCGCGGTTCGCTATGATTCCCCGGCCACCACGGATTCTTTCCATGAAGTGCCAGAAGTGCGACAAGCAGGCGGTCTTCCACATCACCGAGCTGGAGTCGGGCGAGGTGCGCGAACTCCACCTCTGCGAGGACCACGCCCGCGCCTACCTGAACCAGGCGGAGACTCCCCCGGACGGCGAGTCGGAACCCCAGGAGAGCACGTCGGCAGGTGGAGCGCTGATGGGACCGCTGGGCGTCGGCCAGACGGCCGACGAACTGGCCGCGCTCGACCAGAAGGCGTGCGACATGTGCGGCATCACTTTCTTCGAGTTTCGCAACCAGGGGCGGCTCGGCTGCCCGCACGACTACGTCCATTTCGAGAAGGAACTCGAGCCGCTGATCGCCAACATCCACGGCGCCACGACGCACACCGGCCGCCGCCCCTCGCGGGCCGCGGCGGGGCTGCCCGAGGGCACCGACGAGCTCACCGGCCTGATCGGCCTGCGACGCAGCATGAAGGAGGCCATCGCCTGCGAGGACTACGAAAAAGCGAAGGAGGACCGCGATGCGATCCGGGCCCTCGAGGACCGCTGGCTCGGCCCACCGCCGGCATGAGCCTTCGTCACGGAAACGAACGCAGCGCTGATCATGAATCTTGAATCACTTACCCATGGCGTCGGTGAATGGCTGCGGGGCACGGGCCCCGAGTCGGACATCGTCATGAGCAGCCGCGTGCGGCTGGCGCGGAACGTCGCCCACTACCCGTTCGTGAGCCGGGCCACGGAGCAGGATCGCGAGGAAATCGAGAAGTTTCTCCGCGGCCGCATCGCCACGGCGCCCATCGGCCGGGACCTCGAGTACATCGACGTCGGCCGCCTGGAGGAAGTCGACCGCCAGTTTCTCGTCGAGCGGCAGCTGATCAGCCGCGAGCACGCCGATGCCCAGGGGGCCCGGGGAGTGGCGATCGACGGCCGCGAGCAGGTGAGCCTGATGATCAACGAGGAAGATCACCTGCGGATCCAGTGCATGCATAGCGGCCTGGACCTCGCCGGCGTCTGGGAGCAGATCAAGGCGGTCGACGATCAGATCGAGAAGGTCGTTCCCTACGCCTTCCATCCCCGCTTCGGCTACCTCACGGCCTGTCCCACGAACGTCGGCACGGGCATCCGCGTGAGCGTGATGCTCCACCTACCGGCGCTGGTGATCACGCGGCAGATCGACAAGGTGTTTCGCAGCCTGCACAAGATCTCGCTGGCCGTCCGCGGCCTGTACGGCGAGGGTTCGCAGGCGATGGGCGACTTCTACCAGATCTCGAACCAGACCACGCTCGGCAAGACCGAGGAGGAACTGCTCGAGCAGGTCGGCGACGTCGTCCCGGTGCTCATCGACTACGAGCGCCGGGCCCGCGAGTTCCTCGTCCGCGAGACGCAGCAGAACGTGCACGACCAGGTGAGCCGCGCCTTCGGCATCCTCCGCACCGCCCAGACGATCAGCGCCGAGGAGACGATGCAGCTCCTCTCGCGGGTGCGGATGGGCGTGCTCCTCGGACTGATCGGCGACGTGCAGATCGCCGACATCAACTCGCTCCTGGTGCGCACCCAGCCGGCCCACCTGCAGAAGCTCCGCGGCGTGGAGCTCGACACAAAGGACCGCAACATCGAGCGGGCCCGCTACCTGCGGCAGCACTTCGAAGCCGGCGGCCAAGGCTCCCAGGCGAGCCAGAATTGAACATCAGCCCCGGGCCTGCGGCGCTCGCTGGAGAGCTATCCCCGGCACTCCCTCCGGCGTGCCGCTGGTGAATGGCACAAAAAGCCCCCGGCGGAAGCCGGGGAGCAGCCTGCACGCGAACCCGCGGCATCGTGCCGCGGTTCGCTTGGCGGGCCGGCGCCCGCTGCTCGGCAACCCGGCCCTCCGGGCCTGACGACCACACAAAAAGCCCCGGGTGGAAACCCGGGGACTCCGGGTCATCTACCTTCTCGGGTGCCATGGGTTGCGGGTTTGAACCGGGAGAATCACCGACCGTCGTGGGGCATGGATGGCGGGGTGGTTTTCGTGCCCGGAGTCCCCGGGCTTTCGCCCGGGGCTTCCTGGAGCCGCGGGGATCGGCGAACACTCGAAGCGCGTGCGGCCCACCGCGGCCATCAGCCCCGGGCCGGGAGCTTCGCGCGGAGCGCCTCCACGACCGGCCGCGGCACGAACCGCAGCAGCCGCTCGTCGTCTGCCAGCGGCGTGATCTGCTTGAGCAGCGACGACGAGACGTGCGAGTACTCGGCGTCCGCCATGAGGAACACCGTCTCCACGGCCGGATCGAGCTTGCGATTGGCGAGCGTCATCGTGAACTCCGCCTCGATGTCCGTCAGCGACCGCACGCCGCGCAGGAGCACGTTCGCCCCCTGCTCGCGGACGAAGGCGACGGCCAGCCCGCTGAACAACGCCACCCGCACGTTCGGCAGCCCGGCGACGGCGGCCCGCACAAGCCCGACCCGCTCCTCCAGCGAGAACAGCGGCTGCTTGTCGGGATTGATTCCCACGCCGACCACGAGGCCGTCGAAGATGCGGCTGGCCCGGGTGATGACGTCGAGGTGGCCGAGCGTGATCGGGTCGAACGACCCGGTGTAGACGGCGATGCGGGCGGTCTTGTCGGCGGCCACGGTGGAGGGCTCCGGTCTGGCGGTGCGGAGGGCCGATGGCGGGCGGCCGAAATCGCCGTCCGGGAGTCACCGCCTCCCCGAATGAGGGCTTTTATGGTATGGAAACGGGCCGTGGAACGAAACCACCACCTCCCCCGGAGCTCCGGACCGCGTGTCGAAGGCGCTGCCACTCATCGGGATGATCGTTTCGGGACTGATCGTTGTGCTGTTCCTGGCCGACCTCGCCGCTGGCTTCCCGTTCCAGCGGGTGAGCATCTGGGCCGACAGCGGCTTCATCGTCAGCGGACTGATCCTCGCGTACTTGAGCTGGTCGCTCTTGGACAGAGGACGCGGCCGGGCCGCTAAGCCGCCTTCAACACCGAACCGCTGACCGGCGCCGCACCAGCGCGGCCGAGGATCGCCGGCAGGTCCGTGAGCCCCACGAGACGCAGTCGGCCGGAGGCGGCCCGCCGCTCGGCCCAGGCGAGCCACCGGTCGAGACGGCCGCTCACGGGGCGGTCGGCGGGCATGTCGCCGGCGTGCAGCACGTGCAGGGTGCCGGGGCGGGGCCGCGGCATCGAGCCATGGAGCAGCCAGCCGACCATTCCGGCGGGCCGCGGCGGATCGACCTGCACCTCCCACAGCCCCCACACGGGGTTGCGGCACCGCCATCCCGCCGGCGCCGGTCGCCGGCTTCCGCGGCCCGCGTCGGCGAACGTGTCCACGAGGACGACCCGCATGCCTTCCGCGGCGAGCAGGCTCTGGTGGGCGAGCGGCCGCGGTCCGCGCAGGACCGCCGCGTCGAGCCCGGGCACGACCTGCCGGGCCTCGTCGACGATCCGCCGCAGCGTGGCCCGGGAGTCGAGCCAGCCCGGCTGCACCGCCAGCGCGAGTTCCGGCGCGGGCACGCCGCGGCTGCGGGCCGCTTCGGTGACGGCGCCGAGCGTGTCGGGATCGGCCGCCCAGGTGACGGCCGCCGACCGTCCCAGCGTGTCCAGCCACGCCGCACAG
>Ga0315901_10010349_pt1 | contig 10619 bp, 6 predicted proteins | sample LakEriMetagenome_10_FD_203761 | JGI IMG/M metagenome (GOLD analysis project Ga0315901, IMG submission 203761) | Freshwater fungal communities from buoy surface, Lake Erie, Ohio, United States - Buoy 2 MA116 | ecosystem: Environmental > Aquatic > Freshwater > Lake | place: USA: Lake Erie, Ohio...
GAGAGGCATTTGCCGTACTGTCTTGGTGGGATATTGAAGTATTAGTGAATGCAATATTATTATGCGCAATATCAGAATGTGAAGATATCGCCGCAATATTACTATGTGCTATATCCGTATGTGCGGACGAAGCTGCAATGTTACTATGCGCAATATTAGTATGTGCCGCAGCGATATTTGAAAAGTTTGTAGTACTATCCGTATGACCTATTGATGTATTCGTATGTGCTGCGTTGGTAGTACTATCCGTGTGTGCGATATTTGTATGTGAATTTGGTATATAACTGTTTGTATGTGCAGCAGGTATTGTACTATTGGTATGCGGAATTGTGGTATTCGTGTGTGGTATTGTGGTGTTGGTATGTGGAACTGTGGTATTGACGAACGCAATATTTGTGTGAGCTGCTGGTGTGGTATTGTCCGTATGTGCTGCATTGATAGTAGTATTTGTATGTGCTGCGTTGATAGTAGTATCTGTATGTGCTGCTGGTATCGTAGTATTTGTGTGAGGAATAGTGGTATTTGTGTGTGGAGTTGTATTATCTGTATGTGATGATGGTGTGGTGTTATCTGTATGTGCAGCAATCGTGGTATTGTCTGTGTGTGCAGCAATTGTTGTATTATCGGTGTGTGCAGCAATCGTGGTATTATCGGTGTGTGCTGCGTTGATAGTAATATCAGTATGTGCTGCTGGAGTGGTGTTATCGGTGTGTGCCGCAGTTACGTCGGTGTGACCACGAATTTCACTACCTGTACCAGAAATCCAATGCCAAAAAGTACTTTCAACCCACACAGAACCAGCCTTTGCACCTGCCGCAGCACCTAAGTTTGTATATGCAATTGTACGGTCAACCCCTGTAGCGGAGATATAATGGAAATCATTTCCATCTACCCACACCGATCCAGGTTTAGCTCCCGCTGGTGATGTACCGGCGGTACCAGTATAATAATATTCATTTCCCGAGCCGTCTATGAAACGAAACGTTTCACCATCAACCCAGATACTACCAGGTGCCTTTGGCATATATTAAAATCTCCACATAACGATAACTTTCATATAAATAGAGTTATACACAAGTAAATGTTCCTAAACAACCAACTGGCCGTGCTGCACATACTACTGCGTAGACACTACTATTGGGATTTGTATAAAAATTTGACCCAGATGATGGACTACCATCGGCACAAGTTACATATCCTGCGGGACACGATGCATCCACACCACGAGTTCCTTGTGGACCTGTTGGTCCTTGTACACCAGTAATTCCCTGTACTCCAGCCGACCCCGTGGATGCCGCTGGTGCAGAAATACCTGTAACTCCTACAACACCCGTTGCTCCTTGTGGTCCCGATGGTCCTGTTGCACCCGCTGTGGGTAATCCTACAACACCACCTACACCCGTAGCACCCACCACGTTTGTTAATCCCGATGGTCCTGTTTGTCCAATAATTCCTGTTATACCAAGAATTCCTTGAATACCTGTTGCACCTGTTGGTCCTGTTGCACCCGTTGCGCCTGTTGACCCAGACACTAGTGAACCGATACCTGTAGCACCCGTTGGTCCTGTAATACCAATAGATCCCGATGCTCCTGTTGGCCCTGTTGGTCCCGTAGACCCAGTAACACCAGTTGGTCCAATAACTCCTGTTGGCCCTGTTGGTCCTAGTGGTCCTGTTGGTCCAGTTGGACCTGAGGTAGTTAATCCCGTTACCCCAGATACTCCTGTTGGTCCAGTAGACCCAGACCCAGCTATACCTACCAAACCAATTGGACCTGTTGGACCTCTATCACCGATAACTCCTGTTGCACCAGGTCCATATGATGCGGTTAATACATTTACTCCCGCAGCGTATGTTGCAGTAAATGCTAAATTACTATATAATGCAACGCTTGCAGTAGTTGGTGTACCAAGTGGAAAAAATGTGGTCATAGGAATGCGTTACTGTGAGCGGCAGCGACATTTGAATGTGCTGCGGTGATATTGGAGAAATTGGTGGTATTGTCTGTATGTGCGGCGGTAATATCCGTGTGTGCTGCGGTTATATCCGTGTGTGCTGCTGCAATGTTACTATGTGCAATATTTGTGTGTGCTGCTGCAACATTTGAAAATGCGATGTTACTGTGTGCGATATCAGTATGTGATGCGTTGGTAGTATTATCAGAATGTGATCCTGGTGTAGTACTATCAGTAAATGGAATATCGGTATGTGACGACGGTGTAGTACTATTTACGAATGCCGCATCGGTATGCACACCTATTATATCACTGTGATCATTAAATGGACTACATGGTGTACCAGATGGACAAGAAGAATATCCGAAATAAAATAAACATCCAGGCCCCGCATCACCATCTAAACAATAAACACCAGTCGCTGCATCATCACCATGCCCGATTGTACTGTCCGAATGTGGTTGATCAGTATGTGAGGCCGGCGTGGTACTAGATATTGCCGCAATATTAGTATGTTCTGTGTTAATAGTAGTATTTGTGTGTGCTGCGTTAATAGTACTGGAACTTCCCGCAATATTTCCGTGTGAAATATTTGAATGTGGTGTGGTACTAGTAATTCCAGCAATATTGGTATGTGCTGTATAATTGTTTGTGTGTGGTATTGTGATATTTGTAAAGTTTGTAGTACTGTCGGTGTGTGCTGCAGTAATATTAGAATGTGGTGTAGTACTATCACTATGTGGGACCGTAATATCGGAATGTGTTTGATTACATGATCCCGTGACGAAAAATGCAGCTCTTCCCGCAGCACCTTGTGGTCCTGTTGGACCGACTGGCCCAGAAGGACCAGTAATACCTGTAACACCAGCGGAACCGAAGGTATTAGGACCACTAATACCCTGTGAACCCGCTGCACCCGTTGCTCCTGTTGGTCCTACTGGTCCTGTTGCTCCAGCACTACCAGATGGACCGATTGGCCCAGTAGAACCAACTGGCCCCACACCTGTTGGTCCTGTACTACCTTGTGGTCCTGTTGGACCTGTTGAACCTGTTGGTCCAGTTGCTCCAGCAACACCCGCCACACCACCAAATATACCAACACTACCTGTTGGACCTGTTGCACCAATTGCCCCTGTTGGACCTGTTATACCTCGACTACCTGTTGGTCCCGTAACACCGATTACACCAGTGCTACCAGTTGGACCTGTTGGACCTGTGGGGCCTGTAGATCCTGTGATACCACTTGGTCCAGTTGGACCTGTTGACCCAGATGTTTGTGGTCCAGTTGATCCTGTGGGTCCTGTTATACCGATAGAACCTGAAACACCAGTTGGACCAGTTGGACCTGTTGGCCCCGTTGCTCCTGTTGGTCCTAGTGGTCCTGATGGTCCTGTAAATCCACCTATAGCGAACGATGCAGTAGCATATCCAGACCCACTATTTACCGCAACTGACGCTGTAAACGTCAGTACACTTGCAGATAATGCGAATGAACTAGTAGTTGGTGTTCCGTATGGGAAAAACTTAAACGTCATAACACTTACTCTCTATTACGGTGTATTTGCACCTGTTGGTCCTGTTGCTCCTACTGCACCTGTTGGTCCTGTTGCTCCCGTAGCACCCGTAGCACCGGTTGGCCCCGTAAATGCGGTTCCTTGTGCTCCTGTTGCTCCCGTTGGTCCCGTGATACCGATAGTACCTTGTGGACCACTTGCACCTCGTGGGCCAGACGGACCCGTTGCTCCTGTTGCGCCTGTTGGTCCTGCACCTGCCACACCTGTTGCTCCCGTTGGTCCTGTCGCACCTGTGACACCTACTGGACCTTGTATACCTTGTACACCAGATGCTCCTGATGGTCCTGCAGGCCCCGTTGGTCCTGTTGCACCAGTTGGTCCTATAATACCCGTAGACCCTTGTGGACCCGTAGGACCAGACGAACCACTTACTCCAATCGGTCCAGTTGGACCAGTTGATGCTGGTCCTGTGACTCCTGTTGGTCCCGTTAATCCTTGAATACCTGTTGGACCTGTTGGACCTGTTACTGATGATGGTCCTGTTGGTCCTGTTGCTCCTATTGGTCCCGTTGGACCGATTCCCGTTGGGCCAGAAGAACCAGACACACCAGTTATAACACTTGTTGGTCCCGTTGCTCCCGTTGCACCACCTCCTGTTAATGAGTATGATGCCGATGGTCCCGATAGCACGAATGATGCAGACACCGCAGTTGATGCGGTATATGCTAACGATGCGCTAAATGTTCTAAACGGGAAAAATTTTAACATAATATTCTAGTATAAATATTTGACCAACTCATTAAGCTGGTTGTTTTTGCGGTGTTACGGCGTGCCACTTTCCAATTGGACATGATGCGGATGCCAATTGTGTTTTTGTTTTCATAAAACATCCACACTTTTCACAACGGAAACTATCCGTTTTCAAAAATTCACAACCCTGACACATTGAAAATCGTTGAAATGCTGCATCCGCGTCAACCAACACAGGTAATCCCGCTGCTGCGTTCTTTCCCGTATGCCACATTTCCTTTGCAAAATTACGTGCTTGTTGGAACAATGAAGGAAATTGTGTGGTATCTTCGGTTTTTATCATTTGTTCCGTTTCTTGATATTGCGTATGCATTGTTTCGTTATGTTCATATGCAGCATCTACATATGACCGACCTTCCATCATTTTCAATGCGGTGACGATATCCGTTGCCACACTCATTGCATTCATACCATGACGGAAAAATAACGGGGTATAATTTTTAGGGGCAAAGTAATATACCGCTTGTGTTAGTGGTCGAGGAAATACCGGCGGTTCTTCTCTATAACAAATAATATGTAAATGTACAGGATTGAATTGATTCTGTACTTGTGCTTCAAAATCAGTTAGAAACTTTCCTTTGAAATTTTCACATCCTTCTGCAAGAACAACTGCTAATACTGGATGTTGTGCGTTGTCAATTAAATCTTTTAAATCGTGAAATAATTCTACACTCATAAATAACCTCAATCTTCTAGTGAAAAGACGAATAGTGATGCGGATACCGTAGTAGTTGCCGCGCCGTTTGTTAAACGATAATATGTTTCTGATGATGGACTGACGATATTGTTAACCAAATCATTATCGTTTCGACCAACTATAATAGGTGATAGTGGCATTGCAGAACTATCTTCCATATAAATATCTGCAATTAATCCACTACTTGATACTGGGTCCGTATTAAACGATCGTGATACTTCCGATGGGTTATCTCTATAACTTGCACTTGTGTACAAACGTAATCGTAATGGACTGGCGTTTGGTTCAACCTTATACAAGAGATATGTCTTAGGAGATACTATACTTCCAGTTACGGATGACCCCGATGATATTGTCGCAGAAGGTAACGTTAACGTTTGTCTTGCGTTTACTCCTGCTAAGTTTGTTACAGTTGTATCTTCAATTAAAAATCGTGTTAATGAAATTCTATCTTCCCCCGTTAATGGGAAGGAAGATCCTGTATCAATGGTATAATATATATCAGGTGATACCGCATTGTCAAGGTTCAACCCAAATATAGGTGGGGCTAAACGAAATAATGTTTCGGTATCTAAATTAATATCTGTTATTAACGATATGTTGGATGGTATACTTTGTGAATTAAATGGACGAATTAATTCACCAGGATCATTACGACTTCCAGAATCACCGTATAATCTTACACGACACCGAGTACTTGCCTGTATTGCCGTGAGTACAAATGATCGTCCTATTGATACCGATCCCGTAATTCTTGGTGATGCGGTACCAACAACAATACCCACAGTTTCTCGTTTTAAGTTTGTAGCTCCAGCGAGAATTTGTTCTCTAAGTCCCATATTATAACCTCTTATTAAGTTGCGTATAAATTGGTTCCTACAGGAACTACCAATCTATATTGTGTACCACTACCAGATACTATACCAGAGAATTGTGATCCCGATGGTGTTATAAACTGTGCCGATATTGCTGCTACTGCTTGAGCGGAACTACTATACACACCACTCAATTTATTGGTAATTGAATTATAATCAATTTGACTTGACGCAGTTACCCAACCAGGATATTGTGCTGAGCTAGATACCGTTCCACCAGGTAAGAATGTCTTGACTTGGGTAGAACTAGATACGGTATCTGCTGGAAGTAATGATGTAACTTGTGTAGAACTGGAAACAATACTTGCTGGTATATTTGATAATGTGTTGTAATTGACAAAGAACAATCCAATACCACTTCCACTAAACGAAGCAGTTACCGATGTTGCGTTTACCGTAGTTGGTGCAATAGTTTGATTATCTATCGCTGCTACGGTTTGTGCGGAACTACTATATACACCACTTAACTTATTTTGAATATTGTTATAATCAATTTGACCAGAACTTGTTACCCATCCTGGGTATTGAGCCGAACTACTAACAGTACCACCAGGTAAGAATGTTTTGACTTGTGCGGATGAAGATACGACATCATTTGTTGCTTCAATTGCACCCACAAATGTTTGAGCGTGTACTTTTTGAGTTACACCATTATAGAAGAATGAACCAGATGCGTGAGTTCTTAAAGATATATATGTATTTGGTGCTTGCGTTTCTGAAAATAATGGATATAATGTAGTATCCGTTGTTGTGTTTGTTGTTACAGTTGCAACCGTTGCTGCAAAATCTGCTACACCATTCAACGGTCCTCTGAATGAACCACTAAATGAACCCGTAAATGAACCAGTATTAATTTGTGCAGAACTGGTGACCCAACCAGGATATTGTGCTGACGATGATATTGCACCTGGTAGTGCATCTTTTACACGTTGGTTAGTGAAATAAAGATTTACACCTTCTGTTAAGTTTGTCGTGGTTGCTGTACCCAAGAAACTTGCCGAGTGTACATTATCTGTATTTAACTTAGTCTTAACACGTGCGTCTGTGTAATACAGATTTACAATACCTTCACTTAATCCATCAGTGTTGACTGCAAGTGAACCAGACACACCCAATGCCAAACTTGCTGTTGCTGCGTAACTTGCACTGGTTACTAGTACTGGTGCAATCTGTGCAGAACTACTAATTGTTCCTTCTGGAAGATTGTTTTTAACTTGTGCAGAACTACTATATACACCCAATGAGTCTACATATGTTAATACTCGTGCGTTTGTAAAATATAAATTTGTACCTTCTGCTAAGTTAGTTGTTGTTGCAGTACCCAAGAAACTTCCTGAGTGTACTACATCACTATCTAATTTGGTTTTAACTCGTGCGTCGGTATAATATAGATTTGTAAATCCTTCTGCTAAGTTATTCGTGGTTGCCGTTCCTAAGAAACTTCCAGAATGTACTGTACCAAGTTGTGCTGCGACAGCGGTTGCAAAGTTTGCTGTTGCACCTGCATTAATTTGACCAGAACTTGATACCGTTCCTGCTGGAAGATTTGCAGCAACTTGTATTGAACTACTGTATACACCCGACAACTTGTTGGTGATACTATTATAATCAATTTGACTTGATGCCGTGACCCATCCTGGGTATTGTGCTGATGAAGAAACAGTACCCGCTGGTAATTGCGTTGATGAAGAAACCACACCGCCAGGTAATGCTGCGTTCGATATATTTGTTAATTGACTACCGTTACCACGGAATGAACCTGTAAATGCACCAGAGACAGGTGAGTTAGTTCCTATTGCTGACCCAGACGGTCCAACAGATAATGAACCACCATTATCTCTGATTGCTAATGAACCAAGATATAATGTTGAACCAGAAAGATATAAGTCTCTAAACTTTAATGTTGGTGAACCAAGGTCAAACGTATCTGTTACTGATGGGACAATGTGTGAGGATGTTATTGATCCTGTGACCTTCAATCCTCCCACGATACCAACTTGTGTACCATTATCACTAATTTGTGAATTTACAATGTGGTCACCACTTAGTCCAGCCTTTGGTAATAAGTTTGGTGTTAAGAATTGTTCACTACCTAATGCACCAGTATTTTCTGGACCTGTGATGACAATACTACTTGTGTTACTTGTTCCTGCGTGAACGAACAACCACACATTATTTACACTATCCCACAACAATGACCCTGATTGGTTGGTCAACGATGCAGAGTCATATACCGCCAATCCACCGTATCGTAATATTGTGTCGGTGTTAAGTGTTATTAAGTTTGAACCAACATTTAATTGTGATGAGGTAACATATAGAACAGATGATGTTCCTTGTACGGTTAAATTACCTGTAAGTGTGACCGAACCCGATACCGTTTGATTACCATTAAATATATTAGAACCAGTGGTTGCAATTGCACCGATACCAGTAGTATTTTGTACTACGATTTGACTTGATGCGGTCACCCAACCTGGGAATTGTGATGATGCACTTACGGTACCAACTGGTAATGATTGTACTACTTGGGTAGATGAAGTAATCCAACCAGGATATTGCGCCGATGCACTAACGGTACCATCTGGTAATAATGCCTTTACTTGTGCAGATGCTGATACCGTATTTGCTGGTAATAATGGTTGTACCTGTGTGGATGATGATACGACCCCACTTAATTTATTTTGAATTGAGTTATAATCAATTTGTGATGATGCGGTGACCCATCCTGGGAATTGTGCGGAACTACTAACGGTTCCACCAGGAAGTAATGGTTGTACTTGGGTCGAACTGGATACCAAGTTTGCAGGTAATGCTGCTTGAACTTGTGCCGACGATGATACGGTACCACCTACTGTCTGTAATACGATTTTTGCGTTTGCACTATCCGTGGTAACATCAATACCAGTTGATCCGGTAAGGAATACACCTGCTGTAATAGTAAATGATTTATTACCATCTGATCCTAATGTGTTGACCGATGGTTGTCCTGTAATAGATTGATAGTTAATTTGTCCCGATGAACTAACAACAGCTTCTACACTTAATTTTGCTTTAACTCGTGCGTCGGTATAATAGAGATTACCACTTTCACTCACTTCGCTTGTAACAATGTTTCGTGTACCACCCAATGACACCGATGTACCGTTAATTGTAATACTATTGTTTACTAGTCCAGCGTTGGGAATTCCAAATAATGCCGCACCACTACCACTAAATTGTCCTGTGGTTCTGATAACTCCCGATGATGTGATGTCCGCTAGTGCAAGGGATGACCCAGAAATTGAGGTAGCAAACTGAGCAGAACTACTAATAAGTCCCGCTGGTTTATTGAAGATATTGACCCAATCTCGCGCGTCATTTGTTAATTTTTCTTTCGGGATATCACCATCTCGTAATAATGACGAGGTAAGTGTACCGATGGTGACTACACTCGCTGAAATTGAACCGGTGGTGATGATTACGGGGTCGGTGAATACTACCGCATTACTACCCGATGTCGCTCGTTGGATATCATTTACTTTTAATAAACTCATATTCTGCTCAAATAAAGTGTGTACACCCTCCGTATAAATATCAATTTATATAGGAAGAAACAAAAAAGACACGTGCTTTACCGTGTCTTTTTCAGATTTATCTGGTTAAAATTCATTAAGTTGCATATAAATTGGTTCCTACAGGAACTACCAATCTATATTGTAAACCACTACCAGATACTATACCAGAGAATTGTGATCCTGACATTACCATATTATTTGCTGTAATTGTACCTGTTAACGTTGGACTTGCACTCATTACTACGTTTCCAGTACCAGTGATTGCGTTGGATACCAGTCCGTCCGATGCATTGGTAAATACCGCTTGATTTGCAGTTAGTATTGATGCGGTAACGGTACCAGTAAATTCTGCACTACCTGTGACTGCTAACTTTCCGCCAACTAATGCATTGGTTCCGGTTTGTAATACGGAACTACTTAATATATTTGTCGCATTAATTGTTGCAGGCGCAATAGTTTGTCCTGCTACAGCAGTTACTACTTGTCCCGATGATGAGTAAATTGCCGCTAATGACGATGTTGCAGTCGCCGTGAATGACGAAGCGGTGATAGTGCTTCCAGCGGACAATCCATTGGTAATAGATACGGTGATACCGTTATCACTAATTTGCGAATCCGTGATATGTTCTAAGCCACCACCCTTTAATACTCGATTTTGCGTCAGTAAGGTTTCATTGCCAACATTATTGAATGTTGGTGGACCCATTAACACCACAGACGATGTTACACCTCCTGCGGTATTTTGGTGAATAAATATCCATTGGTCATTAATAGAATCAAAATAGAGTGACCCACTGCGTTGTGGTGAGGAACCAGAATCAATTACCGATAATCCACCAAATCGCGTACCAGGAGTGAGTGTGTTGACCGTAATAATGTTTGTACCAATATTTAAGGTACTTTGTGAAATAAAACTAATAGAGGATGACCCTTGTACCACCAAGTTTTGACTAATAAATAATGAACCCGTGATGGTTTGATTTGCTGTAAATGTGTTCGATCCCGTAGTTGCTAATGCACCAATACCCGTAGTGTTTTGTACAACAATTTGTGCGGAACTAGTTACCCACCCAGGATATTGTAATGACGATGAAACGGTACCACCAGGAAGTAATGGTTGGACTTGTGCGGAGGAAGAAACAACACCCGATAATTTATTGGTGATACTATTATAATCAATTTGACTTGATGCGGTGACCCATCCTGGGTAT
>Ga0315901_10010350_pt1 | contig 10618 bp, 9 predicted proteins | sample LakEriMetagenome_10_FD_203761 | JGI IMG/M metagenome (GOLD analysis project Ga0315901, IMG submission 203761) | Freshwater fungal communities from buoy surface, Lake Erie, Ohio, United States - Buoy 2 MA116 | ecosystem: Environmental > Aquatic > Freshwater > Lake | place: USA: Lake Erie, Ohio...
GTGGAGTTACCGCAATTAAGTTATTGGGATTCGGTGTGGCTTTTGCAATCTTGCTAGATGCGACATTGATTAGAGCTCTTTTAGTCCCTGCGCTTATGCGTCTATTCGGCGAGCGCAACTGGTGGGCCCCAAAGGCACTTAAGCGATTCCAAATCAACCATTAACATAGGGTTATGATCAGGCGAGAGTTCACGATTAAGTGGCTGCAGCTTGTCCTGGGTGCCGTTTTCATTTATTCACTTCTCCTAGTTTTCAAAGGGTCAGTGGCGGGATCACTATTTTCTTGGTTTGGGTTTGGACCCAATGAAGCGATAGACACAAGTGAGGTACAGGATTACCTGTTGCTCCCATATATGGTTTTGGGAGCAGTTATGGCGGGCTGGGTATTCCTAATGATGTTAATTGTTAGAGGACCTTTGAAAGATGGATCTCCTTGGGCTCGAAAGTTTCTAATTCAGTCCTTATCGCTTTGGTTCATCTTGGACACTTCCATGTCAGTAGTGCTCGGCTATCCGACACACGCTTTATTCAATGTTCCCTTTGCGCTCGCCTTAGGCATTCCGCTAGTACTAATGAAAAATCAACATTCTTAGAGGTTTGAAAAGAAGAGTCGCCCTATAAGCCGGAATCTGAGAAAACCAAATTAAGTTTTTACCTGCGAGCGCCCTTACCTGGGGTATCCAAATATTTTCCTGCTCTGGCTAACTGAAGACGATTATGAATAGTAGTTGGAGTTACATCTTCAGCCTCTGCGATAACTGCTGCAGCCCTGGTCTCCCCCCAAGCTTGTAAATCTTTAAAGATTCTTGCCGTTGCTCTTGTGACCGACTCCCCCTGTGCGGCAAAACTAGTTCCCGCCTTTTCCTTAATCCCAGACTTCATCGATTTGTTCATCTGACGTTGACGCAGGATTGGACCAAAGTGCAAAGCGATAATGTGCCCTGTAAGGATTTTGCGAATCACCGCAGTAGACAGAAACTCCTGCAAATGGAGGGAATCAATCTCACTCTTCATATGGACCCCATCAAACACAGACTTCACCCAGGACTCTTTCGAGTCGCCAGGTACGACATCCCCGATCTTCGGAGCTGTAATTCCGTGAGAGCCAAAGGGAGATATGGAAATTTCCCGCAGAGCTAACAAGCCATCTTCACCCCTAGTGGCCACAGTGAGAATTTCAAACGGTTCACCCGCTTTAAGGCCATTTGAAGGCTTTGTGAAAAAGTGCAGGCAGGCGGACTTGCGCCCGGAGTCCTCCTCGGCCATCCAGCCGGGGATCCAGTCCGTTAGGTCTCGACCCTTCTTTGCGCTCGCCATAGGGCCAGTGTAGGTCAATCAGGGGCATTCCACCATCAGGTCATGTATGGGACTTATTCCCCCATGAAGTCCGACTATCTCGAATTGACACCCCATGAAGTTGCACCCTATACTTAATATTATGAGGGAAAACATTTATCAGTTGAAGTCGGTGAAGATCCAGCAGCAAATTGCTCCTGGGTCAGAAGCCTATGCAGGAGATGTCTGGACGATTCAAGACATTGCTCTGTATCTGCGCTCATCTGAACTATCTGCCTCACGCAGGGTAAACCAAGAAGGGTTTCCTCGGCCACTCGGCAATCTCCAACGCAATAGGAGATGGCTAGCTAAAGACGTCAAAGAGTTCTTCGAGAAGCTCTCTAAAACGCCTTATGCAATTCGACCAGAACTCCAGGTCGAAAGTAGTTACGAACCATCAACAATTATCTTTAGAGATTAGGAATAAGTATGAAACGTGCACCAATCGAACCAGGCGAAAAAATGGCCAAAGCAATTGCTAAAGCCAAGAAATCAGGGAAACTCTTCAAAGCGGATGGGATCAGCATTGAACCTCCTACTTCACGCCGTACTACTTGGCGTATCCGCGCTTCTTTTCAGGGGAGTCAGATCGATAGAAGTGCAACAGATTCACCTAGCGCCATCAATGCGGCCTTCCTTGAAGTTCATACGATTCTAAAATCAAAACAATCGGGCTCTATTGGATTACCAGAAAACGCTGGTGAGCTACTTTCTGATGTTCTTGAGAAATACATTGACCAGGGCGGTAAAGATTTCAAGTGGAATGGGAAGTCTCGTAAGAATAGGCAGGAAGACTTTAACCATCTAATTCAATTGTCAAAGACTCGGAAAGTCACATGCGGTCAGATGACAACGACAATTCTCCGCGATTATATTAATAGAGCCACTAGGACAAAAGGGCGTGCAGATCACCTTATTAAAATGTTACGCACATTTCTTAAATGGGGACACAGAGCTGGATACTTCACTGCGCAACAAGTTTTGTATGTTGAGCAAATCACCTGGACTCCACCTGCAGGCAGCGGATATGTTGCAGCTGAATCTCGCCGCAAGCAATCACAGTATTACTTTGGTTCAGAAGAAGAGTCCGGGGGAGAGATCCCGACCCATAAGCAAGTACTTGAATTAGCTGATGGATGCCAAAAGAAATATAAGCATGGAGCAGGCTTAATTCACACATCAGCTAATCTGGGTACTCGAGCTAATGAAACCTTCATTCTTACTGCCGATAGGAAGGTATATGAGCGCGGATTGGGCAACTTTGTTGACCTCGAGAACCGCCGAGTTTTGATTTCGTGGCAGTTCAATACCACTGAACCTGACGCTCCAAAAGCAACCAAAACCAAAACTCGTAGAACTACAGCGATTCCATATGTTGAAAATATTGCAACAGGCTTCGATGTATATCAGTGGATGGTTACTCGTTCGGCAGAAGCGCTTCAGGAGCAATTGGAAGGGAAGAATCCACTGGCGTTACTTTTCCCAAACCGTTTTGGTGCAGTGCAAAAGCTTCATTCATTTACCGATGTAGTAATTCATCCCGTTTCAGAACAACTAGGGTGGAAAATGCCGGCATATTTCGATGCAGATGGGAAGCCATTGCATATGTATCGCTTTTCTTTGCACTCAATGCGAGATCGTTTCGGAACCACAGCTGCGGATGAATGGAAGTACTCGGAGCGCCACCTACTTGCTGAAGGTGGGTGGTCCGACCCTCAAACAGTCAGGAAGTTCTATTTGGGGACATCCGACGATACCCATGAGGAGGTACAAGCGCTTCAGAAAGAGTTAGCACTAATCAAACGCCTCAAATCCGAGGGGGTAATTCCCTTAGATACAAAAGAAAACAAATTAGTGACGGTTTAGCCGTACAGAAGTGAAGTAGTTACGTAACCTAATATTGCCGAGAGATTTGGAGATGAAAGCAAGACTACGAGCAACCAGAGTCGTAGTAAAAAACGTACTGGACCGGCTGGCTTACCGACCACGTGGAAGAGTAGCTCCATTGATGATGGGTTCTATCCTGAATTGCAGATGCAGGGATCTTTGAACTTAAACAATGACTTAAGTGAGTGACCCATGCCTTCAACTGCTTTCCGAAATCGAGTCCTGTGTAATCAAGTAAGGCCGGAGCACTTCAACTTAGCAATAAGTAGAGACTCGAATAGATCCCGCCCTAGCGATCCTGTTAATCCAGTCGCGGTGGTGAATGTGCAAACCACATGCGCCACCCCCGTTTTAGGACAAGTCTGTCCTTTTTCGGGGGTGACTCAGAGCTCCCACATACACCCAAGTGGTAAATCACTAGCCCCCGAGCATGAAATGCGCAGGAGCGCTTTTGTCTGAATCAACCGGGGGTTGACCCTTTGTGCAAGGGCTCCAGTGCGCATTTTGTGCGAGGGGGGATTACAACTACCAGTACTAATAACTAGAGAGGAAACACATGTATATCAACCGTAGTACTTCAGAACACATCTATAGCTCCTACGAAGTAGGGCAATTAATCAATAAGACCCCCGCCCAAATTTCCCGCCTAATCAATAAAGGCTACTTACAAGCGACTGCTACAAAGTCGGGTTATGTGGTTACTGATCAACAGCTCGGAAATTACTACTTGTATGGGCAGTTTGGTCGTAGACCGCCTAAGAAAGGCCGAAAGAAAAAGAAAAAGGTTTAGGGATACAAGAGTCCTAATCAATGAGAACCTAAGAGAAATAAACCGAACTGAAAGGAACTTATGAGCCAAACTTACTTTTCCCCAGCAGAAGTAGCTCAACTACTAGGGGTAACGCGAGAAACAATCTATAACGGCATTAAATCTGGGGTTATCCCTAGTTACAAAATTGGTCGGTTACGAAGAATTTCTAGTGGGCAGATTGAAGAAGCGCTAAAAGGTATTGATGCCACTGTTATCTGATAACAGAGGTTCAGATTGGTAGATCAAAACCGGCAATAGCTCTGCAATTTACTCAATGGGACTTAATTAATTGCCGCTCGAAGAGTCTTGTTTAGCATAAATACGGACCAAGACCTGTTAACAATACGTAGAGGCCCGTTCCACCCCGTTGTATACCCACATTCACATTCTTATAGAAAGGCAGTATCAATTGATCTCACAGCAATTCAACCTGAAATCACCAAAAGTTAAAACTCCAGCCCCACCAAAGGTAAAAAGCGGGGGTAGCAAACCGAACCTACTAAAACCCATTCCGACTCCAGAGGAGAGGAGCCTTATGGCTGCAAAGGCTAGAAAACTCGATGCAGAAACAAGGCAAATCGAGAGAGGGTATTAATTCGCACAACCGGAAAGTGGTTGATAGTTCCAGACAGTTACGAGTTTTCCAGACTCTTCTTTGACTGCTCTAAAGTCCCAGCAAATGTTGGTCCGCTTGGATATAACAGCCAGGAATAGTTGATCAATCAGTATGTAGACGCCATCCTTTTCATTTTGCAACTTGTGGGGAACCTGGAACCAGGGAACGTCTGTTCTACCACGCTCACGTACTTGGATACCTGTGTAATCCAACAATTTGTCCGATGTTCCAGCCCAGACAAAATAAAATAGTGAATCACCTAAAAACGGACGATAATTCAATTGTTGAATATCGACATTAGAAGCCTCAGGTGCCGAAACTTTGAAATCATCTTGGCAGTAATTCTTTACAGAAGTCTGAGATTTCGAATCTCCAGCCTTTGAGCCTCGGTTAAACCATATGCAGCTAGTTTTCGTATCTCGCTTAAAAAGACGATATATCTCACCAAGTTGATACATCGCTGGTGCATCATTCATATTCGCCGCGATTGTGAAGTACTTTATTGCGTTGTCAAAATCTTTTCTTGAATAGTAGATCATTGCGGCGTTGTAGGAAGAAAGCACTTCACCATTATCTGAAGAAATTAAATAGTATTTTAAGGCTAGATCGTATTTATTTAACCTTTCATAGGTCATACCCAACAAGTTGGAACTATTCTTGGAACCAGCTTTCTCAGCTTTCAACAAAAGTACAATTGCTTCGTCATACTTTTTTTGGTCCATTAAAAGCGAGGCAAGCCCTACATAACCGTCGATATACCCAAGCTTCACAGCCTTCTCCATGTAAAGTTTTGCGTTTACAGGATCCTTTAGATATGTATCGTAGATATAGCCAACCTGGTATGTAGCCATACCATCACCTTGCTTCGAAACTTTCAAACAACTTACTAATGCTTTCTTATAATCAACATTAGACAAGTTAAGACATTGTGCGAGTTCTATGTTTTTGGAACTTCCATCAGAAGGGGAAGCGGAGGCAGATGGCAAAGGATTGGAGCTACTTGTGGCCAGGGGCGACGCAGAAGAAGGTGCAGCAGTAACGCTCGCTTCTGGCTGCGTTTCTGGTGGTGTGCTGCTCCAAGGTGAGGCAAACGCAAGAGCCATGGCACTAACCAGAGCCAAAGGTGCACCCCATTTCACCCAGGGATTTTTAAGACGCCTTGAAAAAGATTTCTTAACCCTCAGTGCAACCGGCTTACTCTTGTGCTCTTTATCTACAAGATATTCGATGTATTCCAAAGCCTTCTTATGCACACTTGCGGACTTGGGTCTGTCAATTGGTAGTTTTTCAAGCAAGGGGCGAATGAATTCCTCCTGAAGAGGCGTAAGCCCGGTGAGATCAGGCTTGTCATTCTTAATACTTTCCGTGACTGCATCCTGGTTGTCACCAGCCCAGACTGATTTAAGTTTCGCCGCATATGCAAGAGTTACACCAGCACTGAAAACGTCCATCTCTTCAATATTTTTGCGGTTATAGTTTTCAGGGGCACTAAAAAGACGTGAACCCTCAAAATCACCTGGATTCGCAATTCTTGTTCTTTCTGGAACATGTGAAATTCCAAAGTCGATTAACTTTGCTCCCGAGGCGCCAAGAATGATGTTGCTTGGCTTTACATCTTTATGAATAATTCCCTTAGCGTGAGCTGCTTCCAGCGCATGAAAGATGTTTTCTGCGATTCGGAACCAGTGCAGCTCTTCAAGTGGCTCCTTTGTCTGTTTAAGCTTCGTATCTAAGGTGACACCGTGAATGTATTCGGTAGCAATCCAGAGATTTCCTTGTTCGTAGTTTGCTTCAAGAAACTTTACGATACTTTCGTTATTAAGTTGCCGGAGTGCTTCTACTTCATTCTTAATTTTTCCAAGGGCGGATTCAAATTCGAAGGAGTCATCTTCAATCAATTTAATCGCGGCTTGTTCTGAGCCTGCTACGCCACGGACGCCTAAGTAGATGACGCTATCTTCGCCCTCCCCGAGCCGACCCGTTATAGACCAATCACCAAGCTGGCTGGGATCATTAGGTTTTAACGGCTCCACTTAAACACCTCCTCGAGGTTCATTATCCATTGAGTAGAGCTATTTAAAGCAGAAGATTTAGATATTCTTCAATTTTTGATAGATCAGACTTGGTTGCGTTCGGTAATTCAACCGTAATTATTCCATCACCCAGACGTATAGATGCGGTGAAAGTGCCTTTCCCTGAATACAAGAATAGTTGCGCTTTCATAGCTTTTACGAATTGATTTACTAACTCCTGGTTATATCCAGTAACGGAGCGTTGGATATTACAAGTCTTCCCTTTAAGAGGAATTGGTTCATTAATGAGTTCCGGGGAATTGGATGCAGTTCGTGTTTGCGAACCTACTCTTTTTTGGAAAGAGGTAGTCGTGCGTATTTCAGTTATATCACTGACAATGGTTGTCCAAGATCTATTACTTTCCTTCTCTAGCTCTTTGAGTTTCTCAACTAAGGGGCTGCAATCATCTGGGCCAATTACTATTCCGTAGAGAGGGCCAATTTTCTCACGAACGAACATTTTCCATTGGCTCAAATAAGTTGGAAGTGCTTTGCTACTGATAATTCCTTTAGACCTATCACCTTCACCTTCAACACCTTCGCCCTGAGTAGAACCTTGTGATGAGGCTGATATGTCTCCAAGAAGTTTATGGACGGAAGTTATCCATGAGTCCAATTCTTCTTCCGTGCTAACTGAAGCTTTCAGGAGAGAAGTAGAGCGCTCCTTAAACTTCTTAAGCTCTGATGCGCTGACAAAAGTTGAATAGATTCGGACCAAGGATTTATCTGGATCCAAAATATTTAGATGAGCATTCACGCATGTTGTTCGATGCCGGCTTAAATTAAGGGTTGTTTGATGCTTGGAGGCGAGCGCAGATATGTCCCTAGAGATCTCTTGGATGTCATTCTTTGTGACTAGATCTGGAGAGACTTTTAAAATCGTGTTTTCAATTTTCTGCAAACCAGCCACACCAGCGAGCATGGCTGCTTTAGCTAGAGCCTTGCACCCCTCAGGAGTGATTTCAGGGAATTTCTTCTTCTCCCAATAAATTGAAATTTCTTCGCTTGTTTTAGACATAGGAAGTTCACGGGCTCTATCAGCTTCAAAGCCCAAATCATTGCTGAGCGAGTCTCTCAATCGCTCACCTATCATCTTCATGGTGGGCCTCCTTTCCTATCTATAAAAAGTGTATCAGGTTCTATAAATGTATAGATACCCCTGGGATTTCCGGCCGGATCTCGATTTTGAGCGTAATTTGAGCCTGGGGGACACGCCCAAGGAAAATCTTTCAAGAAATCACTTGACTCATGGCTTTTCTATAAACTACTATAAAGTTTATAGAGGTGATAGACACCTCAGGTGGAGGAAGAAATGTTAAGTAAGAATTCAGTAAAAGCATTAAGAAACAATGCTTTTAGAGCTTTGGTCGTTGGTTTAAGTGGAGCGACACTGGTCATGTCGCTCTCAGCTTGCTCTCCTGTGAGCTCACTCAAATCAGCATATGAGGGTGAGCCTTTCCCTCAGATGCCAGCTCCCGAGGTAGCTACATACGTCCTGGACTTGTCGGGGTCCACATATCCAACCGCTCAGTTGGAGGCTTTGGGATCAGGAATCACTGATTTCATCGCAGGACAGTCATTGGGTAATCCATTCGCCCAGTCTCCTGTAGCTCCTCGGGGGTTAAGCATTCAGTTCGTAACTCAGAACTCAGCCCAGGCTCCTCGAATTCTTCTCGTTTCAACCAAGACAAGCCAGAGCCTTTATGAATACATCAAGGAGAAGACACCAAACCTAGAGGGAGCTCTTCAACTCTGGGATGGCTTGGTCAATGCACGTACACAGATTTGGCAGGACTCAGCACTTGAAGCCAATCAGGCAGATTGTGTGAACAAGGTCGTGGAGCTGTTGGGTCGTCAACAACTTCTCCCTGATGCTCTCAAGTACCCAGCAGGCATCATCTGCCAAGACGCAAAACAAACAGCAACATCCTTCAAGCGACTACAAGACTTTGTAGCAGATCCAGGAATTGAAATGGGATCTGATGTCAAAGGTGCACTTGAAACTAGCTTGCGGAATCTAGCAACAGCAAAAGCAGAAAATCCATCAGCACGACTCACTCTTGTAATTGCTTCTGACATGGTCGATGAAGTCTCACTCACTCTTCCTCGACGATTGACCGGAATAGATAACAAGGGTGTTTGCAACATGGCAGTACAAGATGCAGGAAACGCTGCCAATGATTACTCATCTGTAAATGTGGTAATCGTCGGCGCTCGCAATTCAAAAGTTAACACAAAAACGCTCGATCAAGTTCAGGCTTACTGGACTTGCTACCTAAACCAAATCGGAATAACAAACGTAACAGAGCAGTCTGATCTCTCAGGCTTCTAATCAACCAAACCAATAGAAATAGGAGAAATAAAATGAAAAGCAAGTCAACTTCATCAGCACCAAAGGAAGTAATTAAGGATGCACGCAAGCAAGGACGTCGCGATGGAAAAAATCAGATTCCACGCCAAGAATGGGAGCACAACAGCGTTCCGTATCTAATGCAGTTGCAACGTCAATATGCAGCATTCGGTAGAGAACTCGATCTTGAGTTAGAAGAGAAGAAACTAAGCAAGGAGACACAGAAGGTAAATGCAATAAGAAATGAAATCCAAGAAAAGGGTAAGTCTCAAGCTCTCGCAGATAATCTAGCTATTGCGCAGGCTGAGTTAGCTTCAGTACAGGCAAAGCTTGATGGTGGAGCAGAGGAAGTGCCTATGGCGAAATTTGCTCGTATCCGCCAGATTGGAAACACTTTCTATCTCCCATTCTTGTTCTTGCTGTTTATTGGCGAGTTCACAATTACAGCTCCGGCATTTCGCGTTTTGCTTGGCGAAAAAGTCGGAACTTCACTGATCGTAACCCTGGCAGTAAGCGGGCTTTCAGTAGGAGCCGCTCACATCCTAGGTATTTACTTCAAGTCACTATTTGATCGTAATCGCCCAAAGTCTGGCATTTACCACGTGATGTTTGGAGTAGTTGGAGTTCTAGTTGTTGCAACAATTACATTTCTATCTAATATCCGTGCACGCAATGGCGTTCTAACATCAGGAAACCTAACGGGAATGTCAGAAGATGGAAAAATCCTTTACCTCTGGATCTTCTACACCCTTCTACAACTTACATTCATTGGCGTTGGCGTATTGATCTCATTCATGCACTATTCAGAAATTGAAAGTGCAGTCGCTCGCGCTAAGCGCAAGGTTTGGTTTCTTCGTAATCTTCAGAATCGACGCAATAGCGAAAAGCTAAAGTCGGGTGCGTCAGTAGAAGAATCAGACATCGATACATCAAAGATGCTTGATCGCGAACTCGAAGTACTAGAAAGCAAGAAGATTCTTCTTCGTGCTCAGTATGAAGAAGCTGTTGCTGTTTACCGCGATGCAAATATCCAGTCTCGTCGTGACGAGATGAGTGGTGCACATTCAGCCCTTCAAGCATCGGAGTTGGATTTTCGTACTTCGGGACTTGAATTCAGCACAGCAGAACTAGTTGGCTCACGATGAACAAGAAGGCACTAGTAGCTACTGCGTTAATTGCTATCGGAGTAACAATCTCTGGTGGATATACAGCGAGCGCAGCTACGACAATTACCAAGGTATATGACGGAGACACAATTACGCTCAGTACTGGAGAAAAGGTCAGGCTTTTACAGATCGATACACCTGAACTCTCTCCAGCTGAGTGTTACGGCAAAGAAGCAAGAGCTGCTTTGGTAACACTCCTAAGTACGCCAGGACAACTCTCACTCAAGACGGATCCAAAGCTGGACAAAGTAGATCGGTACGGTCGGCTGCTGCGGTATCTATTCATCGGAAAGACAAACATTAACCTCAAGCTTGTGGAGATGGGTGCAGCAGCACCTTATTTCTACAAAGGAGACAAAGGGCAGTATTCAACGCAAATTC
>Ga0315901_10010358_pt1 | contig 10612 bp, 9 predicted proteins | sample LakEriMetagenome_10_FD_203761 | JGI IMG/M metagenome (GOLD analysis project Ga0315901, IMG submission 203761) | Freshwater fungal communities from buoy surface, Lake Erie, Ohio, United States - Buoy 2 MA116 | ecosystem: Environmental > Aquatic > Freshwater > Lake | place: USA: Lake Erie, Ohio...
CGGCGATCACCTCAGCCATGGCGGGCAGCGATTCGCAAGGGCGGTTCGTCATTCATGCCTTGCGGCATCATGCTCCTACCACAGACATAACGCGCATCCAATCATACGCTCTCTTATGCATGGCGTTATCGCACCGTTCCTTGGGCACCTCATTTGTATGAAACTCGGCTGCCGCCGGCCTGGGTTTAGCGTCGCGGCCCTGTCCGTGATGTTCTGCAGATGGGACAGAGGAGACGAAGCCTCGCGTCTGGCAACTTTCTCCGCAGTACTGTTCTAGAACCTTTTGGTCGATTCAGCAGCACGCCCCCCAGTTCTGACTGGACACGCCAGACACCCAATCTTTGTTCTTGGAGTCACTTATGCCGCTTGCCCAAATTAAGGCGCAGATTGACCGCCTAATCGTTCTATCGCGAACTTTTGGCCCGATGGAGGCGTTGATTGACGCGGCCACTCGGTCACTTCGCAAACTTACCTCCAAGAAGCGGCACTACCTAACCCTTGCCAACTACGCCTCACCGATCTGCCTAAGATTTGACACTAGCGACGATGCCGCATTTCACCAAGTATTTATACAGCGGGAATACTCATGCCTGGATACCACGCCGGACCCGAAGTTCATTGTCGACCTAGGAGCAAATGTTGGCTACGCATCGCTTTACTTCTTGAACCGCTTCCCTAAGGCTTACGTGGTCGCCGTTGAGCCAGACGAGCAAAATGTCAAGATATGCCGACGAAATCTCTCCCCCTATTCAGGCCGCACGAAGACGGAACATGCCGCCATATGGTCACATGAGTGTGACCTCGTGGTCTGCAAAAACTCTTACCGAGACAAAGCGGAGTGGGCCACTCAGGTGAGAGAACGGCTTCCCGGCGAGCAACCCGGGGTGAAGGCGATAACACTGCCTCACCTACTAGCCGCGTCGGGCTTTGAGCAAATAGATATTCTTAAAGTGGATATCGAGCGAGCAGAGGCCGTCCTTTTCTCTGGGGAATGCAGCAATTGGCTCGACAAAGTCCGAAATATTGCTATCGAGCTTCATGACGAACAGTGCGAACAGATTTTTTTTAAGGCCATGAACGCCTACCACTACACCTTGTCGCGATCGGGAGAACTAACAGTGCTAATGAACGTCACTCGTAAGCTGCCCATAAATCCGACAGCCACTTAGTCGTTCCTTAGCTCGCAGCGATTATGCCACGCGTTAGCGTTATTATGCCCGCATACAACTCTGCGCTTTACATAGAGGAGGCCGTGTCCAGCATCCTCGTGCAGACGTTTAGCGATTTTGAGTTGATTGTTATTGATGATGGCTCATGTGATGCTACAGCGACATCGCTCGCGCGCTATGCTTCAAAGGACTCGAGGATCGTACTGGCGCCTAACACCGGCAACCGTGGTCTTGTTTACACCCTGAACAAGGGCCTTTCCCTTGCGCGAGGGGAATACATCGCGAGAATGGACTCGGACGACATCAGCACGCGCGAGCGACTGGAACGCCAAGTGAATTTCCTTGACGCGAATTCGCGCGTAGGAATCTGCGGAGGATCCGTCGAATTCTTCGGGCACGGATCGGGCGTCTGGAAATTTCCACTCGAAGACGGAGCTCTGCGGGCGAGCCTATTGTTCAGTACGCCGTTTGCGCACCCTGCCGTCATCATGCGCAAGAGCCTTTTTGGGCCAAGAGGCTTGCGATACCCCGAAACGCCTTTTGCGGAAGACTATGCGCTTTGGGTGCAGGCGGCCGCGGTGACCAATTTCGCCAACCTTCCGGACGTGCTGCTACGGTACCGCATGCACGAGTCTCAGCTGACGAAGCGATATCGGAAATGTTTTTCGGAAGCATCTGCGAAGGCCAGAGCAAACCTTCTTGAGGGCCTTGGCATGCCCGTAACTGACGATGATCTACAAGCACTGGAGTTCGCTACTCCTGGGTCGCGCCAGGACTTGGCCCAACTGGACAACCTCCTCCGGCGCATCACTGCTCTCAATAAAAATGCGCGCTTCTTCCCGGAACCGCTTTTTACTCAACGCATCAGTCAGCACTGGTTTTTGACCTGCCGCCACGCTATTTTTCCCGGAAGCGAAGGCTGGAAAGCGTTCTGGGCATCGCCCTTGGCAAACGGCTTCCCCATAAGCAAGCGGCAAACGGTGGCGTTTTGGCTAGTGTCGCATTTTCCGGCGATTAGAGCAGCAAAGGGCGCGGTTCGACGCTTGGCCGCTGCTGGCGTTGCCCTCGTAGCATCATTCCGTCAACGCTTTTAGGAAAACCAAAGGGAGTTTGCCTGTGGCGGATCGCGATCGAACTCTTGTGGTGTACGCCGGCCTCACGCCTTTTATGAATAACAAGGTGTGTGATGCTGAGTATATGAAGATGTTTCCCGGAGGTACATCGCTTACCTTAATGGCCAGATCGCTAATAGCGGCCGGATACGAGTTTATGACGTTCGACCGCCACATCGCTCAGCACCCAAGCCGCAGGGGGCTATTGATATCCGACATGGCAAGCGGAACGCACCCTCCAAACAATCTGTTGCCTACGCTTTGCATGTCTCTCGAAAGTCCGATTGTCGCGAGTCACTTTTACCATCATCTGCCGACAGCCACCGCACCGTTCCGGAAGGTATGGGACTGGCCCGGCGTGAAGCCGCGCATTCGCGACTCGGAACGTCGCTTCATCCCAAACGCGTGGCCAACGACCGACACAAAGCGTGAACGCTTGGTGCCTTGGGCCGAACGCCGGTTTCTCGCCATGGTCAGCGGCAACAAGCGGGCTCTGCAGATGGGGTGGCCGCCGAGATCGCTACTGCATCCGCGACAACTGCTGCGCACTGCCGTGCAAAATGCCCGCACGCTGAATATGAAGCTGACCGACCCCTGGATGAAGTCGGAGATCTATGTTGAACGACTGCGGGCAATAGGGCACTTCGCTCGCCATGCCGACTTCGACCTTTTTGGCAGTGGCTGGGAGCGGGCTAAGACAAAACCGGAGCGAGCGGTCAACGAGCAGATCACCAAAGCATGGCGCGGCCCGCTTCCGTACGAGCAGAAGCTCGACAAACTCGCGACTTATAAGTTTTATCTCTGCTTCGAAAACACGGTGTTTCCCGGGTACCTCACCGAGAAGCTGTTCGACTGTTTCTTTGCCGGAGTAATCCCGATCTACCTGGGCGACCCAGACGTCGAAGATCGCATTCCTTCTTCTGCGTTCATCGATGCCCGCCGCTTTGCTTCGTACGCTGACCTGGACGACCACCTGCGGTCGATGACGGCTGCCCAGGCAGCCGAGCATCTCGAAGCCGCGGATCAATTCCTCAGAAGCGATGGATTTAAGCCGTTCACGGCCGATTATTTCGCTGACACGGCTGTTCGTGTGATCAACGACGCGGCAGCAGACTACGCTTGACGGCAGCCGTGCGATCAATTGCGATTCCGCAGAGGCGCCGACTCGCAAGATTTCGATGAAAACAGCCTTCATCTCCACCCAATCCAACGCGCCCTGGGCCGCCAGCGAGTTTCTCTGGGGCGAAGCGGCCGATTTAGCGATCCGCTCTGAACACGACGTCTTGGTATCGTCCTACCGATGGCAGACTACCCCGGCGGCGATTCAGGGCCTGATCGATCGCGGCGCGCGGTATCACCGCCGCAGGCTGCCCACATTCGGTCGCCTGGAGCGACGCATCGATCGCTGGTGGAATCGCTGGCGACACCTCCGGCACTTCGATCCCGACGTGGTCTGCATCAGTCAGGCCGGCAGCTACGACGCCCTCGTCGGACCAGACGTCCGCGGCCTGCCCGATGCTCTCTACGCGCTGAACAAGCCCTATGTCCTGCTGTGCAACGCGCTGCCCGAACACTGGACCTTGAACGACCAGACCCGCGCCCGAGGACGGAAGCTGTTTGCAGGTGCACACAAGGCGGTCTTCGTCTCACAACGCAATCGGGAAATCGCCGAGCGACACCTCGCCATGGCCGTGCCGAACTCGATACTGCTGCACGCTCCCGCGAACGTCACCGAACCGTTGCCCCTTCCCTGGCCCGCGGATCAAAGCGACTTGCGGATGGCGATCATTGGCAGACTCGACGTTGCCACCAAAGCCCACGACGTCTTGCTCGAGGCCCTCGGAGGAGAGGCGTGGCGCGACCGGAACTGGCGGCTGCGCATTTATGGTGACGGACCGGACCGCACGTATCTGGCGGAACTTGCAACGCATTATGGCATCGGGCATAGGGTCGATTTTCCCGGACACGTCGAAAACCTGCGGGACGTGTGGGCCGCCAACCATCTGCTCGTGATGCCGTCGCGACACGAGTCGGGCCCGCTCGTCGTGGTGGAAGCCGCACTCTACGGCCGCCCGGTGGTGGCTACCGACGTCGGCTTGGTGGAGGATTGGGTCGACGACGGGAAAACAGGGTTCGTCGTTCCGGCGACGACGCGATCCGCCTTGGCTGCGGGCCTGGAGCGGGCCTGGGCCTCCCGCGAGCAGCTATCACAGATGGGCCTCGCGGCACACGCCAAAGGCATGCGGCTCTGGGAACGTACTCCAGGGCAGGTTTTGCTGAATGAATTGATCGCAGCACACGCGGCAGTGAGCACGGAAGGGTGTGAATGGCGGCACACCTGATCATCGGCGTCAGCGGGCAGGACGGGGCCTATCTGGCGGCAGATTTGCTCGCCGACGGCCAGGAGGTATTCGGCACGTCGCGGACTCAAGACTACGCATCGCTCCCCAACCTCGTTCGCCTCGGCATCGAGCAGGCGGTACGCGTCAGCCGCTGCGACGCTCACGATGGCAGCACGATCGGCGGCCTCGTCGAGCGGCATGACATAAGACGTGTGTATCTGCTGGCCGGCCAAAGCTCCGTCGGCCTGTCGTTCACGAAACCCGTCGAGACGCACCAGGGCATCGTGAACCCGGCATTGCAGATTCTTGAACTGATCCGGACTCGCTTTCCCCACACTCGTCTCCTGTACGCCGGCTCGGGGGAGGTGTTCGACGCCGCAGACGGCATGCCGTTCACGGAGCGGTCGAAGCACTCCCCCAAAAGCCCGTACGCCGCCGCCAAGTCGGCGGCCATGTGTCTCGTTGACACCTACCGCAGTGCTTACGGCGTGTTCGCCGGCTCCGCGATCCTGTTCAATCACGAGTCGCCGCTTCGGCCTTCGAGTTTCGTGATCCCCAAGATCATCTCGGCTGCAGCTCGCATGGCTCATGGCTCTACCGAGACGCTGCAACTCGGAAACGTTGAGGTTTTTCGGGACTGGGGATGGGCGCCCGATTACGTGAAGGCCATGCGACGGATCATCGAACATACTCACCCCGACGACTTCGTGATCGCGAGCGGCGAAAGCCATTCGATCCGCGAGGTGATCGAACATGTCGGCAGGTATTTCGGCTTCGACCTTTCGGCCCGCTGCCGCACGAGCACCGAATTGCTGCGGCCGTTTGATTCTCCCGTCGTCACCGCGGATCCATCGAAGGCCAAGTCCGTGTTGGGGTGGCACGCCAGCGTGAGGTTTGCCGATCTGATCCGCCGCTTGTGCGAAGCCTACGCGGGTGGGGCACCCGCCGGGACGATCGCATGAATGAGCGCTGCATACTCTGCGTGTTGCCCGCGGTTCCGAGCCCCAACACAGGCGGCGGAACGCTCATCTACGAAGTGCTCGCCTACCTGCGCACTCAGGGTCGGCTGCACGTGGTCGTGCCGGTGGTTTCACACCTCAAGCGCGAGTATGAGGCCTTGCGGCATGACGCCGTGCTCCACGGGGTCGAATGGCACATGCTCACGCCGTCGGCTCCGGGCGGATTGCTCGGCCGGCTCGCAAGTCGCTTCAGCCGGCTCCCGGGCGACGTGCGGGCGTTCGCGACGCCGGCAAACCAACGCCTGTTGGATGAGCTTCGCGCGCGATGCCGGCCGACGGCGGAGCTGATGATCGCCTCCAAGGCGGCCGCCCCCTATCGCGGCATCCGACTGCCGACCGGCGTGCGGGTGTACATGATGGACGTCGATCCGGCCATCGTTCGCTACGACGGCCCTTCGCTGAAGCGCCGGATCGCGACCGCCATCGAGCGGCCGAAGGTCGATGCGCTGTGCAGAACGGTATTGAAGCAGGCCGGGCGAATCGGGTCGATTTCACCGAAAGACGTGCCGACGCTCAACCAGATGGGTGGACGGACGGACGTGATGCACGTTCCGCCCCTCATGCGACCCCGACCGGTCAACCGTGGGAAAGCCCAGCCGTGGCAGGTGCTCATCACCACCAACTTCACGTATCCGCCGAACGTGCGGTCACTCGAATGGTTTCTGCGTGACTGCTGGCCGCTGGTGAACCAAAAGGCACAGCTGACGGTCACCGGAAAGGACGAGAACGATGCCCTGGCGGCTCTCTCCAGTAGGTCTCCGCGAGTGACGTACGCGGGCTGTGTGTCGGCCGCCGAACTCGACACGATTTACTCGCGGTCTGCCGTCGCCGTGAACCCGACGCTCAGCGGCAGTGGGTTTCAGATCAAGCTTCTCGATGCGATCGCCCGCGGAGTGCCAGTGGTTTCGACCGCCTTCAGTAATCGCCTGGGCGATGCGATCCCGAGCGCCGACGACCCTCGGGAGTTGGCTCGGCTCATCGACGAGCGGCTCGTTCCCGCCGCTGCCGTGCCATTCGACTACCAGCGGTTTTACGAAGCCGCCATGGCGGGATGGGACGAATTTCTCTTCGCGCCGCTCCCAGCGTGAGCGAGCCGTTCGGCCCCATGTTGCTCCCTTCTGCAGGCATCGTCAGATGAAGATTCTACAGGTTGCCCCGGCGTACTTTCCGGCGATCTCCATCGGCGGGCCGATTCAGTCTTCGCTGGCGCTGGCGACGCTCCTGCAGAAGACGCACCGGGTCACTGCATTGACCACGCCGCTTGGGCTCAGTGCCGAAGAGGCCGCGGGCGTGACGTATGACGAGACGCAGAAGGCGCCGTTCGGCGGGGAACTCATCTACAAACGCTTCTACGGTTATCCCCACTTCACGTTTTCACCCGATTCCCATACGTGGCTGAGATCGCACGTGTGCGAATACGATCTGGCGATCCTCCACGGAGTTTGGAACTTTCCGATTCTGTCGGCTGCTAGAGCCTGCCAGAAAAACGGAGTGCCCTATCTCGTCTTTCCCCACGGCACGCTGTACCAGGAAACCGTCTCCATGAAGTCCGGCTTCAAGAAGCGGCTGTTCTTGAAGCTCTTCGTCAACCGCCTGCTGACGCGGGCCTCCAGCGTGGTTTTCACGACGCACGACGAAGCCGAGAAAGTTACCGCGTTTCTCGGCCTGCCCCTCGCCACGGCGGTCATTCCGAACATCGTTCGCGATAATGCCTACGACCGCTTGCCCAGCCGGGGTCTGCTCAGGAACCGACTCGGGATCGGCCCAGACGTGGCGCTGCTTTTGCACCTCGGTCGCGTCGCGCCCAAGAAAAATCTCCCTGCCACACTGCAGGTGCTGCACCGATTGCGGATGGCTGGCAGGCCTGTCGAGCTGATCGTCGCCGGCGGCGACGACGATGGCGAGCGGCCGCAACTCGAGGCTATCGCCCGAGATCTCGGTATCACAGATGCAGTCCACTTCACGGGGCTGCTCAGTCGGGACGCGATTCGAGAAGTGCTCGCCGACGCCGACGTGTTCATGCTGCCTTCGCTCTCAGAAAATTTCGGAATTGCTGTGGTCGAGGCGATGCTTGCCCGAGTGCCGATCGTAATTTCAGATGGCGTCGGGATTGGCCGGGAAATCGGAGCGGCAGATGCGGGCGTGGTAATGCCGTTGGCAGCAGGAGTAGATGGGCTCACTGACGCGGTCGCCCGGCTTCTTGATAACCCGCAGGAGCGACAGCGCCTCGCGCATGCCGGCCGGGAGTTTGCCTTGCGAGAGTATGCCGAGGAGAGCGTCGCGGACCGGGTTCGCGCGGTGGTTCAGCAGGCGACCAATCCGGGCGGCGGGTGATCACCAGCCGCCAGCTGCAAGAACAACACATGACACCCGGCCTGACGATAATCATTCTCGCTCGTAATGAGGCGATCCATATCGCCCGCGCTGTCGCGAGCGCCAAGCGACTGACGGACACTGTATGGGTGGTGGACTCCGATTCCATCGACAACACGGCTGCGTTGGCGGCCGAAGCCGGCGCCCACGTCGTGAATAGCGACGCCCGGTCGTTCAGCGAAAAGTTGAACTGGGCGATTACTCACGTGCCCTTGGAAACGCCGTGGGTGATGCGGTTAGATGCCGACGAACTTGTAAGCGATCCGATGGCCGCGGGCTTGGCGGACGCTCTATCCACGATGCCTTTAGACGTATGCGGGGTTTATGTCCGACGGCAACTCTGGTTTATGGGCCAATGGATGCGCCATGGCGGCATGTTTCCCACCTGGTCGATGCGCATTTGGCGCAAAGGCTGCGCTGTGTGCGAGTCGCGGGATCTGGACGAACACATGCTGCTGACCCGTGGAACGGCACGGTGGCTCAAACTCGACGTCATTGACTCTCCTCTCATTGACCTCAGCACGTGGATCGACAAGCACAACCGTTATTCAACCAGCGAGGTTGCGGCCGCAAGAACGGCGGCTACCAGCGAGCAACTGATCCACCCCCGGCTTTTCGGATCTTCCGTGGAACGCACCCGGTGGATCAAGTTGAATGTGTTTTATCGTCTCCCAGGCATGCTTCGGGCGAGCCTCTATTTCCTCTACCGCTACGTCTTACGCGGCGGTTTTCTGGACGGACGCAAGGGCCTGATCTTCCACGTGTTGCACGGGTTCTGGTATCGCTTTCTCGTGGATGCCAAGCTATTTGAGCTGGCTGAACAACGTGCGAGACGCCCCTAACGCGAATCGCACAGCGGGGCGCGACAGTCCACCGCTTTCGGTGCTGCTCGACATCTCCCCGGCTGCAACACCTCCCGAAACCCGCACGGGCCTGGCGCGCGTCGCGTGGGCGATCGCGGTTGCCTTGAAGGCCCGCGGCGACGTGGCGATCCGTACGTCGGCTTGGGGGTCGCTCTACGCCTCTGGCTACTTCGCGAATCGCCGCGATGAGTTCGCATCGGTGGATCCACTCGACTGCCCGTTGCCGCCCCTGGCCGCGACGCTACTTGCCACCGCAAGACACGGAGCATCCCCGATCATTCGGAGGCTGGCCCACCGCGGCTTGCAGGTGTTGAATCGCACCCGGAACCCACTGCCAGGCTGGCGGCCCGGCACCACGGACATCGTGCATAGCACGTATTCCCGGATTCCCGCCCGCATTCGCCGCTCAGGCGTACCGTTTCTGCTCACGCTGCACGACATCACGCCGCTCCGCCTCGACGCGGGAATCGTGCCCGCGGATCAACAATCAATGATGCGGCGGCTCGTTCGATCGATCGCTCCGCAGGATTGGGTGGCATGCGTCTCCGAGTTCACCCGCCGAGACTTTTTGGCTTTATCGGGCCATCGGCCGGATCGCGTGGTCGCCATTCTCAATGGCATCGATCATGCCCGGTTTCGCCCGCCTGAGCCTGCCGTGGCAAAGGAAATCGTCGCGCGGCTCGGACTTGGCGAGAAGCCCTACGTGTTGACGCTCAGTTCGCTCGCGCCGCACAAAAACCTGGGCATGCTGTTTCGCGTGTGGCCCGAGATCAGGACTGCCGTGCCCGACGCCGCGTTTGTGGTGGCCGGCGGCAAGACGACCGACATCGAACGCCTGCGACGGACGTTCGAGGTGCCGGAGCACGGCGGCGTGCTTTCGACCGGGTTCGTTTCGGATGCCGAATTCTGCGCGCTCGCGGCCAACGCCAACGCATTTTTGTTTCCATCGCTCTACGAGGGGTTCGGCCTGCCCGTTCTGGAAGCGATGGCTGCCGGGGCTCCTGTGATCGCGGCCCGGTCTACGTCGTTGCCCGAGGTCGTGGGCGATGCTGGCCTACTCGTGAATCCAACCGACGCCGCCGCCTGGCGCGACGCGATCATTGCGGCGCTACGGCAGCCAAAACCCACGGAGCCAAACGCCGCGTCGCTGCGGCAAGCCAGCCTGTTTTCCTGGGATCGCGCCGCCGCCGAATATGTCACACTGTATCGCTACATCATGACATCCGACCGCCCCGGGAATGGGCGTAGAACTTCCTGATGCCTGCGTCGACACTATCACCGCTTCCGGCACCAGCAGCCTCACCCGGTCGCGTGGTCCTGCTCACGCAGGTCTACATTCCCGACACCACGGCCGTCGGCCAGCATTTTCATGACGTCATGAAGGAGCTGGTGCTGCGGGGCCACGAAGCCACCGTCTACACGTCGGATCGCGCCTACAACGACCCGTCCGTTCGCTATCCAGCCCACGAGTGGATCGATGGTGTCGAGATCGTGCGGTTGCCGTACACGTCGTTCGGCAAGAAGACGGTTGCGCTCCGGCTCCTCGGGGCGGGGTCCTTTCTCGTCCAGGCCACGCTCCGCAGCCTGTTCACCCGGAAATACGACCACCTGATCGTCAGCACGTCGCCGCCGATGTGCATCGTGGTCGCGCTGGTGGCGTCGCTCTTCCGCCGATTTGCCTTCACATACTGGGCGATGGACCTGAGTCCGGAGCATTTGGTGGTGCTCGGCAAA
>Ga0315901_10010360_pt1 | contig 10611 bp, 9 predicted proteins | sample LakEriMetagenome_10_FD_203761 | JGI IMG/M metagenome (GOLD analysis project Ga0315901, IMG submission 203761) | Freshwater fungal communities from buoy surface, Lake Erie, Ohio, United States - Buoy 2 MA116 | ecosystem: Environmental > Aquatic > Freshwater > Lake | place: USA: Lake Erie, Ohio...
CGAATTCAACCGCATCAATAAAATTCTTCCAAGGATCTATACAACAGGATTATTAAGCAAGCTGAATGAAGTAAGTGTCCGAATAAAATCAGAAGAAAACCTGCTTCTTATTTCAGACTTTCACGCCATTGTATCTGCCGTTGTTCAGGAAAGCACTGCGCCATTCATTTACGAGCGAGCTGGCGAGCGTTACCATCACATTCTTATCGACGAGTTTCAAGACACTTCTGAAATGCAATGGAAGAACTTTCTTCCGTTGTTTGAGAACGCCATTGCACAAGGGAATTTCAATTTGGTTGTTGGAGATGGGAAGCAGAGTATCTATCGCTGGAGAAATGGAAATGTTGAACAATTCGTTCGACTTCCAAAATTATTCGATGGTGCGCCTGATACCATGCAGTTGTTGTTGAACGATGCCTACAAAGAACAAGTCTTAAACACCAACAGAAGAAGTGGGAAAGCCATTATTGAATTCAACAATACGTTATTCGGAGCGTTGAAAGAAAAGCTCGGTCCGCTTCAAGATGTCTATGACAAACATGAGCAAGAATGCAGTAAAAACCATCCGGGATATGTGGAAGTTCAAACCCTTGTGGTCGAAAAAAAGGACTCAAAGGATTCGAAGGATTTGCATATGCTGAATGGCATTGTTGATGCCATTCGCGAATGTCGCGCAGATGGATACGAATGGGGAGATATTGCAATACTCACGCGAAAAGGAAAGTCGGAGTCGACAAAAATTTCTGAATTCATTCTTCAACAAACAGAAAAAATACCACTCACTACTGAGGATAGTTTTTTGGTTCAAAATTCCAACGAAGTGCAGTTGCTTATGGCCTGTATCAACTACTTCGGAAAAGAGACCGAGAATTTTTATCGCTTCAATTTGATTCGCAGAATCTGCGATGTCTTTCCAAATAAATTCAACTACAGTGAAATTATTTCCACTTATGTTGAGCAACTGGAAAAAGGAAAACTTCGTTTTAAGGTAAACGAATTTTTGGACGAGCATTACCCTGGACTTCGGGACATCGTGAAGAGTAATGTCCATCCGTTTGAGTGCATTCAAGAACTCATTCGCTATTTCCAATTGCAATTCGATGTGTATTTGGAATTTTTCGAAAACCAATTGCTGCAACTCTCTCACCGCAATGGAATGGGATTTTCAGAAATGACCGATTGGTGGAACGACAACAAAAACAAATTGTACATTCAAAGTGGTGAGCAGCAAAATGCCGTTCGCATCTTAACAATTCATAAAAGTAAAGGGCTTCAATTTCCGGTTGTCATCTTCCCGAAATTCGATACGAAACATCCGAATCAAACACTCTGGGTAAGCGCACCAAATGTTCATCCGGGATTCACGAAAGGACTTATCAATTTCACTCCGAGCAAGTCTCCTAAGGAAGATGAACCGGAAGAAATTCAAACAGAGAATAACAAGATCTTACTCGACGACATGAACCTGCTTTATGTAGCGCTCACGCGTCCAGAAGAGCGCTTGTATTTCCTTACTGAAAGCAAACCTTCATCTTCTAATAGCGCTTTAAACGCTTATCTCTACGAGTACTTCAATACGCACCATGCGGGATTGAATAAATTTCATTTCGGAGAAAAAGTGAAGCATGTTAAGGAAGAAAAAGAGGAAACGAAAACTGTGGCGCTCCTTGATGGGACACGCTTAAATGCGGTGCAACCCGATTTCCGCATGCGCGAAACAAAACGCAAAGATTTGGAAGGAAAAGAAGCACTTGTCATGGGAAATCACTTGCATGCTTGTCTTTCAACGTTGAATCATTTCAATTCGTGGGAAGAATCGCTTTCGAATTACATCTTCGAACACACCGAACTTCAAACCAACGAAAAAGAACTTCTTTCGAACCAAGTAAAAGCAACAGTCATGAACGATTCCTTTCAACAGATATTCAAAACGGAGGATGAAGTTCTGACTGAACACGATGTTCAAATCAATGTTCGTGAAGTGGCTCGTCCTGATCGTATTCACTTAAATGCTGAATACGTTGAAGTCTACGATTTCAAAACGGGCGCAGAAATGGACAAGCACCTTCAGCAAGTGAAGAACTACATGAGTGCGCTACAAAGCGCAACAGACAAGCCTGTTAGAGGATATCTTGCTTACACTAAAACGGGGACATTGAAAGAAGTTACGCTCTAATTATTTAGCGCACAATGCTTCAATCTCTTCCACTTCCAACGGGAAATTCGCGAATAAATCGCAGTTTCCGTTTTCGGTAATGACAATGTTGTTTTCTAAACGAATACCTAAATCTTCTTCCGGAATATAGATTCCCGGTTCTACCGTGAATACGTTTCCAACTTCAATTGGCTTGTTCCAATTTCCAACGTCGTGAACATCTAATCCCAAGAAGTGTGAAGTGCCATGCATGAAATATTTCTTGTAAGCTGGCCAAGATGGATTCTGGTTTTTCACATCTTCTTCCGAAATCAACTTCAACTTTAACAATTCCGTTGTCATCATCTCGCCTACTGCTGCATGGTATTCCGACATGATAACGCCTGGTTTCAAATAAGCAGTAGCTTGTTTCATAACTGAAAGAACTGCGTTGTATACATCTTTTTGGCGTGGCGTAAATTTCCCGCTAACTGGTAAACAACGTGTCATGTCTGCAGCGTAGTTACCGTATTCGGCACCTACATCTAACAAGATAACGTCGCCTTCTTTACAAGGCTTGTCGTTGTCTATGTAATGAAGCACACAAGCGCTTTCTCCAGATGCAATAATTGGAGTGTATGCGAATCCGCGAGAACCGCTGCTCAAAAACTCGTGAGCGAATTCAGCTTCAATAACGTATTCCATAACACCTGGACGAATCATTTTCATTACGCGCAACAATCCGTTACGAGTGATGTCAACGGCCTTCTGAATTTGCGCAATTTCTTCTTCATCCTTTACAGCGCGAAGCTCGTGCATAATAGGCGCAGAGCGCTTTGTAGCATGATGAGGATATTTTTCACGGAACCATTTCGACAAGCGCATTTCACGTGTTTCAACTTCTATGGTTGCGCGTGAATGCTCGTTGCTATTTAGGTAAACTGAAGATGCTTCACCGATTACAGTATGAAGTATCTTTTCGAATTCAGAACTCCAATGAATGGTATTCACTCCTGTGCGATCTTTCGCTTGAGTCTTATTCAATTTCGCTCCTTCCCAAACAGCAATGTGATCATTTGTTTCGCGAACAAATAGCATTTCTCTGTGGGCAGGATTGGTAGCACCTGGAAACAGAATCAACATGGTTTCTTCTTGATCAACACCCGTCAAATAAAAAATATCGCTGTGCTGTTTAAACGGCAAAGTACCATCGGCACTCGTTGGATAAATATCGTTGCTTGTAAAAATAGCCAACCCCTTCTCTTCCATGTGAGAAGCAAAGCGTTTGCGATTGTTTGAATAGTGTGTTGAAGAAAGAGCTGTGTAACGCATAAAAACTTGTTTATGCCATAAAGGTACAAAGCCTATTGAACGGCAGGAGTTGATTTTTCCTTTTTCTTGTTGAATTCCCACTTGTATCCAGTAAGAATGACAAAATCCATATCGGCATTGGTCAGATCTCGCTGCACCAAATAACCCAGCGATATTCCGTTCGACTTGTCAATCTTATATTTCACGGAAATCTGACTACGCCAGTTGGTATTCTCCAAGGTAATAGGAAGAAAAAACAGTTCATGGCTAATCTGAAACGATAAGTTTTTTCCTGGCGCATACTCCAAACCAAACTTTTGACGCCACGTTGAATTCAAATCTAAATCAGTGGTGCGCACCTGAGCAATTTGATACCTGGTCGTAGCCGTAATCTTAAAGTCTTTAAAAGGCAAACTCAATTGCGTTCCAACAGACCATCTTCTTCTGATTGAAAAACCTGATTCTTGCCTTCTGCCTCCTACTCGATACTCCACAGTAGATGATGCGTATTTACTCCACTTATTGTTCACTCCAATGTCAGTAAAATAGCCGCTAAGCTGGGTAATGTTTTCATTGAAACGAATCTCTGGATTGAGGTGCAGCGAAATATTCTTGAAAAAATCTCCATCTTTCCAAGGGGTTAAATCTTTGAAATCCGATGAAACCGAAAACGCATTCCACATTCCTGCATCGTTGACGTTCTGAGCTGAAGCAACCGATGCGAGAACTATAAAAAACGCAAGAATACTCTTACGGAGTATCATAGATGGTAAGATCTGAAACGACCGCATGGTCCTCGTTGTCTGTGAGTTCGACTTCCTTCAGAACAACCATTTTCGTAGGGTCAATGGTTGGAGGGTTTTGTCCAGTCGTATCCATACTGTAGGCGTATACCGTGTACTTCCCTTTTCTTAAATTCCTGAACTCGAAATTTCCGTTGTAATCGGTAACCACCTTATCATCCGGAGAAACATGTTCTCCGTATACGATATAGACATCGAGGTCCGCAGCAGGCACAGTGTACAACTCAGTCGCTGGGTTAGTTAAAACTACACGGACTTCTTTCGAAATATTTCCGGAAATAGTTCCTGCTCCACCTTCTCCTGGATCTTTTTCGCACGAAGCGAAAACCAAGGCGATGATTAAAAAAAAGAGTGATTTTTTCATTATCCCAAATTGTGATAAACAGCTAGAACATCTTCGTCCGCTTCAATCTTTTCGACCAATTCCAAAATCTCATCGGTTTGCTCTTCAGTAATTTCTGCGTACGTATTAGGAATTCTCTCTAGCCCTGCTTTGGTCGGAACAATTCCTCGATCTTCTAGAGCCTTCTGCATGTTTCCGAAATCTGAAAACGCGGTGTATATGATTATTTCGTTTTCTTCTTGTTCTGAACTATCTAGACCATGGTCAATCAACTCCAATTCTAATTCTTCCCAAGAAGGAATTTGATCAACAGCCAAGCGGAAAACTCCCTTCCTTTCAAAAATGAAAGATAACGAACCGCTATTACCCATTAATCCACCTGATCTATTGAAATACAAACGGATGTTCGCTACTGTTCGAGTTGGATTATCCGTTGCCGTTTCCACTAAAATTGGAACTCCGTAAGGGCCGTAGCCTTCGTAAACAACTTCTTCGTAGTTACTTGCATCCTTACTTGATGCTCTCTTAATTGCGGCATCTACACGGTCTTTCGGCATGTTTACCCCTTTCGCGTTTGCCACACACTGACGTAAGCGTGGGTTATACGCAGGATCGGGACCACCTGCCTTAACAGCCATTGCAATTTCTTTTCCTATCCGCGTGAACGCTTTCGCCATACGATCATAGCGAGCGAACATCTTGTGCTTTCGCTTTTCAAATATTCTTCCCATAAAAAAATCTAAAATTTGTCCAAGTAGACAAAACAAAAATACAAATTATGCGGCACCTAAAATACGCAAATGACTTACGTGAGCGCGAATGGCCGAAAGTACATTTGGATACTCCTGATAATCTACCCCATATTCTTTGCACGTGTCGCGAACAATTTTATTGATATACGGATAGTGAATGTGGCTAATTCTTGGAAAGAGGTGATGCTCAACCTGGAAGTTTAGTCCGCCCGTTAACCAAGAAACAATTTTGCTTTTCGTTGCGAAGTTCGCAGTGGTATTCACTTGATGCACCGCCCATTCTTCCTTCAACATTCTTCCATCGGTCTCTGGCAAATGGAAATTTCTTCCTTCAACGACGTGAGCCAATTGGAACACTACGGCAATAATCCATCCCGTAACAAATAGCATCACTGTGTATCCTATCAAAGTCTTCAACCAACCTACCACAAGAACTGGAACGAGAATGAACGCAGCCACGTAAAAGAGTTTACTTGCCCAGAAAATAATGTGTTCACTGCGCGGAATTTTTCTGATGGGCGTTTCTCCAATTTTTCTTGTAAAATATTTATTGAAATCCTTTACGTACACCCACAAAAAATAGGTCGTTCCGTAGATTACAGCCCAATACACGTGCTGATATTTATGGAACCAATACTTCTTTTGCTGCTCATTCACACGCAAGAATGGTTCAACATCTATGTCCTCGTCAACCCCTTGAATATTGGTATAAACATGGTGAATTTGGTTGTGCTTCAGTTTCCATAAAAATACATTTCCACCAATAATATTCAATGAATAACCCATCATTTGATTCACCCAAGACTTCGAAGAGAAGCTTCCGTGAGCACTGTCGTGCATAAGATTAAAACCTATTGCAGCGAACACCATACCCAAGACAGACCAAAGAATGAGCTGTGCCTGCCAAGATTGAAAAAGCAGAAGAGAGGCGTATATGAAACCTATGGATATTAACAAAACAGTGGCTTTCGTGTAAATCTTCCAGTTACCTGTTCTCTTGATACCTTTTGTAATGAAATACTTTTCTACGCGTTCGTTCAGTGTATCGAAAAACGGGTGTGCTTGATTGCCGAGTGAAAATGCCAATGTGTGATCTCCTTATAATGGTTTACTCAAAGATAGGGCTTGAAAAGTGGCACAAAGCCACAAAATGACATTAATTGCCTCTTGTTGAAAAAAGCACGGCTAATACCTTGATTTACATTGTAAATTCGCGACTTAATTTTCAAAGCAGTGAATAAAAGAATTTCTTCAGCCCTCATTTCAGTGTTCGATAAAGATGGATTAGCTCCAATTGTTGAACAAATGCACCAATTAGGCATAACGCTATACAGCACCGGGGGAACACAGACGTTCATTGAGAATATGGGAATTCCTGTTACAGCGGTTGAAGATTTAACGGGATATCCAAGTATTTTCGGTGGAAGAGTTAAAACGCTTCATCCAGGAGTTCTGGGTGGAATTTTATATAGACGCGATGAAGCGCAAGATTTAGAAGAGGCCGCGAAGTATAACATTCACGCAATCGATTGTGTTATTGTTGATTTATATCCGTTCGAAAAAACAGTTGCTTCCGGTGCTTCGCATGAAGATATCATTGAGAAGATTGACATTGGAGGAATTGCACTCATTCGCGGTGCTGCAAAAAACTTCAACGATGTTGTCATTGTTCCTTCGAAAAACGAATACCAAGACTTACATGAGTTATTGGTGAACCAAAAAGGTGAGACGACACTTGAGCAAAGACAATTCTTTGCGAAGCAAGCTTTCGAAGTTTCTTCACACTACGACTCTGCTATTTATTCATACTTCAAAGGCAACGACGAAGGCTCTTTGCGCATTGCATCGCGCGATGCGCATGTTCTTCGTTACGGAGAAAATCCACATCAAAAAGGAAGCTTCTTTGGCGACCTCGACGCGTTGTTCACGAAGCTTAATGGGAAAGAGCTTTCTTACAACAATTTATTAGATGTTGAAGCTGCCGTGCAGTTGATTGGTGAGTTCAAAAAAGATGCTCCGACATTCGCTATTTTGAAACACAACAACGCATGCGGAATAGCTACCCGTACTTCTATGGTTGAAGCTTATGAGGCAGCGTTGGCCTGCGACAGCACCTCTGCTTTCGGCGGTGTGCTCATTGCAAATGGAGAAATTGATTTAGCTACCGCTGAAAAAATAAATTCACTTTTTTGTGAAGTAGTTATTGCTCCTTCATACGCAAATGAAGCCGTTGAATTATTGAAATCAAAAGCGAACCGCATCATTCTTATCATTAAAGAAACTCCGCTTCTCCAAACGCAAGTAAGATCAATCTTGAATGGTTACTTGGTTCAGGAAAAAGATAACGCTACAGAATCAGCATCTGACTTAAAATGCGCAACGCAAACCCAGGCCAGTGCTTCTTCCATTGAGGATATGATCTTCGCAAATAAATTGGTGAAGCACACCAAGAGTAACACAATTGTGCTTGCAAAAAACAATACCTTACTTGCTAGTGGAACTGGGCAAACTTCTCGTGTAGATGCGCTTCAACAAGCCATTGAAAAAGCAAAGCACTTTGGTTTTTCTTTAGAGGGAAGCGCAATGGCTAGCGATGCATTTTTCCCTTTCCCTGACTGTGTAGAAATTGCAAAGAATGCCGGAGTTATTGCTGTTGTTCAGCCTGGTGGTTCTATTAAAGATCAGCTTTCAGTAGACTATTGCAATGCGAACGGAGTAGCCATGTATATGACCGGTGTTCGTCATTTCAAACATTAATAACGCTCGTCTTTCCAAATTCTTTTCTCTACCAATTTCAATTTTTGGTTGAAGAAAATTTCTGTGCTTTTCTCGAAAGACTCGGTATAATCTGAAACCCAGAAAGAGTATTTCGCTTTGCGTTTGCTTGTGTTTAAAATACCCTTTTTCTTCAATACATCAGAAACGTATTGCGCCACAACTGAAGCGCTGTCGATGATCTCTATTTTTTGCTGATAAAATTTCTCGACCTCCTTTTTGATCAACGGATAATGCGTGCAGCCTAAAATTAGCGCTTCAATTCCCTTGAAAGAAGACTTCGACAAATAACTATCTATAATACTTTGGGAAATTTTGTTGTTGTAATAACCCTCTTCAATCATGGAAGCCAACAAGGGAGTGGCGTTAGATAGCACCTTCAAACTAGGATTCAACTTTTCTATTCGCTTTACATAAATGCGGGAATGAATGGTGCCCTTCGTTCCAATTACACCAACCTTACCTTTCGCATAATGTGAAGCGGTGTATGCTGCTACAGGATCAACCACATTAATGACTGGAATGTGCGAAGGAATGCTCTTCACCACTGTCTTGTATGCATGCGCCGAAGCGGTGTTGCAAGCAATGACAATGGCTTTGCATTTATGCTCAACCAACAATTCCGCAATGCGTTTTGAATAAGCACGAATACTATCGGGCGACTTATCGCCGTAGGGTAAATGAGCAGTATCTCCGAAATAAATAAACGATTCGTTGGGAAGAACCTTCTGTATGGCCTTCGCAACGGTTAATCCGCCTATTCCGGAATCGAAAATTCCTATTGGGTCTGTGTTCATAGCAAAAAAAATCCCGCCTAGCGGGATTTCAATGTTGTAGTAACTATTATTTCTGTGTTGGAGAAGTTGGAGCTGTTGCTGGAATTTTCAATTCCACTTTCAACTTGTCACCGATATCCTCGCCACCTGAATAAACCAAGTTTCCAGCTCCAAGGTCGAATACGTATGTATATCCACCTGCCTTAGCAATTTTCGCAACTGCTGCATCGAACTCTTCAACCAATGGCTTCAACAATCTGTCTTGCTCTTGTTGCAATTCATCGTTTGCTGTTTGTTGGAAATCCATCATGTTTTGCTCCAAGTCTGCAATAGCTTGAGCTTTACTTTGACGGATTGCTTCTGGCCATCCACCAGCGCTTACCGCCAATTTAGTTTTTGTTTCGTACTCGGCAACTTTGTCGTCATGCTCTTTTTGCATAACTACGTATTCGCCTTCGAAAGATTTCTTAGCTGTCTCCATATCTGCTTGAACACCTTTCATTGCTGGCATTTGCAAAAGAATTGCTTGTCTATCTACGTGCGCTAACTTCTGCGCGAATGCACCAAATCCCAATGAAATAAATAGTGCTGCTAAAATTGTCTTCTTCATGATTGTATTGTTTTTTTTCTTCTATTCAATGACAGTACCAAAAATACGCATTACTTGCCTTTTCCCGGTGAACTTGGACGATCATTTCCTGGACGCTCTGTTCCTGTACCAGGTTTTTCGCCAGGTTTCTCATCAGAATCTTCCTTATCGTCTTCGTCTTTATCTAAAACTTCTCCTGGTTTCAATCCCATTTTCTTCAAAACTTTATCGCTAATGTCATGCTTTGGATTGGTGTACAAAAGGTTTGAATGATTCGCTTTATCGAACACCACCATGTATTGCGATTGCGAAGCAATGTCTTCAATGGCTTGAAAAATTTGCTCTTGTATTGGGGCCACCAATTCTTCTCGCTTCTTGAACAAATCACCGTCCACACCAAACTTCGATTTTTGATATTGCTTTGCTTCTTCACGACGCTCTGTAATATCTGCTTCGCGTTTCTTCTTCATTTCTTCAGTCAGCAAAATCTTCTCTGCTTGAAATGATTTTTCCAATTGCTCAATGGCTGTATACTTCTGTTCTACCTGAGCCTGCCATTCAGAACTCAGCTCATTAATTTGCTTCTGAGCCGCAACATATTCAGCCATGTGTGACAAAATGTATTTCGAATCTACATAGGCAAACTTCTGTGCGAAAAGTCCATTTCCCAAAAACAAGAATGCCATTACAAATACTAACCGAATGAATGAGTTTGTTTTCATAATACTTAATTATAATTCTCCCATGTTCATACCAATACTGAAGTGGAACTGCCCTGGAGCCATATTCGGAGCGTTCGGTAAATCGTTCAATCTCCAACCGTAGTCGAACCCTAACAATCCAAACATAGGTAAAAAGATTCGAAGTCCACCACCCACAGATTTATACAAATTGAACGGATTGTAATCTGAAAAATCTGTCCATGTTCTTCCGGCTTCAGCAAAAGCCAGTGCAAAAATAGTAGCCTGTGGATTCAATGAAATTGGGTATCTCAATTCTGCACCGTACTTTGTGATTACAGGCGCTCCCACACGGTCACTAGGCATCGTTAAAGACAAATCATCGTATCCACGCAAATTCACAATCTCACGACCATCAAGCAAGAAGCCGCTTAAGAAAACCCCACCC
>Ga0315901_10010362_pt1 | contig 10609 bp, 12 predicted proteins | sample LakEriMetagenome_10_FD_203761 | JGI IMG/M metagenome (GOLD analysis project Ga0315901, IMG submission 203761) | Freshwater fungal communities from buoy surface, Lake Erie, Ohio, United States - Buoy 2 MA116 | ecosystem: Environmental > Aquatic > Freshwater > Lake | place: USA: Lake Erie, Ohio...
GTGGTGGACAGCCTGCAGCGCAGCTACCGCACCATCGTCCCCGAGGAGTGCGTGGCCGACAAGCACGAGAGCCCGCACTTCGCCAACCTCTACGACATGATGCTGAAGTACGCCGACGTCATCTCCGTGCACGAGGCGCTGGCGCACCTGCGTTCGCTGCCGAAGGGGGCCCAGGCATGACCCTGCGCGACCCCGGCTTCTACGACCACCTGCCCTGGGACCGCCGGCCCACCATCCGCTGGCCGGGCGGCGCCCGCGTGGCCTTCTGGGTGGCCCCCAACATCGAGTTCTACGAGCTCAACCCGCCGCGCAACCCAGCGCGCGCGCCCTGGGCCCGCCCGGCACCCGACGTGCTGAACTACAGCTACCGCGACTACGGCAACCGCGCGGGTTTCTGGCGCATGTTCGACGCCATGCAGCGCTGCGGCGTGCGCGGCAGCGTGTCGCTCAACGTCGCGGTGTGCCAGCACCACCCCGAGGTCATCAAGGCCTGCGCTGATGCAGGTTGGGAGTTCTACTCCCACGGCACCTACAACACGCGCTACCTGATGGGCATGAGCGAAGCGCAGGAGCGCGCCGTCATCCAGGACTCGATCGACACCATCCGCGACCACACCGGCCAGAAGCTCGATGGCTGGCTCGCCCCCGCGCTGACCTACACCGAGCGCACCATGGACCTGGTGGCCGAGATGGGCCTGAGCTACGTCTGCGACCTGTTCCACGACGACCAGCCTGGCCCGGTGAAGGTCAAGCAGGGGCGCCTGGCCAGCATCCCCTACTCGCTGGAGATGAACGACACCATCGTCTACAACGTCAACCTGGTCTCGCCGCGCCGCTACGGCGACATCCTCAAGCGCCAGTTCGACCGCCTGTACCAGGAGGGCGAGCGCTCAGGCACGGTGATGTGCATCCCGCTGCACCCCTACCTCATCGGCCAACCTTACCGTCTGGCCGCCTTCGAGGAGGCGCTGGCCTACATCGCTGGCCACGAGGGTGTGTGGCTGGCCACGGGCCGCGAGATCGCGCAGCACTTCAACAACCATTACCACGACGCCTTCGCGGCGGCGGCCGAGCCCATTGGTGAAGCGAGCGGAGGCGCAGCATGACCACACCCACCTTGCCCGCCGACTACCTGGACTACCCTCTGCGCCGCCATGGCATGGACCATGACCGCTACGACTGGTCGATGCTGCCGCAGCGCCCGCCCGTGGCCTGGCCGGGCGGGGCCCGCATCGCGCTGTGGGTCACCGTCTCGCTGCAGTGGTTCCCGCTCAACATGAAGGGCCAGCCGTTCAAGCCACCGGGCGCCATGCAGACGGCCTACCCGGACCTGCGCCACTACACGCTGCGCGACTATGGCAACCGCGTGGGCATCCACCGCGTGATGCAGGCCCTGAGCCAGCACGGCATCCGCGCCTCGGCCCCCTGCAACGCGGCCGTGGCCCAGCGCTACCCCTCGCTTATCAAGGCCTGCCTGGACCACGGCTGGGAGCTCCTGGGCCATGGCCTGGACATGGACCACCTGCACCACGGCGCGCTGCCGGTGGAGCAGGAGCGCGCCTGGATCCGGCAGTCGCTGGACATCCTGCAAGCCGCCACTGGCCAGCGCGTGCGCGGCTGGCTCTCGCCGGCCAAGTCGCAATCCCACACCACGCCGGACCTGCTGGCAGAAGCCGGGCTGGACTATGTGTGCGACTGGGTGAACGACGACATGCCCTACCCGGTGCGCACGGTGAGCACGAACCAAAGTGCCTTGGCGCCCTCGCCCGCGCACTACCAGCATGCGCCCGGGCAGGGCGGTACCGCAGGCGTGACAGCCGGCGGGGGGCTGGTGGCCATGCCGCACCCCATCGACATCGACGACCACACCATCCTGGTACAGAACCACCACACCGAGGACGACTTCCGTGACGCGCTGATCGACCAGTTCGACGGCCTGTACCGCGAGGCCTCGCCGGGCAACGGCCGCATCGTCGCGATCTCGCTGCACCCCTGGGCCATCGGCCAGCCCTACCGCATCGGCGCGCTGGAAGAGGCCCTGGCCCACATCATGGGCCACGATGGCGTGTGGGCGGCCACGGGGGCGGAAATCCTGGACGCGTGGCGGTCAGCCGTCACCCGTTGAGACTTCTGGCTGACACCTTCCCAGGCCTTGGCGTCAGGTCTGGGATGTCAACGCCAGCCGCGCCGCATTGCTTCGGCCAGCAAGGCTTCAGCCACATGCTCCAGGCTTCCGACGAAGTCCCGGCCGGCCATCAGGGCACTGTGCAGCACCACCGGATCCTCCACGTACTCGTGGACCATCTGATTGCGCAACGAACGCATCTGGAACCATTCGTCGGCACTGCGGACGAAGTTCAGCCGTTCTGCGCGGTCCAGGTTGTCCGCGGCCGAGGCCACCCGCTCGCCCAATGCGCCAAGCACCGCCGGCAGCAGCTTGTCTCCCAGCGTGTCCTGCAGGCGTCCGAACCGGCCGACGAAGGCCTCTACCCGTTCCGCAATGTCGGGGTGCGCTTCGAGATCAGCAACCTGCTCCAGGTTGAACTTCGACGTGAACAGACGCTGTGTGGTCTGCAGCAGATGGCGACGCTCCCGCTCCACCACGCGGCAGAGGAACTGCAGGCGCAGCAGCGTGTCCTGGGGCGGCTTCACAACAAGACCCCTTGCCTGAGCGCCACCTCATGGATGGGCAGCCGCCGCAGTCCAGGTGCGTCGATCAACACATCCACCCGCCGGCCATGCAAAGCACGCGACAAGCGGCCAGCCACGGCCGAGGCCAGAAGAGCCGCGTTGGCCGGAGCCTGGGGCATCTCCAGCAACAGGTCCACGTCGCCACCTCGGGCTTGGTTGTCGGTGCGAGAGCCGAACAAGCGCACACGCGCCTGGTCGCCCGCTTCGGAGAGCACCACCTCGCGGATCAGTTCGACACTCTTGGCATCCAGACGCATAAAGGCAATGTACGGCTTGTTCCGCAACAGACGTGGAGGTCTGGCTCCGTTTTTGCGAAACGTCGCCTATTCTTGACCACCTCAAGGTCTCAGCCTTAGCAGAGAAAGCAAATGAACGCGACCAGTCGCAATGCCAACTCGGACACCCCAGTCACCGGACTCGCCCGCCGCATCCTCGTCATCGTGCCCTTCGCCATGTCGGCCGAGAACCTGTTGCTGCGCCAGCAACAGCTGGCCGGGCTGTCCTTCGGCCCGGGCATCGAGTTCGTCTATAGGCCGGTGAAGACCGGGCCGGTGAACTACTCAAGCCACCACGACTTCGTGCTGGCCGATGCGGCCAACTTCGAGGCTGGCTGCCGCGCGCAGGACGAAGGCTTCGATGCGGTGTGCATCGACACCATGAGCGATTCGGGCGTGGCCGCGCTGCGCTCGGTGCTGGACATCCCCGTCTTCGGCCCGGGCCGGGTGTCCATGCTCACCGCCCTGATGCTGGGCGACCGCTTCTCCATCCTCACCATGGCCAGCCGCTGGAAGCCGCTGTACAAGAAGGCGCTGGACGAACTCGGGCTGCACCACAAGTGCGCCTCGGTGCGCGCCATCGAGGTGCCGCCAGACAACCAGGCCCTGCTCTCAGGCAAGGAGGAAGAGGTCTTCCCGCTACTGGAGGCGGCAGGCCGCAAGGCCATCGAGCAGGACGGTGCCGAGGTGCTGATCCTGGGCTCCACCACCATGCACCAGGCGCACGGCTGGTTGAAAGACCGCCTGAGCGTGCCCATCGTCAACCCCGGCCCCGTGAGCTACCAGATCGCCCTGGCCCTGCTGGGCGCGGGCCTCACGCACAGCCGGGTGGGCTACCCTCGACCCATGCACCCGCGGCTGGACATGCTGGAGGCGATGCTGGCGGCCGGGCAGCAACACCTCGGCAAGGCCTGAGGCCTCGGGAGGCGAACATGCCCAAACTCCTCACCACCGAGCAGGTGGCCGCGTATGAGCAAGACGGCTTCGTCTTTCCCGTCGACGTGCTGTCGTCTGCAGAAGTGGGCGCTCTTCGAGTCGAGCTCGAAGCCTGGGAGCGCGAGCGCGGCGCCCCGATCGACTTCCCCGAGAAGAGCAAGTCCTACCTGCTGTTCGACTGGGCCGACCGTCTGGTGCACCACCCCAGGATCCTTGACGCGGTGGAAGACGTGATCGGGCCCGACATCCTGGTCTACCACTCCACGCTGTTCCTCAAGGAAGCGCACACGCCGGCCTTCGTGCGCTGGCACCAGGACAGCACCTACTTCTATCTCGAGCCGCATCTGCACATCACGGCGTGGGTGGCGCTGTCGGACGCCACGGTGCAGGCCGGCTGCATGCAGATGCTGCCCGGCAGCCACCGCTGGGGCGCCTACGAACACGACGACCAGCCCGGGCCGCACAACATGATCCGCCGAGGCCAGGGCATCAGCGAGCGGTTCGACAAGGCGCAGGGGGTCTTCACGCCCGTCATGGCCGGCCAGATGTCACTGCACCACACCGACGTGGTGCACGCCTCAGGGGCCAACGACAGCGACGACAGGCGCATCGGCCTGGCCATCAGCTACATCCCCGCGCATGTGCGGCCCGTCGGTGCGGTGCGCCCGTCGGCCCTGTGCGTGCGCGGGCGCGATCATGGGCACTTTCTACCAGAGCAGCGGCTGGCCCAAGCGCTGTCGCCCCAAGCCTTCGACGCCCACCGGGAGGCCTTGGCGCGCTTTCGGGCCTTGCAGGATGCAGGGTTTCAGGCCAGGGCTCCCGCTCCAGCGAGCCGCCCGCTCAATCCGGCTTGACGTTCGCGAACTTCACCACGGCGGCCCACTTGGCGATCTCGGCCTGCAGCAGGCGGCGGAACTCGGCCGGCGTGTTGGTCATGGCTTCAGCGCCTTGGCGGGCGAGTTGCTCGGCCACGGCGGGGTCGGCCACGGCCTGGCGCACCGCGGCGCTGTAGCGCTCCTGCACATCGGGCGGCGTGGCGCCGGGCGCGAACACACCGAACCAGGGCGAGACGTCGTATTTCTCCAAGCCAAGACCTACGCCGGCCTCGGCGATGGTGGGCAAGTCGGCGAAAGCCGCGGAGCGCCGCGGGGTGGTCACCGCGAGTGCGCGCAGCTTGCCCGCGCGCACCAGCGGCATCACGCTGGGCAGCGCGCCAAAGATCATGTCGACGTTGCCAGCCGCCACATCCTGCGCCGCCGGCACCGTGCCGCGGTAGGGGATGTGCAGGATGAACACGCGCGCCTGCTGCTTGAAGAGTTCTCCGGCCAGGTGCAGCGTGCTGCCGCTGCCCGAGGACGCGAAGGTCAGCCTGCCGGGCTGGGCGCGCGCCAGTCTCACCAGGTCGGCCACGGACTTCACCTCCAGGTTCGCGCGCACCGCCAGCACGCTGGGCACCTGTGCCACCATGCTGATGGTGGCAATGTCCTTCACCGGGTCAAAGGGGAAGTTGGGGTAGACCGCCGGGCTGATGGCGTTCGGCCCGGCCGAGCCCAGCAGCAGCGTCAAGCCGTCGCCCGGGGCACGCGCCACCTCGGTGGCGGCCAGGTTGCCGGCCGCGCCGGGCTTGTTCTCCACCACCACGGTTTGCTTCAGGCTCTCCGCCAGCTTGGGCGCGATGATGCGCGCCAGGATGTCGTTGGGCCCCCCGGGGGTGTAGCCCACCATCAGGCGGATCGGCCGCCCGCCCGTCTGGGCCTGTGTAGCCCAAGGCAGAGCGCCCAGGGTCAGGCCTGCAAGCTGGACCAGGGCATGGCGACGGGGTTGGGTCATGAGGGTTCCTTGCTGCGGTGATGGACATGGGCGCCGACGTGGACGATTGTGGTGTTCCCGTCAGCGCAAGCAATGACCGCACCCGTTTGTCCGAGCAGTGCCGTGGGTGAGCGCGCAAGAATCCGGGGGGCGGGCCGCGGGGGCTCGCGCACAGGCATTGACGTCATGACGAGAACACTTGCACCTTATCGCGCGGCGCTGGCAGCGGCCTGCGCCCTGCTGGCCTTCACCGGTACCGATGCTTTCGCCGCCCCCGACGAACAGGCCCTGTGCAAGGACCGCGGCTACCCCGTGGGCACGCCCAGCCGTTGGTTCTTCGACGAATGCGTCCGCGTCGGCTCCTTCACGCACCAGGGTGAGATTCCGGGGCTGTTCGGCGGCTCGTCCAACGTCATGCGCCCGAGTGCCGAGCCCATGCCGCTGCCCGCTGCCGAGCGGACACCCGACTACCGCTGGAGCATCGGCCAGGAAACCGGTCTGACCATCGACGACTACCTGGCCCGCCAGCGGGTGATGGCGTTGCTGGTGGTGCGCAATGGCGCGCTCGAGGTGGAGCGTTACCAGTACGACCGCACCGCTTCTCACCGCTTCTTGTCCAACTCGATCGCCAAGACTGTTGCGGCGCTGGCCATCGGCATGGCCGCGCAGGAAGGCAAGCTCGCGCTTGACGATCGAGCCGACCGCCACGCCCCCGCCCTGGCCGGCACGCTGTACGGCGAGACGACGGTGCGGCAGTTGTTGCGCATGGCATCGGGCGCTCGCTTCGAAGAGCGCTACGACGGCAAGGACGATCTCGCACGCTATGGCGCAGCAGCCTTCCGTGGAGGCGCGGCCGCTGGCGCCAAGGTCATCACCGAGCGCGCCCACCCCGCCGGCGCCGTCTTCAACTACGCCAGCGCCGAGACCGACATGCTGGCCCTGGTGCTGCGCGGGGCCACCGGCCAGACGCTGAGCCAGTGGCTGGAGCCGCGCCTGTGGCAGCCCTTGGGGGCAGAGACCTCGGCACTGTGGCGCGCTGGGGCCGACGGCCTGGAGCGCGCCGGCGGCAACCTGAACGCCACCGCACGCGACTGGGCCCGCCTGGGCGTGCTGCTGGCGCACGACGGCGTGCGGCCCGACAAACCCCAGCTCGGCCCGCTGCTGCCGCAGGACTTTCTACTGGAAGCCACCGACTGGAAGCGCCACCCCGAGGCCTTCGCCCCGCGCAAGGCCACGCCCCATTACGGCTACGGCTACCAGGTCTGGACGTTTCCGGGCCAGAAGCGCCGCTTCGCGCTGCTGGGCGTGTATGGCCAAGCGATCTACGTGGACCCGGAGCAGAAGCTCGTCATGGTGCACATGGCCGCCAATGCCACCGCGCGGGCGGGCCAGACCAGCATGGCCCGGGAAATGGGAGCCCTATGGCACAACATCATCACGCACCGCGGGCGGTGGTGAGCTCCACGGCCCACGCTTCAGAGAACCACCGGGACCGCCTGGCCCAGGCACTGCATCGGCCGGCACGGCGACGCTCTCGGCGCTAGCGGCCCTGCCGTCCTTGTCGCAGCAGCACCAAGCCTGCACAGATGACCAGCGCAATGCCCGCCCAGGCCAGGGCGTTGGGCACATGGCCCCAGAACACCCAGCCCAGCACCACGGCCGTCAGCAGGCAGACGTAGCGAAAGGGCGCCACCGCTGACAGGTCGCCACTGCGCGTGGCCCGGATGATGAGCTGGTAGCCCGTGGCCAGGAAAGCCGCAGCCCCCGTCAACAGCGCCCACTCGCGCCAGGTCATCGGCTCCCATCCTTCAAAGGCCATCACGCCCAGCGCCAACAGGCTCACCGCCACCGCAGTGGCCAGGGTGATGCCGATGGAGGGCATGTCGGGCGGTATGCGGCGCGTGATGGTGTCGCGAGCGGCTGTCAGCAGCGTGCCCGCCAGGCACAGCCAGGCCCAGGCGTTGAAGCCCTGGGGCCCGGGCTGAATCACCAGCAACACCCCGCCGAAGCCCACGCCAATCACCACCCAGCGCGCAAGCGGCACGCGCTCGCCCAGCCACCAGGCCGCCATCGCCGCAATGACCAAGGGCGTGGCCATGTTGATGGCCGTGGCCGTGGCCAGGGGAAGGTGGAACAGCGAGACCAGAAACACCAGCGTGGCAAACGCATCGATCACGGCCCTGGCTGCCACCCAGCCCGTCACGAGCCGGCGCGGCTGCAGCGTGGCCCCGCCCAGGCGCACCGCCACCAGCACGAAAGCCGTGGCCAGCACGCCCCGCAGAAAGATGAGCTGACCCGTGGGCATGCTCTCGCTGGCCAGCTTCACCAGCGTGTCATTCAGCGTGAACGCCAGCATGGCCAGCACCATCAAGCGGATGCTGCGGCGCGTGGCCAGGGCGGCATCGTCAGGCCGGTTATCGGGTGTGGTGGGCATGGAAGGTGCCGGCACACTGCATGAAGCGTAGGGCGGTCGGCTCGGACCAGTATAGGCAGCAGGGGTTCGAAGGCTGCGGCAGCCGCTGCAAGCTGTTGATCTCTGCGGAAACGCCTTCGACGGGAGGACGCCGAGCAACGGCGGGACACCGCCCACACGCCATGGCATACGATCTCCTGAAACGTTGAGGACTGCCCATGCCCCGCTTCGCCGCCAACCTGTCCATGCTCTACAACGAGCATCCGTTCCTGGAGCGCTTTGCGGCCGCCGCAGCAGACGGCTTCACCGCCGTGGAGTACCTGTTCCCCTACGACTTCTCTGCCTCAGAGCTGGCCCGCCAACTGGCAGACCATGGCCTGCAGCAGGTGCTGTTCAACGCCCCACCCGGCGACTGGAACGCTGGCGAGCGCGGCCTGGCCTGCCTGCCCGGCCGCCAGGCTGAGTTCCGCACAGGCATCCAGCGCGCCCTGGACTACGCCCACACGCTGAACTGCCCGCGCATCCACGTGATGGCCGGGCTCGTCCCGTCCGGGGCCGACCGCGCCGAGCTGCAGCGCACCTACGAAGACAACCTGGCCTGGGCCGCACAGCAAGCCCAAGCCGCCGGGCGCACCCTGCTCATCGAGCCCATCAACCCGCGCGACATCCCCGGCTTCTTCCTCAACCGGCAGGACGAAGCTCACCGGATCGTGCAAGCCATAGGCTCACCCCACCTGAACGTGCAGATGGACCTGTACCACTGCCAGATCGTCGAGGGCGACGTGGCCATGAAGCTGCGCCAGTACCTGCCCACCGGCCGCGTCGGCCACATCCAGATCGCCGGCGTGCCGCAGCGCCATGAGCCCGACCTGGGCGAACTGCACCACCCCTACCTGTTCGAGGTGATCGACGAGCTCAGTGCCACCTGTGGCTGGGACGGCTGGGTGGGCTGCGAGTACCGCCCGGCGCGCGGCACCGCGGCCGGCGCCACCAGCCAGGGGCTGGGCTGGCTGCGGGCGTGGCGGGCGAGGGGCCCCGGCGTTTGAGTTCCTGGCGCAGCAGCGCCCCACGGCCACGCGGCCGCCCAAAGGAGCTTCTTGATGACTTCACCCGCTCCCTTTCGTCTGGCCGTCCCCGAGACTGAACTGGCCGACCTGCGCGAGCGCCTGGCGCGCACCCGGCTGCCCGAGACGCCGCCGCTGGAGCCCTGGCTCACGGGCACCGACCCCGACTTCATGCGCGAGGTACTGTCGCACTGGCGCGAGCGCTTTGACTGGCGCGCGCAGGAGGCACGGCTGAATGCGCACCCGCAGTTCAAGGTGCGGCTGTCCGGCATCGACCTGCACTACCTGCACGTGCCGGGCGTGCGCGCTGCGGGTGCGCCTGAGCCGTTGCCGCTGTTGCTGTCTCACGGCTGGCCTGGCTCGGTCTTCGAGTTCCTGGACCTGATCCCCAAGCTCACCGACCCGGCGCGCTTCGGTGGTGATGCGGCCGATGCCTTCACCGTGGTCGTGCCCTCGCTACCCGGCTATGGGCTGTCGTTCACGCCAGGCCAGCCCCGCTTTGCGGTCGATGAAATGGCGCGCACCTTCCATGCTCTGATGACAGATGTGCTGGGGTACCGCCGCTTTGGCGCACAAGGCGGCGACTGGGGCTCCTTCGTCACCAGCCTTCTGGGGGCAGAGTTCCCAGAGTCGCTGGTAGGCATCCACCTGAACATGCTGCCCGTGCGCCGCGACGCAGGCGTGGTGACCAACCGAACGGCCGAGGAACAGCGCTGGCTTGATGAACTTGCGCTCTTTCTGAAGGAGGAGACCGGCTACCAGTGGATCCAGGGCACGCGTCCGCAGACGCTGGCCTTCGGCCTGACCGACTCGCCTGCGGGCCTGGCCGCATGGATCTTCGAGAAGTTCCAGCGCTGGACCGATTGCGACGGCGACCCGCGCCGCGCGGTGCCGCTGGACACCATGCTCGCCAACATCTCGCTGTACTGGTTCACAGGGGCGATCGGCAGCTCTTTCTGGCCCTACTACGCGCGGATGCACACCCCCTGGCCCATCCGCGACGCCAGCGTGCGCGTGCCCACAGGCTACCTGCAGTCGCCCAAAGAGATCCTGCGGCCTCCCCGCTCGGTGGCCGCGCGCGTCTTCATCGACATCCACCGCTGGACCGAGGCGCCACGGGGCGGCCACTTCGCCGCGCTCGAGCAGCCCGACCCGCTGGTCGAGGAGATCAGGGCGTTCTTCAGGCCCTTGCGCTGAGCGTGCTCCCCACACTTGGTTTCAGGTGCCCACCCTCAGCGGCGCGTGCATCTTGCGCAGGCAAGCGATCAGGCTGAGCGCAGTGATGCGCCCGGTCTTCGGGTTCTCTGACGGAACGTTTTCGATCGTCATGCTGAATGAGGCGCTGTCGGCGTCCACACGGATGCTGTGCGTGTTGCGCGTCACGGTGGGGTCGGCCCAGACTTCCACTTGAGTGCGCTCAG
>Ga0315901_10010363_pt1 | contig 10608 bp, 8 predicted proteins | sample LakEriMetagenome_10_FD_203761 | JGI IMG/M metagenome (GOLD analysis project Ga0315901, IMG submission 203761) | Freshwater fungal communities from buoy surface, Lake Erie, Ohio, United States - Buoy 2 MA116 | ecosystem: Environmental > Aquatic > Freshwater > Lake | place: USA: Lake Erie, Ohio...
GGCACAGGAAATCGCTTTAATTCAATTTCGGTTGATAATGAATTATTGCCAATCTACTGTTGGAACTCATGCGATCCATGTTCACAGCCTGTAGCGATAACTTTCCAGGTCGACATGAACGCTTCATGTGCTGATACATCACCCGGAGTGAATTTGATGGGTACAGCTACCGATTGGGCTTCAGGTGCTCCGATGAGCGATGATGACGGCGATGGCATTTGGACAATCACACTGAATCTTTCTGCAGGTAACTACGAATACAAGTTCCGCATTGGTGATGGTGGTTGGGAAGGAATTGGTAATCGTCAGCTAACGGTGGTTGCTGATACTCCAACCGAATTGCCGGCTGTATGCTTCAACTCAGCTGAACCATGCGGCGCTGTGGTTGCTCCAGCCGATGTAACGTTCGAAGTGCGTCCGGGCGCTTTGCAATTGGCTGCAGGCCAGGTAATGTGGGTAATGGGTGACTTCACCCAGCCTAACTGGCAAGATGGTGCATTGCAAATGACTGATGCGGACGGCGATGGAACATGGTCTGTAACTGTTCCTCAAGTATGTATCAGCTCTATATACTACAAGTTCCGCGCTGGTACTCCAGGTGGTGCTGATTTCACAGAAGAAACAGCAGATTTCACTGAAATCGGTGGATGCGGTGTTGATAATGGTACGTTCAGCGATAACCGTCAATTGGTTCGTGTGGATGGCAACCCTGTAACTGTTTGTTGGACATTCGATACATGCGAGGCGTGCGGTCCTGCTTCTGTAGAGGAGACTTCTTCTGTTAGCGACGTTCGTATTTATCCGGTGCCTGCTGAAGACCAGCTCAATGTTCAGTTCAACGCAGCAGTTGCGCAGCGCATGAGCGTGCGCTTAGTCAACAGCTTGGGTCAGGCCGTAATTGAAGAGAATCTGGGTGTTGTTTTCGGACAAAAGACCATCACCTTCAATACCAACGGAATTGCCTCGGGTGTTTATGCCTTGACACTTTTCAACGGTTCTGAAACACAAGTGGTTAACGTAATGGTGAAGTAATTTTTTAGAGTTTCTCCACAAATACTTCGAAAAAGCCCTCCATGAGAGGGCTTTTTCTTTTGATAATGTGGAAAGAAAAATTTTTATGGTGCCTCTTGCCTACTATATTTGGCGGTTGAAACAAACATTAATCTGTATCCAAACCATAACAACTCATGAAGAGAGCATTACTTTTTCTTGCTGTTTGTCTGGGGGCGTTTTCGAGCACCCAAGCACAGGTAACCAGCATCACCGTTGAGGAGTTTTACACCGATAACGGGTCGGTAGCCAATTATCCCGCGGGTCACACAACCTATCGTATTTATGCCAATACGACCAATGCCACAGACCGTATCACAACGGTTTCAGGTAATGATGACAATCCTTTATCCGTTTATGTAACCGGACAAGGTATTTGGAATAGCCCAACAGGCGGTGGTGTGCTCGGAGATGCTTCTCCTTGTATTCTTTTTGATAACCCCGCAACGGCTATTGCAGAATATGATTCATACCTCACGGTAGGTGTGGCATGTAACGACGATGGTTCGTTGAACCAAGTTTACAAAGCGGAAGATTCTGCTCAGCCTTGGCAAAACCAGTCATTTGCAACTGCGCCTTATGGAGCAGGTGAATTTGTAGTCAATACGCCTGTAGGTGGAACCTGGTTCGTATTACCAGATAATCCTAACTCTGAGGCAGGTTCAGATTTGAAAGTTCTATTGGCTCAAATCACTACCGACGGTGATATCTGCGGTATTTTCAATTTGCAGGTTTTCCCGAACTACACAGGAGCAGGTTCCATTCCAGTTTATGGAACGTACGAGTTCTCATCGAACACCGGTTGTGTTGCCGGTTGCACAAATAGCGCTGCTTTGAACTTCAATGCAGACGCTGACTATGACAATGGTTTGTGTCTTCTTCCGTGTAACATTGATGTAAATGCTACCGCAACAACACTCCCTACATGCGCTGATTCTGATAACGGTGTAATCACCGTTACAGCAACAGGAGCGCAAGCGTTTTATGACTTCTTCCTCGACGGCGCATCGCAAGGCCTTTCAAGCGATGGTACTGAGTTGTACGATGGTTTGGGTGGAGGTTCTTTCACTGTGGTAGTGCGCGATACTCGCTTCGACAATGCATTGGCGAACCCAACAGGCATTGTTTGCGAAGCAACAGCTACCGTTACAATTGATGTTGCTCCTGTATTGCTTTCTGGTAGCGTAGGCAGCGCTATTGAATGTGCCGGTGAAAACAACGGATCGGTTTCTACCGATGCTGCAAACTACGGTGGTGGAACAGGTGCTTTATCTTTTGCATTATTCAATAGTAATGGATCGGCTGTACTTGATGGCAACAACGATCCTGTTGTTGTTGCAACACCAAACTACACAGGTCTTACCGGTGGAACTTACTATTTTGTAGCTACAGATGCCGTGGGTTGTAACACTCAAGGTAACAACTTCACCATTGCAAGTCCGCTTGCCATCAATATGGAAGCGTCAGCTTCAGGTGTTGGTGCTTGCTACAACTCAACCGATGTTACCAAGATTGTTGCTTGGTTCGGTGGAACAGGTGATGTTGACTTCTCATTGGTGAATGACGGTACTTACCTCATCGAAGGAACACCTTCAACTGTTGTGTTGGATGGTTTGAACGTAGGTCCTCACACTATTTATGCGCAAGATGAAAATGGTTGTACTGCAGAATATACGTTCGAAGTATTGGGTGCACCTGCTATTGTAATCAATGCTGCTATCGATGCTCCATCTTGTAATGGTGACACAGACGGTTCTGTAACGGTAACATCAACCGGTGGTACCGGAGTAATCCAATACAGTTTTGATGGTGGTGCTCTTTCAACCAATAACTCGGTTAGCGGTTTGGGTAATGCTACTATCAGCGTTCAGGCTGTTGATGCTAACGGTTGTGAAACAACTGAAACAATCGAAGTTGCCGAGCCGGAAGTATTGGGTGCAGGTGCTGTTGTTTCTAACATTTCATGTAACGGTCTTACGGATGGTTCTATCACTGTAGAAGTTACCGGTGGTACTTTCCCATTCACCTATGCTCTTGACGGCACTCCAACAGTAACTGACACGAATCCTATCTTCAGTGGTTTGGATGCAGGAAGCTACGTTGTGAACGTTGTGGATGCTAACGGTTGTGCTTACACTGCAGCCTCAGCTGAGACTATTATTGAACCAACTGCTTTGGATGCTTCTGCTTCTGCTACCGACGTGAATTGCTTCGGAGATGAAAGCGGTGAAATAGAGGTAACTGCAACCGGTGGAACTGGAGCATATAGCTACAGTGTAAACGGTGGAGCACTTACTTCAACCAATACAATCAGCAATCTTGCAGCTGGTGAGTATGAAGTTACTGTATACGATGCAAACCAATGTACTGCAGTTGTAAATAACGTGACTGTAAGTCAACCGGCTTCTGCGGTAACTATCAATGGTCTTGCTGCTAACCCAATCGACGAAGATGCCGGTGGTAGCTCACCTTACACCGTTACCGGTGGAACATCACCTTATACTTACAGCTGGAGCGGTCCTGGTGGTTTCACCAGCACCAATCAGGATTTGACAGGTTTAACTTCAGCGGCTGATGCAGGTAACTATGTGCTTACTGTTACTGATGGTAATGGTTGTATCGCAACACAGACAATCACCGTAACCGGTTTGAATGAGTTGAACCGTGAGTACAACATCAGCATGTACCCTAACCCAAACAATGGTCAGTTTGTACTGAGCATGGAAGGTCTTGCGGGTGAAAGCATGTCATATTCAATCATCGATAACGCAGGTCGTATCGTAGTGTCTAAAGATTTGGGCAATGTACGTGCAACGCGCATCGAGTCGGTTGATATGGCCGGTGCAGCTGCAGGCATCTACCAGGTTCGCTTGGTTATTGGCAGCGACTTGCACAGCCTTCGTTTTGTGAAACAATAAGATTCTTGGAATAGATAGAAAAAGGGCCGCAATCGCGGCCCTTTTTTGTTTAAAATACTTTCTCGTTGAGCATCCAGCCGGTTATACTCATTCGATCGCGTTGAGTGGTAAGTACCTCGTGTTCTTTTTCGCTGAGAAACAGCGCGAGCGTGCCCATGAGCGGTTGAATAGTAGTGGGGGTGTCATTTTCATCGTAAATACACAATTCACCACCATCGCCCGGTTGCCAGTTGCTATTTAAGTACAATACAGAAGATACAATTCTGGGAGAGCCTGCTTTGTGTCGATCAACGTGTTTCTTGTAAAAGGAGCCAGGCGGATAGAGCGCATAGTGACATTCATAATCGCGAATTCCCAAGTAGAAATTTCGATTGAGTTCTTCTATGACACCTTGGATTTTATCCAAATATATGCGCGTAGAAGGCAGTGCTCCGAACGGTTCTATCCATCTGATTAAATCTCCTCGCTGAGCGGTATCAATTTGTTGTGTTTGCTGTTTACCGATGCCCGCTTGACGAAAGCCCTCCAGCATGTGGAGTTGCTCGAAATCGGAGCGAATCGACTGCGCTTCAGGTTCAGTAAGAAATCCGGGTATTTCCACCCAACCTACCTCTTCAAAACGATCTAACCAATCGGCCATGGCACTGCTATTAGATGAAATCAAAATTAGAGAGCGAAAGTACCGAAAGCGCCGAGCATAATCCTACATTTGGAATTATCAAAGCACATGAGGGATGAATGAAGTTGTTTTGGTTACAGGTGCAAGCAGCGGCATAGGGAAAGCCATTGCAGCTATGTTGGCTCAACGGGGATATCGTGTCTTCGGTGCAAGTCGCACTATGAGTTCTTCATGGCCGGATGGGGTAGAGCACCTGCCCATGGATGTGACCAACGAAGAGAATGTTCGACAATGCATGCGCATCATAGAACATGAGTGCAATGCCTTACATGCCGTTATTAATAGTGCTGGCTTGGGCATGTTGGGGGCAATTGAAGATACTTCATCGAAGGATATTCGTGAGCTCTTTGAGACTAACTTGGTTGGAGTGCATCACGTGTGCAAATGGGCATTGCCTCTACTGCGGAAGACCCCGAGAGGTTTTATCATCAACATTACCTCCATGGCAGCCCAGATGGGCCTACCATATAGAGGGGCGTATTGCGCCAGTAAGTTTGCTGTGGAGGGATACACAGAAGCACTTTCCCATGAGTTGGCAGGAGAAGGCTTACATGCAGTTATATTGGAACCGGGAGATGTATCAACCTCCATCAATGCCCATCGCAAAGTGGTATCCTCTGTTTCGGACCATCACCGAGATCATCACGATCGAATTCATAGGCAAGTGAATCGTGAAGTTGACATGGGAATTGATCCTCGTGTGGTGGCAATCGCTGTCACCAAAATACTTCAATCGAGTCGTCCACGATTACGGTATCGCGTTGCTCAGCCAAAGGCCAAGCTTGCTTATTATTTAATGCGAATACTGCCCGATCGTTGGTTTGAGTTCATTATTCGCAAGCACTATAAGCTATAAAAAAAGCCGCCCTGCAATAGGACGGCCTTTGTATGTTATGATTGAGCGGTTCGATTAATGACCGCCTTTCGCTTTGTCTTTTGTTTCGCCTTCAGGGGCATCCACCATTGCGTGAATCGTTACGATTGTTTGGATAGGCTCCGTGTTGGCAGTAATGGTAACCGTTTTTGATTGCTTACCCTTTTTACCGGTAGAGTTGAACTTCACTTTGATATCGCGAGATTCTCCGGCAGGAATTGGGTCTTTGGGATAGTCAGGAACAGTGCAACCGCATGAACCATGAGCTTCTTCCAAAATAAGAGGCTGTGAACCTGAATTGGTTACTTTGAAGGCACATTCTACCTGGTCACCTTGCTTGATGGTTCCGAAGTCATGTTCTTTCTTATCGAGAGTCATGGTTGTCTTCTCGCGTGTTTCCGACAACTTGCCATTCTCTGTGTTTGCCAACTCTCCGTTCTGCAACCCTGCGTTTGTTGAAGCGGTAGCATTTGGGTCTGTTGTGCTCATGGTAGCTGTTTCAGCCGGAGTTGACTCAGCGTTGCCCATTCCTTTTTTCAACTGGGTATACCCAATGAAGCCAAGGGCGCCGGCAAGCACTACCAGAATTCCTACTTTTAATCCGTTACTCATCGTATTGTGTTTTTAAGTTTTAAAATTGATGCTCAAAATTAATAGGCTTATTTGAAATCGGAATAGGCAAGCTTCATCTTTTCAAACGAGCCATCTTGAAGAACTTGAATTGCTTTCTTCAGGGCGGGATTCAAGTCATTAATAAATACATAGAATGCCTCGCCGTCGTATAGGTTTCGTGCAATCAATGCCTTGGTTCGCAAGCGAATGGCATGTTCTGAAGTTTTGAATTCGGCTTCGTTGTATTCCACCTTTTTTTCCGTTAGACGGGCAATCATGTCGGACATGGCATTCGCTGGAAGTTCATATTTAGCGCTGAATTCCTTCACCGTGGGGTATTTTTCAATCAGGGAAGCACGATTCACATTGGTGTATTCCATGACCCAATCGTTGTTGACGCCGGTTCGCAGCATTTCACTGAAGTAATTGCTGTTTTCTGATGTATCGAGCGGTACGAAAATATCGGGTAAAATTCCACCGCCTCCATAGACTGTTCGCTTCTTTAAGTTGGTGAAGTATTTCAGCGAATCGGGGAGGTTGAGGCTATCGAGGCTGAACAGTTCGCCGTTTTTGAAGCGTTTTTCCTTGTCCTTCTCATATTCAGCCAAACCATCTTCATACGACTTTTGGATGCAGCGTCCAGCCGGAGTGAAGTATTTCTGGACAGTCAATCGCACCATGCTGCCATCGGGAAGTCTTACCGGACGTTGCACAAGACCTTTACCAAACGATCGACGACCGATAATGAGTCCTCGGTCCCAGTCTTGCACAGCGCCGCTGAGGATTTCGCTTGCTGAAGCCGAGGATTCATCGATCAGCACGATGAGACGTCCTTTCTCATAGATGCCTTTCTTTTCAGGGTTAGCTCTGCGTTCGTCGCGGGGGAACGAGCGACCTTCGGTATACACGAGCAAACGATCGCCAGAAATGAATTCATCGCACATTTCTACTGCGATATCCAACAATCCGCCACCATTTCCCTGTAAATCGATTACAAGGTCTTTCATGCCTTCTGCGCGAAGTTCATTGATTGCTTTGCGCATTTCTTCGGCAGTGGTTTGTGCAAAGCGGCTAATTTTCACGTAGCCAATGCCGGGAGCTGCCATGTAAGAAGCGTCAACGGAATAGATCGGAATTTTGTCGCGAACAATCGTGTAGAATAGAAGATCTTTTTCGCGATTGCGCTCTATACCAACGGTCACTTTAGTGCCTTTCGGACCTTTGAGTTTTTTCATGACATCGCTGTTTTTGATGCCTATGCCGGCAACGTTTTCTCCGTCGATTTTGACGATTTTATCGCCGCTGCGAATGCCAAGTTTTTCCGAGGGACCACCTTGAATGGGTTCGATTACCTGTATGGTGTCGTGCAGAATTTGAAACTGGACACCGATACCATCGAAGCTTCCTTGCAGTGGCTCGTTGGCTGCTGATACTTCTTCTTTCGATAAGTAAACGGAATGAGGGTCGAGCTCTTCCAACATGTGAACGATTGCCTTTTCAACCAGTTCAGATGAGTTCACCGTGTCAACGTACATCAAATCGATGTAATTGAGTAAGGTTGAGAACTTGTCGGTGGTTTCGGCAGTGTTCTTAATTTGAGCGTTCAGTGATAGTGCGGAGCAAATTATCAGAGCGCTTGAAGTGATTAGTTTCTTTACCATAGTATTCGTGGAGGTAAAAGTAATTTTAGCAAGGCCTTTAGAAATATAAAAATTGGTTAAGATATTCAAGGAGTGTTGGTAAGAAAGTAACAAACGAGACTGTATCTTGCCACCAATGCGTGGGTCAATGTTCAATTATATACTCTTTTGCCAGATTGCAATGGCTCCTCTTTGCGCAGTAGCTCAGCAGTATGTGGATTTGGCCAGGGTGTATTTCCTTTCAACTCCGTTAAATCGATTTGACAGTAGCTCTGTTTCGACCGAGTTGTTTGAGTACAATGCTGATTTGACCCTACCTATCAAACTTTCAAGTCGCGCGGTATTCACAACAGGCACTTCGGTTGAGAGCTTTCGCACCCGACTGGATGATTCATCGGAAGAATATGCTTCCACGTTGGGTTTGTTGCTAAAAGTGGGGTTGAATTATCGCCATTCTGAACGCCTGCGAATGACGTATATGTTTTTGCCACGCTATAGTGGTGATGGAGGTTCCTTTGCGCGCAATGATCTTCAACTGGGAGGATTGGCCATTGGGAAATGGAAAAAGTCTGAGGATTGGACCTGGCAATTTGGAGCGATGTATAACAGGGAGTTATTTGGTCCATTCGTAGTGCCCTTGCTTGGCTTCTATGCTCACAGCAAGGAGAGCCGATGGGAAGCCAATTTCATGTTGCCTGCTTCTGCCGATATTAACTATACGCTGACCACGAAGATGCGATTGGGGACATCCTTTGTTTCAGGAGTTCGTTCTTTTTTCATGAACGATACAGATTTTTCTCCTAACGATGCCTATTGGGTTAAAAGCACCAACGAGCTCTATGGTTATTTGCATTGGGAGCCTCTGCGTGGACTAATTGTTCAAGGAAGGATTGGTTTTTCTGTAGCTCGTAAGTTTTCGTTGTATGCAATTGGAGACGAGCTGGATTGGGCGTTGATGTCAATTAAATTTGGTGATGACCGAACAAGGTTGAATTCTGATTTTGCTGATGGTTCCATTTTTCAGCTTCGGTTAATTTATCGTTATTACACTGAATAAATCCTTTTCACAAGCATCTTTGCACGCATCTTTTAAATTCAGCGCATGACACTCCTCGACGGTTTAGCGACATCACGACAAATAAAATCGGAGTTGGCTCAAGTAGTTAAAGAAATGACTGAGCGTGGTGAGCGGCCTCCTCATTTGGCGGCGGTTCTGGTGGGGAATGATGGCGCAAGTTTGACCTATGTAACCTCGAAGGTAAAGTCCTGTGAAGAGGTTGGTTTTCGCTCGACCCTTATTCAGAAGGATGCTTCCATAACGGAGATAGAGTTGCTTCAGCTGATCGCAGATTTGAATTCCAAAGCGGATTTGGATGGTTACATCATTCAATTGCCTTTGCCGAAGCATATCGATGAGAAAAAAGTACTCCTCGCTGTAGATCCTTCGAAGGACGTCGATGGTTTTCATCCGGAAAATGTGGGACGCATGGCCTTGGGTTTACCATGCTATTTACCCGCAACACCGGGTGGTATTTTAGAACTTTTGCGCCGCTATCAAGTGCCAACAGAGGGCAAGCATTGCGTCGTTATTGGAAGATCGCATATTGTTGGTTTACCGATGAGCATTTTGTTGCAGCGAAATAGGGTGCCCGGCAACTGCACAGTGACGATCACTCATAGCAAAACCAAGGACTTGGATCAAATTTGTAAGCAGGCAGATATTATTGTTGCAGCTCTGGGTCGACCCGAATTTTTGAAAGGATCGATGGTGAAGGATGGGGCTGTTGTGATTGATGTTGGCATCACGCGTGTGGAGGATTCTTCCAAAAAGTCGGGCTTCCGATTGGCCGGCGACGTTGAGTTTTCTTCAGTTTCTCCTAAGTGTAGTTTCATTACGCCTGTTCCGGGTGGAGTAGGGCCCATGACCATAGTGACGTTGCTGCAAAATACCCTGCAGGCTCGCTTAGCAAGAAACTAGCTTTATTCGTAACCTTCGTGTTTCTTGTTCGTACGAATTGTATCGATAAACTATCGGTACAAACTAAAAACGAACAGCGATGATTACCAATGAACGATGGCTGAAGGCAAAACGATGGGTTTTGTTTTCTATGACTGCTATTTCAACCTGGTTGTTTTTGCGACCATGATTACGGTTGATAATTAGTTTTTACAAAAATGAAACAAAATCTCAACGGGTCCCGTTAAAGGAACCTAACTAACAATAAACCCTAAACACACATAGTAATGAATCCAATAAATGAATGGAAGCACGAAGTTTTGCAGCGCCTGATTGTAATTTTTCTAGGACTGCTAACATTGGGCGTTGTAGTTCAATCTTGCGGAACCACGCATCACTCTTGCTCGGCGTATAACCGAGTTGAGATTCCACAGCAGCCTTAACGGGAGAGTTGTGTAGATGTGGGTTACCGTTCCTTATACTTTAAACAAGCTGCTTCGGCAGCTTTTTTTATGCCTTGTTCATGGCAGTCACGATTTTGACCGCTTCGACAGCCTCGCCTACATCATGCACGCGTAAAATGGAGGCATTGTTCATAAGAGCTATGGTGTTGGCCACGGTGGTTGCATTGAGGGTTTCTCCGGCATCCTTGCCTACCAGCAGTTGCAGTGATTTCTTGCGGCTCAATCCGGCCAGAATAGCACAGTTCAGCGTAGTGAAAAGATGGAGTCCTCTGAGCAGCTGAAGGTTATGCTGAAGTGATTTCCCAAAGCCAAAACCCGGATCGATGATAATTTGGTGTGCCCCCATTTTTTGCAGCTGCTCGATTTTTTCATTGAAATAATTGAGCACTTCTGCGACCACGTCTTCGTATGCTG
>Ga0315901_10010364_pt1 | contig 10607 bp, 2 predicted proteins | sample LakEriMetagenome_10_FD_203761 | JGI IMG/M metagenome (GOLD analysis project Ga0315901, IMG submission 203761) | Freshwater fungal communities from buoy surface, Lake Erie, Ohio, United States - Buoy 2 MA116 | ecosystem: Environmental > Aquatic > Freshwater > Lake | place: USA: Lake Erie, Ohio...
CGCAGCGACCTCATCGAGAGCAGTCCGCAGAGCCGCCCGCGACCCGAGCGCATGATCGACTACGAAGTGGGCTACGAGCGGCGCAGTGGTCGACTGGCCTTGGGCATCAATGGTTATTACATGGACTACACGGACCAGCTGGTGCTCACCGGCGAACTGAACGATGTGGGCTATGCACTGCGCACCAACGTGGCCACCAGTTATCGGGCAGGGGTGGAGCTTACCGGTGCCGTGCAGTTCGCGCGCCGCTTCACCTGGCGGCCCAATGCCACCTTCAGCAGCAATCGCATCACCGCCTTCACAGAGTACGTGGACGACTGGGACAACGGCGGGCAGCAGGCCAATGCACTGGGCACCACCGACATCGCCTTCTCGCCGAACATCATTGCCGGTAGCGAACTGATCTGTCGCTTCTGGGAACGCGCCGAACAAGGACATGCCGAGGTGGCCTTGGTGACCAAGTATGTGGGCGAGCAATACCTCGACAACACATCGAGCACCGACCGCATGCTCGACGCCTATGTGGTGAACGATCTGCGCTTGAATGTGACCCTGCTGGGCAAGGGAGCTCGTTCGTTGGGCCTCAACCTCACCGTGCGCAACCTCTTCAGTGAGCTGTACGAGAACAACGGCTGGGTGTACAGCTTCGTGGCCGATGGTCGCCGCCAGGACCTGGTCGCGTTGTTCCCGCAGGCGCCGTTGAACGTGCTGGGCGGTGTGGTGCTGCGGTTCTGAGGGGACTCGGACATCTTCGACCTGAGCGGTGCTCGCGTGAGCAGCCGCACGATCGCGGTGAACGACGGCATGGTGTACCAAGTGCTGAGCCTCGGCGAGATGGCCGACGGTCTGTACATGGTGAACATCACCGCCGGAAGCAAGCGGTATACCGAGCGGTTGGTGATCGGCTAAGCGATAATGTACCGGAGGGTAGCGCCCCGCTCCCGAAGCAGTTCGGGCCGGGGCGTTGCGCTATGCATTGGTGCCGTCCGGGGGAGGTTCCGGCGATGGCCGGCCGGCCGCACGTCGGGTCACTAACGGCTCGTCCGGATCCGGCGGCACCTGGTACGTTGAAGGCGAACTGATCTGTTTAGACGAATGAGTTGATAAGGGGTTGCCTATGTCTATGAAAAATACATTTTAGATGATGGGATGTAGATTTCCGTCCATGGATTTCCCTTGACAGAGCCCCGCGCTCCGATTAGCTTGCGATCACACTCAACGGCACAATAAGTTCATTAAGCGAACGGAATGTGCATTCTGTCGACAAAATACCCCCCCGGCATGAACACTCAATATCCACTCTGCACGTTCCTGAGCGCACCATCCTGGAAAAAGCCATGGAACCTGGCCTGTGGCCTGCTTCTGGCCATGGTCTGTTGGCTCCCCATGCACGCCCAGATCTCCTACACTCAGGCCTGGAACACGGCCGGCAACCTGGGAGGCTGGACCTTCAGTTCGGGCTCCGTGGATGCTACGGGAACACCTTGTGAAGGTGCTAGTGGAGCGCGTGTCGGCTTCTCCGCGAACCAGGGTGCGCTCACTTGGACGCTCACCTCCCCGAACGTGGCTCCACCACTTGGCAACAGCGGATCACTTGTTACAACGACCTTCCAATTCAAACGGTCCACGACCAGCGGGTTCAATTACATGCGTTCCTATTGGAGCACGGATAACTCCACCTGGACCCAGGTGGCGCATTCGGTCTCCAACCAGAGCTGCAACTCATACACGATGAGTTTCACGCCGCCGGCAGGGCAACCCGTGTATATCCGACTGCAAGCAGCACGCAACCAGGTCTTTTTCCTGGGGACCGCAGGCAACTACTTGTTCGATAACGTAGCGGTGAGCCAAACCGCACCCATTTGCCCGGCAGCCACGGTGACCGTGGTGGAGAACTGTGCCAACGGTAATTATTCGGTGCAGTTCGACGTCACTTCCATCGGGAACGGTGGAAGCCTGGCCTATTCCGTGAACGGGGTTTCACAGGCCCCGCTGTCCATCCCGGCCATTGGCATCTATACCATCGGTCCCTTCCCCACGACCCAACAGGTCAACTATACGCTCACGAACAGCCTTAGCACCACCGTATGCGGCAGCGTAACGGGTGCCCGATGGTCCACATGCCCTGTGAACATCACCTGCGGCACCACGCTGAACGTGCAACACTGCTACACCAACAACGACGACCGTAGCTTCCATTTCGTGGCACCACCGGGTGAGACGATCACGCTTGACTTCGTGGCCGGCACCATGGGCAGCGGTGATGTGATCCGCGCCTACAGTGGGGGCGATGATACCGGCACACCCATCGGTTCGCTGACCGGCAACTACGCCAACCTGCCCGGCGTTGGTGGCATGAGCATGAGCAATGAGCTCTACCTCGAAGTGGAAAGCAATGCTTCGGGCAGCTGTAGCGATGGCCAGCAGACCTCCTGGCAGTTCGAGGTAAAATGTACACCGGCCTGCACCAGTCCGGACGGTGCCGTTTCTCCGATCACGAACTGCACGGCATCGAACTACTCCCTGAACGTGGAAGTGATCTCCACGGGCGATGAACCGACGACGACCCTATGGTACAGCGTGGATGGTGGTCCACCGCAGACCATACCCGGCCTGGTGGAATGGAATATCCAGCCCATCGGTCCATTCCCTCTGACGAGCTCGGTCAACGTGCGCCTGCTGCATGCCACGCAGAACTCATGCGACCGGAACCTCGGCAACTTCACCCGCGACCAACTGTGCCCACCGGCCAACGAACTCTGCGGCCAGGCCACGCAGCTCTTCGTGAAAACACCGGCCCAATGCCCGGGCGAAGCGACCAATGGAACCACGTTCGATGCTAACAACGAGATCGCCGCTCCGACTTGTAATGGAACGGGAGGGACCATTCGTGATGTGTGGTACCGTTTCAACAGCGGCTTCAACCAGTCGCCCATCCAGATCGCCATCGCCGCCGGCACCATCGGCCACTGGGGCTTGGAGCTCTACTCCGCTTGTGGCGGCACGCCCATCAGCTGCACCACCGGAAGTCCGGCCGCGGTGAACCTATCCGGCGCCACCGCCTTCACGGACTATTGGGTACGGGTGTTGACCAACACCTCGCTCGGTGCCATGGGCACCTTCAGCATCTGCGTCTCGGCCACGCCGCAGCCCTCCTCGTGCGGCAACACCATCCGGGATCCCGGCGGGGCCGCCAACTACCCCAACAACGCCAACGTCACCACCACCTATTGCCCCACGAACCCCGGCGAGGTGCTCACCATGACCTTCACCCAGTTCAGCGTCGAGAGCGGCTTCGGCGACGAGTTGAAGGTGTACGACGGCCCCTCCACGGCCTCGCCCCTGGTGGGCACCTTCAGCGGCACCTCCATCCCCGCGCCGATCGTGAGCTCACACCCAAGCGGCTGCCTAACCACCAACTTCACCTCCGGCGCGTTCTTCAATCAAGCCGGCTACACCGCCAACCTCACCTGTTGTATCGCCCCGCCCCCCACGGTGAGCGCTGGCAACAACGGTCCGCTCTGCCCCGGTGTTCCGGCGAATTTGAACCTCACGGCCACCTCGAACATCGGTACGGTGTTCAGCTGGACCGGCCCGAACGGCTTCTCCAGCACCCAGCAGAACCCCACCATTACCGGCGCAGGCTCCACGGCGGCCGGTACGTACACGGTCACCGCCAGCAACGGCGCCAGTGGATGCCCCACCTCCGCAACCACCACGGTGGTGCTGAACCCCACCATCAGCGCCGCGGCAACGGCCTCGCCGGCGCAGGTCTGCCCGGGCGGCACCGCCACCTTGAACAGCTTGGCGGGCTATGCGAACAACTATGCGGTCAGCAGCACCCCCTTCGGCCTGTTGAGCGGGTCCGGCACATCGGTGGTGACCGGTGATGATGCGGTGAGCAGCGCCATCGCCCTGCCCTTCGGCTTCGAGTTCTTCGGCACCACCTACAACCAGGTGTTCGCGTACACCAACGGATGGCTCCAGTTGGGCACCAGCAGTGGCAGCACGGCCACCTACAGCACCACCTTGCCCGCCACGGCAGGCCCCAATACGCTGATCGCGGCTCTTTGGGATGACCTGAACGTGACCGGTGGCGGTACCGTGACCTCTTTCACGGCAGGCACCGCTCCGAACCGCGTGTTCGTGGTGAGCTGGAACAACGTGAAGTTCTACAACGCCGCTGCGAACGATGGCAATGCCACCTTCCAGATCCAGCTCTTCGAGAGCGACATGCATGTGGAGGTGCACATTGCCGAAGCCACGGATCCCGTGGCCAGCGCGAAGACCGTGGGGGTGGAGAACCAGACGGGAACCGTCGGCTTCACACCGCCCGGCCGCAACAATGCCACCTTCTCGGTGGCCCCTGCCACACCCGAGGCCTGGGCCTTCCGTCGCGGCGGCACCTTCACCTACGCATGGACCCCGTCGGTATTGGTGAACTCGCCCGCTACGGCCAGCACCACCACCGCAGCGCTCACGAGCACCACCACCTTCAGTGTGGTGGTGAGCGATGGCACCTGCTCGGTGACCCGTACGGCCGATGTGACCGTGGGAACCGGCATTGCCAGCGCGGCGATCAGCCCCGCCGTGCCGCCTGCGATCTGTGCGGGCGGTAGCGTCACCCTCACGGCATCGGGCACCGGCGGTGTTCCGCCGTACACCTACGTGTGGAGCCCCGGCGGCGAGACCACGGCGAGCATCAACGCCACGGCGGCCGGTGCCTATTCCTGCGTGGTCACCGATCAGTGCGGCACGTCGGCCACGGCCCCTGCCGTTACTGTGGTGGTGGTGACCCCGCCCACCACGGCCAGCGCCGGTGCGCCGCAGGCCATCTGCACCAACGGCAGTGCGGTCCTCGCTGCGAACGCACCCGTGAACGGCACCGGTGCATGGAGCATGGTCTCCGGCCCTTCCACCTCGCTAGCGCAGTTCAGCTCGCTTTCCGCATCCAACGCCACCTTCACCCCGGCGGGTGGTGCCGGTACCTACACCCTGCGTTGGACGATCAGCAACGCCCCCTGCACGGCCAGCACCAGTGATGTGGTGATCACGGTGAACGTCTCTACGGGCAATCCCACTGTCGGCACGTCCAGCCTGGCCATCTGCCAGGGCGGCACAGTGCTTTCGGGACAAGGATTGTCGGCCACGTGTCCCACCGTGGCCCAGGCCGGCAGCACGCCCTTCCCGGGTTCCAACTTCACCAGCGAAGGCGCCACCATCACCACGCGCGCCACGGTGACCGTACCCGCACTGCCTGCCGGGGCTGTGGTCACAGCAGCCCGCCTGAGGCTCACCAACGTGGTGGCGGCTAACAATATCCTCGGTAGCGCCCAGCGCCAGAACATCCGCGTGGCCCTTTCCGGTGCCTACACCCTGGCCGAGGTGCAACTGACCACGGCCACCGGTCCGGGCACGGTGAGCCCCGATCCGGTGATCACCCTGGCGGGCTTCCCGGCCAGCGGGGGCTCCATCAACCTGCGCACCCGGCAGACCACCGATAACCTCTTCACCAACCCCGATGCCACCATCGGCGGCGCCGTGATCGAGGTGGACTATACGATGCCCTCGCAGGTACGCTGGTACAATGCGCCCACGGCGGGCACGCTGGTCTTCACCGGCGGGCTCTTCGATCCGGTGGGGCAGGGTGCGGTGAACAACACCGTGCCGGGATCCACCACCTTCCACGCCACCTGCGGCTTCAACGCGTGCGAGGCCATCAGGCTTCCGGCCACCTTCACGGTGAACCCGCTGCCCACGGCCACCCTCAACCCCAACGGGCCCTTCTGCGGCAGTGGCGCTCCGCAGCTTACCGGCACCCTCACCGGCACCGGTCCTTGGAGCATCACCTACACCACGAATGGTGGTTCGCCGGTCACCGTGAATGCCATCGCCTCCTCGCCCTTCACCATCGACCCCACAGGGCCGATCACCAGCACCACCACCTACGCCATCACGGCGATCAGTGATGCGAACTGCGCGGCAACCAGCTTCCCGGCCTCCGTGCAAGTGGTGGTGAACACCCCGGCCACGGCCAATGCGGGCGGTCCCTACACCACGTGTGGCACCACGGCGGTGAACATCACGGCCAGCTCCAACGGCACGGGTTCATGGAGCGGCGGTGCAGGCACCTTCGGCAGCACCACCAGCGCCAGCACTACGTACACGCCGGACATCAGTGAAGTGGGCACCGCATTGACATTGACCTGGACCACGGATGATCCCGATGGCGTCGGCCCCTGCGCGAGCGTGAGCAGCACTGCCCCCTTGCAGGTGACCACGCCCCCGACAGCGGCCACCGTTGGAGGCCCCCAGCTGATCTGCGCGAACACCGGCACCACTAGCCTGGGCGGCAACACCCCGAGCCTGGGCACCGGTACCTGGAGCATCGTGAGCGGTGGCACAGGCACCTTCAGCGATGCGAACGACCCGAACAGCACCTTCACCCACACGGGCGGTGCGGGTCCGATCGTGCTGCGCTGGACCATCACTGGCACGGCACCCTGCACATCGAGCACGGCCGATGTTTCCGTGACCATCAACACCACCGATTCGGACGGGGATGGCGTGATCGACTGCCTGGACAACTGCCCCACGCTTTTCGGCCAGAACGGCGATGCGTGCAATGCCGGGCCCAACTTCGTGCTGGGCCAGATCGTGAACTGCGCATGCGTGGGCCAACAATGCACCACGGACCTGATCGTGGAGTTCCAGACCGATGCCAATGGTTTCCAGAACACGTGGGAACTGCGCACCACCGGCACCAATATCCTGGTGCAGAGCGGCGGTGGATGGTATCCCGGTGGCGCGGTGATCACTGACAATACCTGTCTGCCCGACGGTTGCTACTACCTGCGCGTATTCGACGCCGGTGGTGACGGCATGGCCAACGGTGGTTACATCCTGCGCACCACCAGCGGTCAGCGCATCATCGACAACCGCAACAACTTCAACAGTGGTGGCCTGAGCGCGGTGATCAATAACGGTGGCTTCTGCCTGCCCTTGGGCGGCGACAAGCTCATCTACACCAGCTGCGACAAGCTCGACTGGATGAACAACCAGTTCCTTGTTGCGGCAGAGAATGCGGCTGTGAGCGCACAATGGCAAGTGGGCGACCAAACGGACGACGGATACCAGTTCTGGATCTTCGACCCCAACGGCACTTACGGCTACGCCAAGTTCCGCAACCACGCCACCAGCGATGGCTTCGGTCCGGCCAGCGCCACCCGTGCCTGCCACATGCAGATCAACAACTGGAGCCCCGACCAGATCCCGGCCAACGTGCTGATGAACGCGAAGGTGCGTAGCCGTGTGAACGGCACCAACAGCGCCTGGGGTCCGGTGTGCCGCTTCAAGATCGATCCGGTGCGTGCGGCATGTCCCCTCACCAAGCTGATGGACATCCCCGGCAACGTGAACTACAGCTGCGGCGTTACCCGCACCTGGGGTGCCAGCTCGGTGAGCAAGGTGGTGGCCCGTCCGGTGGATGGTGCCACGCAATACCAGTTCCGCTGGCGGAGCGCTGAACTGGCCTCGCCGGTGGTGCGCACCACCACCACACCAGTGCTGCAACTGAACTGGACGCCTGCACTGCCCAATGGCGATTACGACGTGGAGGTGCGCGTGTTCAAGAACAACCAGTGGTGCGTAACGGGACCTGCCCCAGGCGCCTGGGGCGATGTGTGCAGAGTGACCATCGTGGGCAGCCCTGTTGGGCAGGGCATGGCACCGCAGGCGACGGGCAGCACCAGGGCAGCTGAACTGGCGATGTTCCCCAACCCCAATCGTGGCGATCTGCTCACCCTGAGCCTGAGCGCTGTGGAGGAAGGGGTGAACACCGTGAGCGTGGACATCTACGACCTGAGCGGAGCCCGCGTGAGCGCGCAAGTGATCGCGGTGAACGACGGCATGGTGTACCAGGTGCTGGAGCTGACCGAGATGGCCAGCGGCCTGTACATGGTGAACATCACGGCCGGCAACGACCGCTACACCGAGCGCTTGGTGATCAGCAAGTGATCGGCTGAGCAATAGGACTTGGGTAGAAGTGCCATGGCCGATCGTCCGAACGAACGGTCAGGGCGCGCATTCCACAAGCGAGGGTATGTTCTCCCTAGGCCGTGACCGATCAGAGCAACGGCGATGGTCCTGTTCATTCCAGATCACTTCCGAAGGAGCGCGTGCTGGATCGTGTCTTGCGAGAACGTAAGCGGAAGTTTCCATGTGCACGTCGCGTCATGCTGGTCGGTTCAAGCACGACCGGATGAACCGGGGAGATCCCTGGTCATTCCGCCTTTCGGAAAGCGGACGCCTTTCGCCCCCCCCCCCCCTAACTAAAGTTCTATTGCACGTGGAGCGGGTTCGAAAAAGCTTTGCCCGCACAACTCAACACATGAGGTCATGAATTACATGCGTCTCCCGATGATCGGCAACCTGCTCGTATTGATGGCCTTGACAATGGCCATGGATGTGGTCGCCCAAAGTACCGGCGACTACCAGAGCACAGGGGCCGGCACCGGCAACTGGAACACCCTCGCCACGTGGGAACGCTTCGATGGCGTGAGCTTCGTGCCCGCTCCGTCCGTACCCACTGCCAGCGACGGTGTCATCACCATTCTGGCCGGCCACACGGTAACGGCAAACACGGCCATCACCGCCGACCAGGTGGTGGTTGCAGCGGGTGGAACGCTGTTGGCTTCGGGGAGCACATTCGCTCTTGCGAACGGCGCAGGGACCGACCTGGCCGTGAACGGCACGCTGCAATTGGCCGGCGCCACCGTTTCCGGGCCGGGAACGGCCGAGGTAGCCACTGGAGGCAGCTTCACTTGGACCGCGGGCTTCATCGCCAACAGCGCCACGCTGAACCTGGCCACAGGCAGCACCGGCACCTTCAACCCGGGTGCGACCAATCTGGCCCTGGGCGGCACGCTGAACAACAGCGGCACCTGGACCATGCAGAGCGGCAACCTGGTACCATCTGGGTCGCCTTCCTTGTTCAACAACCTCTCCGGCGGGGTCGTGGACCTGAACGGCTGGCTCACGCCCACCAGTTCATGGACGGTGAACCTGACCAACCAGGGCACGGTGAACAAGAACAACGGTGCGGTGCAGTTCACCCTGAACCCCACCACCGCGACCAATAGCGGCACCATCACCATCAACAGCGGCGAGTTCCACATCAACACCAGCACCTTCACGCACAGCGGGTCCATCGCGGCGTTGCCTGGCGGCTCCGTGCGCATGAGCAGCGGCACCTTCAACCACAATGCGGGCGGCACCATCGCGGCACCCTTCACCGCATCGGGTGGCTCCCTGAACGTGAACACGCCGCTCTCACTTGCTTCGTTCACGCTCGCTGGCGGACAGTTGAACGGCCCTCAGGCGGTGAGCATCCCCACCGGTGGCGTCTTGAGCTGGACCGCAGGCTTCATCGCCAATACCGCTACGCTGAACCTGGTGGCGGGCAGCACCGGCACCTTCAACCCGAGCGCCACCAGCCTCTCCCTGGCCGGTACGCTGAACAACAGCGGCACCTTCACCATGCAGAGCGGCAACCTGGCATCCTTTGGATCGCCTTCCCAGTTCAACAACCTGCCCGGAGCGGTCCTCGACCTGAACGGCTGGCAAAGCACCACCAACTCGTGGTCGGCCAACCTGAACAACCAGGGCACGGTGAACAAGAACAACGGCGCGGTGCAATTCACCTTGAACCCCACCACCGCGACCAATAGCGGCACCATCAACATCAACAGCGGCGAGTTCACCATCAATACAAACGTCTTCACGCACAGCGGGTCCTTGGCTGCTCTGCCGGGAGGCTCCGTGCGTGTGAGCAGTGGCACCTTCAACCACAACGTGGGTGGCACCATCACGGCACCCTTCACCGTTTCGGGCGGCACCCTGAACGTGAACACTCCGCTCTCGCTGGCGTCATTCACGTTCTCGAGTGGACAGCTGAACGGCCCGCAGGCGGTGACCGTATCCTCCGGAGGCACCTTCACCTGGACGGGCGGCTTCATCAGCAGCACCGCCACGCTGAACCTGGCCTCTGGAAGCACCGGCACCTTCAACCCGGGCGCCAACAGCCTCTCCCTGGGCGGTACGCTGAACAACAGCGGCACCTTCACCATGCAGAGCGGCAACCTGATCCAGAGCAGCACGCCCTCTCTGTTCAACAACCTGCCCGGAGCGGTCCTCGCCCTGAACGGCTGGCAAAGCACCACCAGCTCGTGGTCGGCCAACCTGAACAACCAGGGCACGGTGAACAAGAACAATGGCGCGGTGCAGTTCACCTTCTTCAGCAACACCGTCACCAATCCTGGTCAGCTCAACATCAACTCCGGTGAATTCTTCGCCAACGCGAACACCTTCACCAACACCGGCGCCATCGCGGGCAACCCCGGCACCACCCTGCGCACCGGCACCACCACCTTCAGCCACAACAGCGGGGCGGTCATCACCGGTGTGCCCACGCTGATCGTCTCGGCCGGCACTTGCAACCTGAACACCGGCTCCTCGGTGAACACCCTGGACCAGCTGAGCATCACCGGCGGCACGCTCAACTGCGGCATCGCGGTGAACACGGCGGCCTTCACCTTCAGCGGTGGCAC
>Ga0315901_10010370_pt1 | contig 10605 bp, 8 predicted proteins | sample LakEriMetagenome_10_FD_203761 | JGI IMG/M metagenome (GOLD analysis project Ga0315901, IMG submission 203761) | Freshwater fungal communities from buoy surface, Lake Erie, Ohio, United States - Buoy 2 MA116 | ecosystem: Environmental > Aquatic > Freshwater > Lake | place: USA: Lake Erie, Ohio...
GTCAGCCGGCGACTGTTGGGAAGTGCCAAAGCCCAAGTGGCGAAATGGCAGACGCGCCAGGTTGAGGGCCTGGTGGGGGTTTACCCCATGGAGGTTCGAGTCCTCTCTTGGGCACTTTCCCACGGTGAAACCGGTTTCCGCAAGAGACCTGTGCGATTTGAAGGCGTGCCGACCGCAGCGGACAGTTCGCGGTCGAGCACGCTTTGTTCTTTTTGCTGCCACCCCGCGGGTTCCAAAAACACTCCGGGGCCCCGTCCCGCTCCCTCGGGGTGAATTCCCCGGTTGATCCGGGCTCTCTCAAAGCCGCCTGTTCCAAATCTGCCATGTCCCCAGCCCCGGCCCCCTCTGCGAAGCCCCAGACTGCCACGGCGATGGATTCCACCGCGGTCGCCTCCCCGGCCGAGCGGATCCTGGTGCTCGATTTCGGTTCGCAAACAGCTCAACTGATTGCCCGGCGGGTCCGCGAACAGAATGTCTTTTCGCAGCTCGTGCGGCACGATCTGCCCATCGAGCGGATCCGGGAACTGGCCCCCCGCGGGCTGATTCTCTCCGGAGGCCCCGCCAGCGTGTATGAGCAGGGAGCCCCCGCCCCCGATCCCCGGATTTTTGAACTGGGTATTCCCATCCTGGGAATCTGCTACGGCATGCAGGCCACCTGCAAGGCCTTGGGCACGGAAGTCTCTCCGGGGACCCACCGAGAATTCGGCCGGACCGAATGCCAGGTAGTGGCCGATTCCCCACTGTTCGAAGGAGTCGACCGGTCGACCACCGTCTGGATGAGCCATGGCGACCAGGTCAAGAACCCGACCGCCAACTGGAAAATCCTCGCGTCCACCAGCGACTGCCCGGCGGCCGCCGTCCAGCACAAGACCGCCCCCATCTACGGTCTGCAGTTTCATCCTGAAGTGACCCACACAGTGCTCGGGGGCCGCCTGTTGGGAAATTTCGTCAAGAACATCTGCGGCTGCCGCGGCTCGTGGCAGATGAGCTCGTTCATTCAACAGCAAATCGACCTGATCCGCGAGCGGGTGGGGCACCGCCGGGTCATCTGCGGTCTGTCGGGAGGGGTCGACTCTTCGGTGGTCGCGGCCCTGCTTTACCGGGCGATCGGCGACCGGCTGTCGTGCATTTTTGTCGACAACGGCCTGCTGCGCAGCGGCGAACAGGACGAAGTGCGGCACCGGTTTGGTGAGCATTTCCGCACCGACCTGCACATGGTGGATGCCTCGGAGCGGTTTCTGGGTGAACTGGCCGGGGTGACCGATCCCCAACAAAAGCGGAAGATCATCGGCAAGGTCTTCATCGACGTGTTTCGGGCTGAGGCGAAGTCGATTCCCGACGCCCACTTCCTCGCCCAGGGAACCCTGTACCCGGACGTGATCGAGAGCGGCGCCAACACCGACGGTCCCGCGGCGACCATCAAGCACCACCACAACGTGGGGGGGCTGCCCAAGGAGCTGGGTTTCGAACTGATTGAGCCGCTGCGGGATCTGTTCAAGGACGAGGTGCGGGCCCTGGGGCTCGAATTGGGCCTCCCCGACGACATGATCTGGCGACATCCGTTCCCCGGTCCCGGCCTGGCGGTCCGGTGTCTCGGCGAGGTGCGTCGCGAACGGCTGGAGGTGCTCCGCAAAGCCGACACCATTGTACTCGACGAACTGCGCAAGGCCGGCCTGTACCGCCAGGTCCAACAGGCGTTCGCCGTGCTCTTGCCCGTGCAGAGCGTGGGGGTGATGGGAGACTTCCGCACCTACGAAGAAACCGTCGCCGTGCGGGCGGTCACCACCGAAGATTTCATGACCGCCGACTGGGCCCATCTGCCCCATTCGGTGCTGCAGGCGATCTCGACCCGAATCACCAACTCGGTGCGTGGCATCAATCGGGTGGTCTACGACATCAGCAGCAAACCCCCCAGCACAATCGAGTGGGAATAGCCGCGTCTCGAACATCTTGAGCCCGAACCCCCAAACGGCTCCCGCGATGCGGGAGCCGTTTTTTTTGCCCCCCCTGCTCTCTTTAAAAAAGAGAACCCATCCTGCCGACAATTCGACAGGATGGATTCGAGAGCCGCGTCTCTGACGTTCACTGCCGTCAGGGAGTCGCGACTTTCGCCGGCAAGGCATCGCAGTGCGACAGCGCCAACAGCGGCAGAGCCGTCCCGCTGTAGGTGATGAAGTGCCAGGAGTCGGTGTTCAAAGAGCGGGTCCACCAGCGTCCCGAGGACCGCTGATTCCCCTTCAGCCACGACACCCCACGCTGAATCCGCGGATCATTCGCCTCGATTCCCGACTCCCGCAACACCACAATCGCCAACCCAGTCTGGTGACCATCACTTGGCGGTGTGACGAATTCCGGCTCGGCCCGCAGCTTCTCGGCCCGATTGCCCGCCCCCCATTCCTCAGGGGCTCCAAACGTGCGGATCGACCAGCCGCCGTCCGCCTGCTGTTTCGACAGCACCAGCTCGACCAGTTCTTTCTGCCGCTCCGCGGTCAGCACGCCCGGCAATCGGGTCGAAGCCCACAGCAGTAGAGTGCGATCGTAGTCCTGGCGGGGTTTTTCGGTCGCCAGGTATTTCTGGAGACGCTCCACCCGGGCTTTCAGGGCATCGTCCTGCAATCCCGCGAGCCAGCCGGGGGCGGTCCCCACCGCCATCGCTGCCGTGGTGGCCAGGTGAAAAGCGCTCGATTCATACGGAGGCCAGCAGTCGAGCGAACCCCAGGTCCCGCTGTCTTGCTGCAATTGCAACATCAACTTCAGCGCCCGGCTGGTCTCGGGCGACAGGCTCTTCGTCACGTGCGCGTCCCATTCCGCCAGACCGGCGGCCAGGTAGATCGCCTGGGCGGGGGCGACACTGGTTTGCTGCTCTTCGGCGGTCTTCTTCTCGAACGCGTCCAGGCTGGCGACGAAATGCTCGCGGATGGCGGGACTGGGCTTTCCCAACCGGGCCGAGAGAGCGGGCCGGAACTGCATGTACGCGCCGTTGGTGTGACAGCTGACACACTTGCGATGCCCGTTCCAGGCCAGGCTGCCCTGCTCGAGATAGGTCTCGGCCAGCTCGACCGAGACACTCTCGCGCCGCGGCTCGTCGGCGGTGGCCGCGGGAATGAGAATCCCCTCGAACTTGTACTGGAACGGCGTCTCCGCAGGATCGGCACCAAACGCGGTCCCCCCCACCCCGAAGGCCACCGCGCACCAAGCCGCCAGCATCACACGTCGCATGAAGTCTCTCCGGTTGGACCACTGAAAGGGAGACACATCCGGCCTCAACCCATGAAGCCGCACTGATGCGTAACCATAACGTCTCTCCCCGCCGCTGCAAACCGGGGGCGTCGTCTGAAGAGCCGGTTCGCTGTTCCGCGCCGATTCAAAATCGTGGGGTCTGCGAGAGGTGGCCTAGGTGGCCGATTCCTGCGAAGTCAGCGGTTTGGGTCGGATTTCGAAACCGGAAATCGACGTTTTGATGGTTTTTACCTCGTCCCCCAGGAACAGTCGGCCCGTTGGGCCTGACGGGATGTGTTGGGAATGTCCGCCACCAGGACCTGCGACCCTGGCTGGGCCGCGCTTCCCCGGGTCACCCCAACCACGTCCGATTGCAAACCCACGCGTTCACGCACCCCTTTCGGGGTGCCGCGCCCCTTTCGGGGTGCCGCGCCCCTTTGGGGCCGGGCAACCGGAGGTGTCGCTTCGCTCAACCTCCGGCTAATTTCACCGACCCCTATCGGGGTCGACGTACCGCGACTTCGTCGCTTGGCACGCCGAATGACCGATTGGTTTCTCGATGAATCAGACAATCGCCGTGGAGGGAAATATCGCCGCATGGTAAGCAACAGGCCATCGACACGGGACGACACCAAGCCGCAGTAAACACGACAACGAACGGCTCATGGAAGAAGGCACCAATCGGCGGCGGTCAACGCACCCGACACGGTCCCCGCGCACAGAGCCACCGTTTCGCGCATCGACCGCCCGATCCCGGCACGACCCACCCCGGTAGGGGTGACAGAAATTAGCCGGGGGTCGAGCGCAGCGACCACCCCCGGTCCCCGCCCCACACACATCGCCAGCACCTTGGAGGGGTGCCAGAAAGCGCGGGTGAACACAACCGACGCCGGCAAAAAACCAACCCCCCGGGGCCCCCACGCACTGCCTCCAACAGGTCGGCCCAGCGGGCCAGCCATTCCGCCAGCCCGGCCCAACGGGCTGGGCAGCGTGGCCCCACCACGGATTGGTCGATCTACGGTTTGGATCGTAACCCGTTATTCGGCAGGGTGTTGGAGCCCAGTGTGGGATTCTCAGAGATTCAGGAAGGCCGCGTGCTCATTTCAACGCCCGATGACAAGTTAACTTGGATTGGGGTTGTCAGTTGCCCTGTCGGCGAGGAAAATGTTTGATGAGCGGTCTTGGATTGACCATTCGAGGGATTGATGCAGCCCACCACGGCGCGTGATTTTCTGCGGGTTGCACGACAGCGACTGGATGTCGCAGCCGAAATCATGCACTACCTGCGACGGAACTTGGAGGCCCAGTACATTGGGGGTTACTCGGTGGAGTGTTCGCTGAAGTCGCTGATTCTGGAAAAAACTCCATCGGAGAGCCTGGATCAGACTTTGCAGAAGCTCACCCGTGGAGCACAGTGCCATCGTCCGGAAGTGCTTCTTGGTCGATTGCGTGATTTGGGGGTGTCACTGAACCTGCAACTCGCCAGGCGAATGCGTCGGTTTGACTGGACAACAGATCTGCGTTACGAGATCGGACGAAGAGACACAGGCGAGACCAAGGCCCTGTTGAAAACAGCCGAGGCAATCTACCGTTGGGTGGAGTCACAAATCACATGACCGCTCCTGCAGCGATTCGAAACTGGGAATCCAAACGGACTTCCGAAACCAAAGAAGTCGAAAAACTCCTGAGAAAGAAGTTCCAGAGAGTTGACTGTTACCGGTACAATTCGGCCTCGATTCGCGTGCGTGTCATCGATGAATCCTTCGAAGGGTTGCCGCGCGAGAAGAGAGATTCGCTGGTAGAAAAGCTGCTCCAACTTTTGCCATCGGAAACCCAACGTGACATTGTCACCTTGTTGACATTCGCTCCTTCGGAACTCATCAAAACTTCCAAGTCCTTCCGTGAATTCATGCTCAACACAGAGTTCGAAGATCCGAGTCCTTCGCTACTCTGACTGGCCCATGGTGTTTCCCGGGGGCAATCCCCGGCACGACTGATCCCGGCCCCCCCCGAACCCGGTCGGGGTGTCAGAAATTAGCCGGGGGTCGAGCGCAGCGACCACCCCCGGTCCCCGCCCCCCCACAGCGCCTGCACCCCGAAGGGGGTGCCAGAAAGCGCGGGTCAATACAACCGACGCTGGCAATCAATCACCCCCCGGTTCCCTCCACACACCGCCCACCAACGGATAGGCCCAACGGGCCGGTGGTTCCCCCAGCCCGGCCCAGCGGGCCGGGAAAGGTCCCCCCACCACGTCGTTCGTCGGCCCAACGGGCCAACAATTCCTCTTCGTCGCCCCAGGGTTTTCGGAAAACGGTTGTCATGGGGCGCTGAAAGAGGACCAAAAGCGCCCACCAGTTCGGACGAATCAAACGGGGCCAAAAGCGCCCACCGGGTCGGCACACAAAGGAGAGGCAACTTGCTGAGCACGTCGGCCGCGTGGCTGCCGGGCGGCGGAAAACACCTCACGCAAGGCCGGCCCGAAGCCCAGGGCCCGCTGCCCGACCGCCAGTTGTAGAGCGATCGGCAGCCGCCCCGGGACAAAGTCCCGGGGCGGGAGGTCCGGGAGCAACTCCAACCCACTCGGCTGTCTCTCGCGAGAGCCGTCCGTCACCGCAATCCGAGGCTGGCCATGATCGTCTGAACCCGCTCCGCCAGACCACGCCACGCTCCCACACCGCAGGCCCGCTCCGGGGGCCCTCCACGCACCGCCCCCCGACATCCCGGACTGGCGGCGTTCTCGCGAGGCCCACCCGCCACAGGAGCCCTCCGGCAACACGACCAGCCCAACCGGCATCCGGGGCGACAGAGCATGCTCGGTGCGGGAGCCTGCGTTGGTCCGCTGACGGTGATCATCGCCAACGAATGGTCTCAGGGGGGCTGGCTCAGACCGGGGATCGGTTCGGAGCAATACGGTTTGCCCGATGTTTGAAATGGTTCGTAATCCATTACGGGAAATGGTTTGTGGCATCTGAACAGGTTTCAGAAACACAGAGTGGTCCCGGTTTCGCACGCACCCGATCCGAATGGCGGTCGAGAAGCTCCGGGACTAATTCTCCACGGAATTTGTCTCGTAATTCACGACCGTAACAGCTCGACCTGAAACAGGAATGAGTCCTTGTCTTCGACGAACAGAGCGTCTCCGAGACGATCATATGACCATTCATTGACTCGCTCGATGGCTGAGCCAAGCAGCAGACGATTCTGACGACAAAGTCGATCCAGGTCCGACCGTGTCCAAACCCGGTGGGCTGCAGCACCTCGCACGAACGGCTGCAAATCCGGGGAGAGGCCGCGAAATGGATTGGCGACGACCACGTCGGATTCGAGCGGATCGATCCATGGCGAATCGGCATCCGTTTGTGCGTGCATTGAAAGGTCAGGTGAGGAATTGCCTTGCCGACTTTCCCGGCCTTGTTCAGCCTCCGCAAATTCGGCCTCGGGATCACGCATTGCTTCCCGCAGAAACTCGGTCACCTGTTCCGTTTCCGTCTGGATCGCATGGATTCTTTGATGATCTAGCCGGAACCCAGGAGTCAACGGAGTCACAGAAGGGGGCGATTGGGATTTTGCTTGGATCGTCCGTAGTAGTTCGCCAAGATCTGCCCGAGTCGGTCCAGGTGCCCCATATGCGTCGTGGGGGGCGTGCCTTGTTTGCAGAGAGATTGTGCCATCGGCGGCCGTGATTGCCTCCAGCGACTCACCGGCCTGCTTGAGAGGCTCGCTCATTCCGCTGACCGAGGAGGGCAGAGGCGCGAGCATGGGGTTGGGTTCCACCGGGGGCGCAGCAGGGACTTCCCGGACTTGGCCGGTCACACACTGTGATTGCTCGAATTGCAACTGCAGCTTCGAAGTCAGCTCGGTTTTTGCCTTCTGGAATTCAATGGGCATTTCCCGCAGACTACGCAACACCCCTTCGAGGTGGTCTCGCAGTTGCTCGTCTCCCGCCTGGAGGCTGCGTGCGGATTCCTGCAGACGGAGCGACGCCTCGCCAGTCGAAGTGACAAATCGTGTAATCGACTCCTGTAAACGCCCCTGGGTCTCGGCCAATCCCCTTCCGGCTTCCAGCAATCGATTGGCGATGTGGTTTATTGGATTGGTGATTTGAGTCAATGTCTCAATCACGTTGTCTTTCAGTTCCCTCGCGACACGCAATCTGTCTGCGTCGCTGGCTTGGATCATCCCCTGCGAAGCGGAAGTCGCCTGCAGCCCGCTTCGCTTATCCGACGTCTGCTTTAAAAGACGACCCAGCAATGCCTGTGAGTGAACATCGAGTACGAGCACAAGGATCTGATTCCACAGGGCAGACAATGCTCCAATCAAGACACCGTAATAGAGTGGACCAAGAGCCCCAGCAAACGAGTTGTATATGGCTTCTCTTCCTTGTCTTGCCTCGAATGACAGTCGATCCTGAAGCGTGAGGAATCCTGCCGCCGTCAAGACGACTCCCAGCATGGGTGACATCATGGTGATCCGCCGCAAACAGGTCCGCTGCCATATCGTTGAGAGAACCTGCTCCACTGCAAGATTCGTCGGCGGTGTTCGATCAATCGCTGGGGATTTGGCCAATTCGTCAAGCACCAGCGTCTGCTTTCTTCGGGCCGTCTCAAACAGAGCGATTTGAATGATCGCCAATGTGGCTCCAATAGCGATTGAAACCCATTTATCCATGGGAGCGCTCTCGACTGTCTGTGAACGACTGTGGTTGGCTCGGGTGCAACTGGAGTCACCTCCAGTCGGACTTGGTGAAGACAATGGAACTGCAGCTTAACCCGAAACCCTGGCATCGTGCAGCCAAGGGTGACACACCGATGTCAATCCCGAAACCCGGCAACCCTGCAGCTGGTCATACCGTTCCCAGGGGTTGGGCCGTTGTGGAGCGGTCGGCCATGTTGGCTGTGGTGCGCGAGACCTGATTCCTCCGTTGGATTCCAAAGTCACCACCCTGACGGACTCGGCAACAGTCCTGGCGTGAGGGAAGTGTTCTGCACGGCCTCGTTCGGAATGGCTGAAATGAGGATCAGTTCGGATCCAGAGCGTCGTATGTTGACGAGATTCTACACCATTCTGGTTGGGGAACGACAGTTGGCTCTTGAAAACCACCCGGTCCCAACATGAAAGTACATGGTGACCGCCGATGCAACGCGTTGCGGACAGTCGCTTGGTGAACCGAACAGCATGCCCGCCATGTTGATGCTGTTGTGGTCAACGCAGCGAGGCGGTCGTCACCACCGTCTTTCACCCCCCTAGACACGAACCGTGTGGGTGGATTTCCGTCGACATCGGGGCTGCGGGTAAAGCCAATGTACGGATTGGACCACAATGGTTGATGGAGAATGGATCTTGACGAATGAGTCTGAGGGAGAGGCATCCGGCTGGATTGCGGTCGTGAACTCGCTGTTGTTGACCACAACTCTGTTGGCGGGGATGGTCTTGCTGTCAGGGAGTTCCAATTCCGGTCGCGAAGAGCTCGGAGATTTCGGGGTGGATCGCTCAGATCTTCTATCCGCCACTGAGCAAACAAATCCGCGAGTGCGGAAATCTGCAATCCGAGATGAGTCGCAGGACAGTCAGCGGTTGCGGAAGCAACTTCAGGATGCGATGGCTGAGAGGGACTTGTTACGTCAACAACAAGCAGATGCCAAGGCGGCTCAAGACGGCACAGGAGTATCCAAGCGCTCGACCGAGGGAAATGAGGCGTTAAAGGCTGCGAATCGAGAGTTGGAAAACAAGTTGGAGGATCTTCGGCAAACCACACGGCTTGCCTTGAGCATGATGAGTGACCGACACGAAGCGACTCTTCGTCCACTCAGCAAAGCGCCGGTGGTTGTGCGGATTCGCTCCCGCAAGATAAGGGCCGATCTCGACCTGGATTTGTATGTTCAGGATCCGCTGGACCGATTGTGTCATTGGAAGGTCCCGAGAATCGAGAACCGTCAGGCAGAGGTTGCGACTTTGATCCCGAGTGAACTGCTTGTCGGGGTCGAAGCGGACGCCGAGGCGGAGGAAACAAAGTTGTTCACGGAAGAGGTCTACTACTCGACGGAATTGCTTGCCGGTCCCGCCAGCCGTCCCTATCTCGTCTTCTGCATGCTGCGGGAGACCGGCGCGCATCCCACGCTGACGCCGATTGCTCAGCCTGTCGACTGGGAAATCGTGATCAATCGTAAAGATCAGGACCCCGTGCGTTTATCGGGGCAGACGATTGTGAGTCAATCCGGACGGGTGATGGCGCAGTCGACCGGCGACTTTTATGTCGGTTTGGTTCCCTTGGCCGGTTTTCATTTGCAGTCGGCTGTCCAACCAGAGCCGATCCCGCTTTCATCCGAGGAGCTCCCGGAGGTCCTTCGCGGGTGGCGGAAAGGAAAATCGAAAGAGGGCGCGACTCCGCTTGGAAAAGCTCCCGAACTCAAAGACAATCCCGGCCGTTGATGGTCGAAATCCAGGGTCGGTTGTCGGCAGTTGGCGGTCGCCGGCAACCACCTCGAATCGGGACCAATTCAGAACTGCCCGGCCTGGAGACTCAGTCGACCCCGATTTTTCGTACGAGGCCGATTGCACACCAATTACCTCAGCGTCCGTAAAGGGCCGGCTCGCAAATACCCACTGACGCCGGTTCGGAGATGCGTGTCACCTGTTACGTAGTTCGGACAACCAACTCAGCCTGCAGACGCATGAGGCAATCCAAAGCTCCCTGAAGATCCAGCAAATCCGCGGCGTAGCTCATCTTCAAAAGATCCTGGGAGATAAAACAGTCCCACTTGCGGCGTTGGAGATTCAGGGCGTCGCTGGCCAGCGCGTCTGCCGCCGGCGGTCTTGCGAGCAGACCAGCCAGGCGCTCGGAGATTGCCGGGCGACTCTCGTGGAGTTCCAGTGACAGCCCCGACCAATCCGGCGAGGCGTCAATTTTCGCCCGGGCCAGCAACAGACCAACGGTTCCCAGGATGCGCGAACCGGTCCAAGGGAACCATAGCAGGTGACCGTCGGACAACGAGATCAGATCGCGTTCCAGCACTCCGGAGACCGCAGCCTCGGTCCGGGCTTGGGTGAGCAGTTCGGCTGAGGTCGAGTCGATATACCCCGGAACGGTCGTCCGCCGCAGAATCTCCCGCATCTTGTGGCGGATCTCCGGCGCAATCTCCATGGGTCCCGAGAGAAATGCCGGCGTCTTTCGGCCGGATGACTGTCGCACAAGAACCTCGGCTCGCTGATGGTCGGTCGACAGCACCTGCCAGCGCCGTCCCGCAAACAGAAAATGCTCGCCGACGGGGGGAATGCGCCCTTTCGCCAATGTTCCGATCGCCCGTTCCCCAGCGACGATGCGATACTCCGGAGGCGTTTCGAATGCGGAATAGAACTCGTAATGGCGGACCAGTTGCTCTCCCCTCA
>Ga0315901_10010375_pt1 | contig 10598 bp, 9 predicted proteins | sample LakEriMetagenome_10_FD_203761 | JGI IMG/M metagenome (GOLD analysis project Ga0315901, IMG submission 203761) | Freshwater fungal communities from buoy surface, Lake Erie, Ohio, United States - Buoy 2 MA116 | ecosystem: Environmental > Aquatic > Freshwater > Lake | place: USA: Lake Erie, Ohio...
TCTTCACCGCTGTGTTTGCCGAAGCAGGAAGTTCACTTCCACCTAATGCGACAACTGCGCAAACGCCTGCAATGAAAGAACGACGGGAGATTGGTTCCATTTCTAGACCTTACTTCAGCTTGCTGTAGAGAGTTACATCAGCTGTTCCAAAAGCCAAACCATCGGGCAGTGAACCAGCTGGCAAACCGAGGACTGATGCGATTGTTGCAGCTACTCCTGGAGCAAGTACCAATGTGGTACCTGTGTAGGCAGTTGTACGCTGCTTTATCTTCTTATCGTTTGTGATCTTTGGCTTAGCAGTAGATGCATTGGTAATTGTCAAAATATCTACTTTGGCATCTCCTGCCTGAGGAACTGTTGCTGAAACAACACCCTTGGCTAGATCAATAACTGGATTCTTAAGTGTCAGGAACTGGTTGTTTGCTGTATTAAAGAAAATGATGTTGCTTCCAGTATGTTGAACGCCAGCCTTGTTTGCAGTTACTGGAATGTGGAATACAACTTGGCTGGTTGCAGCACTCAAGTTCTCGCCAATAACAGCAGAGGTTGCTCCACCTTGAACATAAAGAATCACACCTGCTGCTTCAAGAGTTGATGTAACTCCTGCAGCGGTCTTCATGTGGGTCATGCTTGCACCTGGCTTTGCTGTGTCTGCCAAGGCGACATTTGAGCCCACGACAAGACTTATTACAGTTGCAATACTTAGAAATATTTTACGCATTTGATTTCTCCTTATTTCAATTTGTTGAGTAGTAGTTTCATGGAAGATATTTCTTTACTTTGTGCGGCTTTGATTGCCTTAGCTAGCGCCTTGGCCTCCGTATTTTTGGAATCGGAAATTAGATTAAGCATTTCAAGTGCACCTTGATGATGTTTTATCATCAGTTGCAGAAATGTTCGATCGAACTCAATCCCTGTTAGGCGTTTGAGTGAAGCAAGTTCCTTTACGGTCAACATGCCAGACATTGCCATGTCGTGATCCATAGTCATTGAAGAACCTGTCGCTTTGAGCCAATAAGTTAATCGAGACTTTTCAGAACTTTGCAGGCTTTTTATTTGCCTAGAAAGCTTTAAGATCTCCTGATTACGACTCTTCTTTAGGGCGATCTCGGACATAGAGATCGCTTGCTCATGATGCGGAATCATCATCTGGGCAAACATGATTTCATTCATCCCCAAGTTTTGTAATGATTTTGCATGTGATGAAGCACTTGCGCTGTTTGGAATCAGGATGACCCCAAAAGCCAATAATGAAACAATTATTTTTTTGAGCATTAAAATTCCTTTTCTCGTAGTTAAATTCTGGACGAGAGAAGGATTAGATGCGAATTATCCCTAACTGAAGATGATTCAAATTGAGATGACCTAAATTTTTCGACAGAAATAGAGGTAGCTGATATCTCGGGATAGAAAATTGCTGTGTCGTCAGCATTGATCTCGTCGCTCGTGAGTAGCGAAGTAAAAGCAAAACGATGAATCCAACGACAACGCATATTTCGTTGTTAAGGGTGCTACCAACAGAGAGAAGAGTTTCATTAGAAGTTGAAGCAGCACTGGTGGTTATTTGAGGTGAATGACTATGTGGGTGTCCTGTATGACTATGAACTACCTGAGATTGGCTAGTCGGCTGTACTGTCGATTCAATATGGCAGTCAGGTGCCGCTGCAGCCCCTGTACTAAAAAGAAGAAAAAGAGCAGCAAGAGGCACGGCTAGCCATCTCGCTTTTCTACTCTTTATCAACATTGGGAAAGGTTAAAGCACATGCAAGTGAAATTCTATTTGAAAAATCCAGTGTCTCGAAACAAACTGAGATTTACTCAGCGAACTTTAAAATAGAGAAGAGTCGCCCTATAGGCCGGAGATACTGCTGCTATGCGTGAGGTCACGCTCAGTAAATGCAATTGCCCTAATTATTGCCCCAAAAATGTTATTAAGAACAGAACTATTCGTACTCGCCCCTACCTCTGGCCGCATCTCTAAATGGTTCTTCAGCTCCCCAATACTTCATTAGTTTCGATGAATAATGGGAAAAGGCAGCAATATTCCCAACTTGAATTTCATCCTCGGAAAGATACTTTGCAAATCCATCAAAAATAACGTTCCCTAAGATTCTGTCCAAAGAAGGTTGGAATCCTTCAGGACGATAGACAATTGAACGATTAAATTCCTCATCCATTAAATTAGCTATGAAATCTGCGTAACGAGATTGAAACTTCCTAAGAACCGGCTTGTATTCCTCCGCTGAAAATCTCCGTGGATTTTCAACAAATCCGTATTCCTTGTCTAGTTGAACTAATTCATGTACTAGATGGAAGCGCCTAGACATGGTTCCAAGTCCAGTCTCAGGATCTAATACAACTAGATCTTCTCCCTCAGACTTGGTAACTCCCGACTTCATTAATTCTCGCTTTGCAGCCCCAGTCCACATTCCCATGAATCTCAACATTTGTTGAGCAAAGTCTCCCAGGTCTTCTTCGGTGTCAGTTGAAGATCTCAGTGCTGCGCTTTCATATTCAAACTCTGCCAATATCTCTTGAAGGATTTCCAAAGCTGATCCCCAAGTGGAAGCTTCAGGTTTTTTGTACTCCCTTAAAACATCCGCCAGTATTGAAGATCTTGCTGTAGACATTAATTAGCGAGTTCCCTTGCAATAAGGATACTTGCTACATCCGTAGAAATTGCCGTATTTACCAGTTCGTCTGATCATGCTGGAGCCGCACTTTGGGCAAGATGAACTTGAAGATCCATAATTCTTACTTTGGGATCTTGCTGAAGATGAACTCATCCCCTTGCAAGACTGGCAAAACCTTCCAACTCCCTTTACAAGTGAGTCATCTTTGAATTCCGAGATCGCCTTAACATCCTTGCACTTGGGGCATTCCTTCATATCCCCACTCTGAAGATCTTCTATATTGCTATAAATCTTGTTCATCAATGGATTCTGTTTTGGCTCTGGCTTGATTGCAGCCATCAGGCGCTCATTGAGAGTCTGGACCGGATTCTCTCCGGAGTTAAATTTATTTATGCGGATGAATTTATAGCCATAACTCTCTAAGACTTTCTGGCGATAAACATCTCCCTCGTTCTGATAACTTTCAAAATTAAAATCATTGACCCATTCCGAAGATTGGAAATGCTCAGAGAAACCGTCATATTCGAGAACAATCTTCTGTTCCCTACCACTCGAATCAGAATATGCCACGAGGAAATCAACCTTGTAGAAGGGATGAGAGTATGACGAATCCAGTTGCTTCAAATACTTCCCGATTTCGAACTGTGGAACAAAGTTGATTTGCTTCTTATTCTTATTCCAAAATTCAGTTTGATAGAACCAATTCAATACCTCTGGCTCCATTCTAGAACTCTGATCAGTTTCCGAAACAGAACGTTCTTTCTTCGCTTCCTCAAGTTCAAACGCATAGTGGCGGAGAGCTTCCCCAATTGATCCTGAGAACTTGTCCAAAGGCTTGCTAAGAACGAAGTGTATTTGCTCTTTTCCACGGCTGAAACCAACATTAAGTCTTTGCGCCTTTATCTGCCCATCCTCTTCAATGTCAACATTATTTAGATCTTTTATGAATACACCCCAAAGCTTGTCGCTCTTTTCAGACGCAACCATAGAGTAGTAAATAATGTCTCGCTCTTCTCCTTGACAAGTATCAAATGTCATAATTTTTAATTTGAAATTTTCCACGAAGAAATCTCGTTCTGGCATTTTGCCTATTTGTTCAACTAGAAGTTTCTGTTGATTTGTATGGGGTGTAATAATTCCAACAGACATTTCATTATTCTCTGACTTTAAGCGAAGCAACTCATTCTTTATGAAATCAATTTCGGCCATATTTGTATTTGCATGCGCCTCACCCTGCTTTGCTGGTTGAACATAAGTAAACTTGATTACATCCTCTATGTTCTTGGCTCGAATCTTCATGACTTGAAGACTTCCACGATAGAAGAACTTATTGCTGTAGGAAATGATTTCTTTATATCCACGGAAATGCTTTGTTAATTGCATGCTGTAATTGCTAATGAATTCAAAGAAATCAAGCACCGAAGTCTTGATATTAAACTTACCAAGACGAATTAGTTGCGCTGGATCCTTGGAAACATTGGACTTAAATGAACTTTCAAGTCGGGTTAGGTAATCTCGATTAGTATCAGATCTGGCTTGATTAGCTTTAATGTTGCTGAACTGTTTTCTATCGCCAAGAATGAGGACTTTTTTCGCTCTAATCAAGGCAGGGAAAGCCTGCGCTAAGCTGACTTGAGAGGCTTCATCAATGATCAGTAGATCAAACATTTGATGGTGAAGCGGGATGTACTCAGCAAAATCTCTTATACCCGCCAAAATGCATGGGAAAGCGTTACTTAGTTTACCAAATTGCTCTTTCGGGAATTTTTGCTTTTGCTTGATAATGTTTTTTAGTGTTTCAGCATCATTCTTGTTGTTTTCATAAAATTCTATGACTCTTCCATCTAGTTGATGCGCCACCTTCGTGATTAGTAGCTGCTCAATAGATTTCTTGACACCTGCATAGTCGAGATTTGGTATGTCACTAAATTCTTTTTTAATAGTCTCTTTTAGTTGAACAAATCTGATTTGTTGGTCAAACTCTGCTTGATCTGACTTAATTAACTTGTTGTCAGAAAGAGTGTCAACATTGTTCAAGTCGATACCAAATTTTTTCATAGTTTTCGGGTATTGATCTGCCAACGGTTCAAGCTGCAGACAGAGTTCTGCCAGTTCGCCTATCCGAACAATCCATGAGCTTAGATCTGGGAGAATCATTACCTGATGAATCAACGCTACGAAGTCTAAATCGGTATCAAGTTCAGTATTAATTTGCTTAGATGCAATTTCAATCAATCTGAGACTAGTAATCGCATCTTCGGCCAATCTCATCAAGGTTATTGAAGATTCTTGCCGAAGGGGAAACTCAGAAACAATTCTGGAGTCGATTTCTGCAACCTTGGATTTCGTGAATGTATAGCCAAAGATGAACTTCTTTTGACTCCGATATTCAGTTAAGTAGCCTTGCAATTTTGTTGAAGAGTCCTTAGTTAATTGCGCAAATGATTCCAAGACACTCTTCTTGAAACCAGAATGTTTCTCAAGATTAGCTATGGCTTTAGAAACGAGTGCAAGCGACTCTATTTCATCGGAGAATTCTTCGAAAGTTACCGGTTTATGGCGCAAAATCTTGCAGATCTTAGAAAATTCTTTGCTTGATGAAATTTGTTCAAATGCAATTGCTGCGTCTCTGATCGAGCCGACCCCAAATCCTCCAAGAGGATTTGATGACACTTCTTCAAAATCGAAAAGGAAATTCTTGGAATTGGAATACTTTCCTTCCAGTTCGATAAATTCTTTGATTTCATTTATATCGATATCTCCGTAGGAGATTGTTTCAAGTTCAATATCATCCCGTAGTGAATTGGTGGACTTTTCAATATTTGCATCTAAATCTTCCATCAACGCTTTTGCAGCACGATGTTGCGTTTTGATAGCTGAGATTGAAGTTTTTGACAGAATTTGACTATATGTATTTCCAGTTTTTCCAAGTCTCAGAATAGGATTCTGGAAATCTTGATCAAATCTAACTTTGTTCATCGTTTCGGTGATGTTCTTTTCGACAACATCAAGTGCTTCCTTTTTATCGGATAACACAAGGACTGACTTTGAATTCAAAATTGCATTAAAGATAATCGCTGTGATGGTGTGACTCTTACCGGTTCCGGGAGGTCCTTCTACGATTATGTACTTGGATTTGTCTTTATTGATGGCTTTAAGGATCTGGAGTTGTTCAGCATTGAGCGGGATTGGGCTCTGGGCGACAAGCTTGGTTGGAGTGTCTGATTCATCCCATTCCTTCTCAACTTCTTGACCGACAGACTCCGGGTTGTTCTGGAGGAAATCTGCGAGGAGCTGGTGAAATGCACTCGATAGTTCTCCACCATCTTCATCTATTTCAGTGAGAATCTCTTCATAATCATTAACAAGGGCTTCATCTGACTTATCAAAAAGAGCGAAATTGAGACTATTAGAGATAGTGACTTCTACCCCTTTTGCTTGCATTGCTTCGCCTTGATGAAAATTAATTGTGCCCTTCAGTTCAAAGAATGCCTGGATTTCAGAAATGATGTTTCCTAGCACTTCATGGAGGTCTTCTGTGTGTTGAGAAAGATAGATAATTCGCTCCGAAACTGTCTTTAGCGTTCCTCTAGTTTGGCGTTCCTTGTTGAATTCCTGCGCTATGAATTCAAGAGCCTTCTTGTTGAGATAAACCTGAGAATCAAATTCAAGTTGGTACGACTCTTGAATTCGAACTAAATTAATTGGTATATAAAAAAGAGGGTACTTGTTATTCTTGTAACTTATATCCCCAAAATAGAGATAAAAATCTTGCTTGTCCAAGATTGATTTGTTGTTATCCAAATCTTTGACTTCATCAAAAATATCGGCAACTCCCATATTTGCGAAGTGACTTTGAAGCCCATCCTGAAGTTCTTTTAGACCAATTGTTTGAGAGAGCTCTGAATTGGTATCGACTTTTTCTCCAGCCATCAGTCTTCGTAGGAGTTCTGACAGCTTGCTCCTCAAAATTTCTACAAAAGTATCCACAAGCTCTTGTTCAATCATGTAGATATCGCCGTCATCACCTAGCTCTTTATTCGTGAGAGGTTTGGTGAGAGAAACAATGAATGGGTGGATTACTTTGGTGTAGTAATCGATGCTTGCCTGATCTGTCGTATTTATTAAAGCAAGATCAAAATCATCTTTATTGAGTGCTGCTTCCTGTTCTACTCTGATTGCTATGTCGCTGAGTAATTCTCGGAATCCAGACTCTTCTATTTTGGATATTTGGAGCTGTATGAGATCTAGGACATTTTTGGGTAACTTTGTTTTGTGCTGGCCCTTTTTAATCTGAATCGTGGTCTCAGAAGGAAAACATTGGATTAAGTGTTTTTCAATAACAGTGCTGAAAGACTCGTACTTCTTTAGGTTGAAGCTTACGAGTAACCCATTTGAATTTCTGCCCTTTATCGCCCGCTTGGGAAGGGTGGCTTTATGAAAATCAGTCTCCAGGAAGTCCATGAAGTACTTGGTGACCTCACGGAAGAAAGCGAGGGTGCCACTACCGGCATTATTGGCTTCAGACACTCGCAACCCCTCCATTAGACATGGACAAACGATATCCAGAGCCTCCGACAAGTGTCACGAAAAGTCCTATTTGATTACATTTTGGACAGAAATGACCAAACACGGGCCAGTTTAACGTTGCGAAAATGTCCACTTAGGCGAGCATCCGGTTATCTGTTCTGTTATTAAGTTCAACGATCACATGCGAATCTAAAAGTTGGCTAGCTTGGTTGAGGCTGTTTGGAAATAGATGGCCATAGCGATCCATGGTTTCCAGTATTGATTCGTGTCCTAGCCATTCCTGAATCTGCTTTGCATTTAAATTCAATTGAATCAGGACGGAGACAAAAGTATGGCGGAGTTGGTGCAAGCCTTCGCCTTTATCTAGGCCGAGAGGTCTAGCGACTTCACGAAACATGGCGCTCGCATCTTTATAGCGCCAAATTTTTCCAGAACGATTTTGAAGTAGCAATCCATGCGGCCCTAATCCAAATCTATTCACATGATCATTGATTAGGTCCTGCAATCCAACTGGAAATGGAATTGTTCGGTAAGTCTTTGCCGTTTTTAGATGCTTTTCAAATACCTGGTTTGAAAACCTACTCAATTGGCGGTCGACTGTGATGGTTGAATTATCGAAATCTAGGCGATCCCAGGTAAGTCCAAGTATCTCCGATGGCCGAAGGCCTGTATAGAAACCAAGCCAAACAACGATCTGCCAACGTGGCGCAAATCCTGCAGCCAACTTTTGAATAGTTTCAAAAGAGAGAGGAACAATTCTTTTCTCGTGCTTTGGTTTTTTGCGTTTAATCTTTTGCATTGGATTGTTGTGAATGCGGTCATTGGCGTGAGCATCTTTCAGAATTGCCCCAAGAAGATTGGTCAGCTTTTCAACTGTATTAGGGCTCAATTGATATCCAGTTGTGGCTGGCTTTTCCTTTAATTGGACACGCCACCTGAGAATATCTTCTGGCTTTATCGAAGTCATTGGACGTTGGCCAAAATATGGAGCAATATGACAGTTGTACTGCAATTGATAATCAAGCTTTGTTTGCTTGGCTACATCTAAAGATGGGCCCCAGTGCTTTTCTACATATACGTTCATAGTCATATTTAGGTCTGAAGGACGAGTGTTCTTTTCTTTGCGCTCTAAAGCCTCTTGTTCTTGTGCAAAATTCAAAGCCATTTTCCTAGTAGTAAAACCGCCTTTTTCAGCAGGTCTTCCATCCCGGGTTGTCCATCGAGCTGAGAAAGTCTTTCCTCGCTGGCGTGCATAAGCCATTAGTTATCCCCCAGTCCCGGATTCAAAATGTACTGAAGAGTTTTTTCTCCCTCTAAGTTTCTAAATGCCTCTAGTCCCGCAGGAGAAAGAGATCCTCCTGCTTTCCCTACACCATTACTTGTAAGCCAACTTTGCCCTCTCGCAACTCTTAGCGAGGTGTAAATGTTTTCACTAGACAGACCTGTATCTACAGATATTTGTTTGATGATTTTCTGAGTGCCAATTTGAGAGAGATCTGAATACATTTTTGCAATAGCAATTGCAAAATTTTGTGTAGAGCGAAAAGTTATCGATTTCTTCTCTGATGGAGATATAGAAGTATCTTTCTGGATAATCCCATCTTTGAATAGTAGGGTTGGAGTTTTGTCCGATTTAACGATTCTAATCCCTGAAGAAATTGCAAATTTATTTTTGTCATAGCAAGCCTTTATGCACTGCATGTGGTCAACCTCAAGCTGACCGACAGGTATGAACCGAAAATTTGAAGATTTGACAGACCCGCTTGTATTTGTTGGAGCGCATCTAGCGAGCTCTAATCTCAGTTGCTTCTCGTTTTCAGTAACCGGAGAGAAATTTTCTCCCTGGATCTGAATATCAATTGAGCCAAAGGAAAACGTGACCCTAGCCCTGTTGTCTTTTCCATACGTGAAGTCAGATTTAGACGATTCGCCTTTGGAATGAATCCAAACTCTTACATTTCCCAATTTGGGAACATTCATTTCGTGCCAACTCAAGACATGTGCTGGATAGCCCTTGGAGGTGTCCCAGATGATTCCTTTATCCATTTTGACCTCATTCCTTATACCCTTATTTTACAGGATTGACACAAACCTGTCAAGAATGGTAAAATAGGCTATCAAGCCAAAAACAAACCTATAAGGAGGGTTAATGATCGAAATTACGAATAAGCGGCTCACGATGAGAGAAGCGGCCCAATACCTTGGCCATTCATACTCTTGGATGACTAGCAAGCATCGCTCTATTGGGCTACGTGGCTACCGGATAGGCGGTCGGTGGTTCTTCGACTTAGAAGATATTCAGGAATGGGAGTCCCAATTGAAGCCTCAAGCTCATAGTGGGAAGCCTGGCGGGTCAAAAAACTCAAAAGCCAGGAGCGTTCAATTCGTCTAGGGGTGGCTGTTTACCGGGCCTATTACTCGTCACAGGTCTCTGAGATAGTTCTGAAATGAGAAATGGGCGATCAAAGTTTTTCCCTTTTGAAAAACCTATTTACACGGATCTGGTTTTCTACGCATTCTTATACATAGCCTTTACGGAGATGAAACAGGATCTCAATGAGTTTTATGATTATGGAGATTCTTCAAGACTCGTTCCACTACTTTTTGAATTCGCAAATAGCATCTTTGTCGCATGGATCATTTCAATGCCTCTGAACTGGGTTCGTGGATTGATTGTCAACAAATTGAATTCAAGGAAAGAAGCTAAATTGACAGAAAAAGGAATTCAAGAAAATAAAGTAGATTTTAGAATTACTAAATTGGATAAGCCAATAGGCGAAATGGACTCGGAAGAAAGAAGATTTGCAGCTGAAAAGCTTTCCGAAACAATCCAGGATCAGATACAAAAATATAAGAAAGAAAACTAAGTAAAATATTTTTGTAGTACAAAATAATTTTTGTTGCTTTAGAATTTCTCATTTGCTATAATAAGAAATGAAGGCAAGTAAGTTATTCAATGCACGATCAGATTATCTTGTCACTCCCGATTGACTAAAATAGCTAGGGATGTGAGAGTAAGAAAATAAGCTTGAGTAAGGCATCATTGCTCGTATTTGAGATTGTCGGTTAGTTTTTATCCATCTTTAAGGTGTACACCCGAAAATGAATTTTGAGACTAACCATCTCAATTTCAAATACGAAGGTCCTGGTGCTAACAAGTATCAGGACCTTTTTGCTTTCGTCTACTTTGTCTGGAGTTTTGCCACAAACCAGCATTAGGAGAACCTGAGAAATCAGGGGGAACAACACCCAAACATACAGAAGGATGTATCACGGAGCGTGAGCAGCAAGGGTGCAGGAAGTAAGACACCTGCAGAATGTTGATAAGGCTAGCTGGCTGATTCCCAGAGCCCCAACAGGAAAGTTTCTCCAAAGGTAATTTAAAAAATTATTCCAATATCTACCTGAAGCATGCCCAAAAACAATTGAAGAAAA
>Ga0315901_10010378_pt1 | contig 10594 bp, 9 predicted proteins | sample LakEriMetagenome_10_FD_203761 | JGI IMG/M metagenome (GOLD analysis project Ga0315901, IMG submission 203761) | Freshwater fungal communities from buoy surface, Lake Erie, Ohio, United States - Buoy 2 MA116 | ecosystem: Environmental > Aquatic > Freshwater > Lake | place: USA: Lake Erie, Ohio...
CGGCAGCGAGCTGCTCCTTGGTCTTGGCCTGACTGGCGAGGTACCTCTTGTATTCTGGAAGCTGGCGAACGATCTCACGGATGGCCGCGAGCTTGGCAGGATCGGCCTTTGCCGTGGCATTGGCATCGAACAGCGTGTTGAAGAGGTAGCCAGGATCATTGGCAAGAAGGAACTCCACGGTTTTGTTCTCGTAAGAACCGAAACCAATAGGAGTCCGCAGAGCCTGAGGGGAGGCTGGGCTTGGGGCAGGCTCAACGACAGGAACTTCTTCCTCCTCCACAATCTCTTCAGCAACGGGAGGCTGGCTCAGGGTGTCCAGAATGTCCTTGATCTGCTGCCTTCCGGGGGGCATCTCCAATGCCTCGTTGTCCTGGGCAGCACGATACCAAACGGAGGCAAGCTCATCCTTGATGCTGTCCCAGAGATCAGGAAGGGCTTCCTTCATGTATTGGGCAAACTGCTCGAAGCGCACCGCCCCTTTGCGGACGGCGACCCCGGCGAGCTGCACGGCAATGCCAAACGTCTCCGGGTTGAAACCGACATTGGTCTGCCCAAGAGACTTGCGGAACTTGGCGAGCAAATCCGCCTCCTCCTGATCCAAAGCCTGGAGCTTTTCTTTCGGCGTCAGCGGAAGTTTAGCCTGAGCCTGCTCCGCTTCTCCTTCTGCCTTGGCCTGCTGGAGTTCGGCAAGAGGGTTTGGAGCTTGTGGCTTCTCAGTTGCTCCACGGACGACAGGCTTTTTGCTTTCCGTTGGGCCGAGGTCGAGTTCTTCGGCGGGCTTGGCGGCGGGTTCCTCCGCAGGCTCGGAGGGAGCAAAATCAGACACGCCTTCCTGAACGGGATTGATGACCTCGTTGGATTTCAGGTTGTCTTCAGGGAACACCTCGACACGTCCATACCTCTCCGAAGGCTTGAAGGACACGCTGGTGGTGCGGCCATCCTCGTCCGAATTGGCTTTTTCAACCGTGAGCTTGGTTCCGGCCACATCAACGGTGCTGCCAGGAACAAGGTCGTCCAGGTTCACCAGATCCTGGCCAAGGTCTTTGTCCGCGTTGAAGGCTTCGAGCTGGGCGACGGCAATTTTATCCCTGGCTTCATTGGTTTTGTCCTGCCCTTTTGCCGCCCTGCGGTTCTCCAAGGCCTGGAGAACATCCGTAACAAAACGGTCAATGTCAGTCCCATATCCAAGGGCAGCCGCAGCTACGTCAATCGTGTAGGCTTTTGGGGAGACCTTCTTTCCCGGAAAAGACACAAAAACCTTGTTCTTGTCCGGGTTGCTGCTCGCGTTAATGGCGTCGTATTCGCCTTTTCCTTTGCGGCCCGAACGAGCCGGAAGGACAATGCGTGACTCGATCCGGTCAATGATGTCGCCAACCGGAGGGAGACCCAGGGCGTTTTTCTCTGCGGCTGCCAAGGCTTTCCTGGCGATGGCGCGACCTCTCTCGGCAGCTTCGGACTTGGTGGCTGGTGGAGGAGTGCCCACGCCTCCCGGCGTTGGCTGTCCTTCAGGTAGCGATTCTGTCGGAACAACGCCTTGCGGCGGAAGTGTCACCTGCCCTTCTTCACCCTGACCTTCCCGCTGTGCAGCTCCTTCTTGAGTTTGGACTGCTGGGAGGGGCTGAGAGGGCTCGCCTTGGACAGGAGGAGGCCCACCTGCTTCTTGGATTTCATCTTGGGCAACGGCATCGGGGGTAGTTTCGGGGGTTTGGGGGGTCTCCTCGGTAGGAGGCAAATTGGCTGGAGCGGGGGGCTCCTCCACAGGAGGTGTTTGGGGTACAACCTCAGGCTCTCCAGCTTCGGCGGGCTGGGGAGCCGCCTCGACATTGCCAGATAGATTCGTGAAAGCCTCGTTGATGACGGCACCCGCAGCTGCGGTGGCTGCCGTGGCATCAGGGTTCTGCCCCGCTTGAGCATTCAGGTTCTGCGCCTCCACAAGGTTGCTGGCTGCCTGCTGCGCCTCCGGTCCTGCCTGGGCAATCTTCTGCGGGAGACTCGCCAGACGAGCGCCAAGAGCAGCGGCACCGCCAAGCACGCGACCAGCAGCCATTTCCTGGAAGATGGCAGTCGGGTCAGTTTCTTCTCCAGCGGCTTTTTGTGCCGAGAACTCACCAACCCCTTCGCCAACAGTCTCAATGGCTTCTGCGCCAGCAATAAGCCCCACCCGCTGGGCCATGGAGTAGCCTTCAATGGTCTTGGCTCCAACTTTCGCCAGTTCCCTTTTGGCAACCTCTCCTCCGGCTTTCAAATAGTCGGCAACCTCGGTTGGGGTGGCGATGTCCTTGCCGATCTTCCGGCCAACATCAATCAACATGGCTTTCTGGGCCGCACGTTCAGGGATGGTGGCAACCCTACCCGCAATGCCAGCGGTCAAGCCTTCAACAAGGCCGATGGCCGCGCCACGGACGACACCCTTGTTCAAGCCAGCTTCGGTGACCTGAGGGTTGGCATCCAGGAACTCTTTGATCTTGGCGGCGTCCCAATTCGCGGCCTGACCCTGAGTGGCTTCCATCAAGGACTGGTGGATAGCACCGGGAATTTCCATCGGGATGTTGGCGGCAGCACCACCAGCGGCAGCTCCGGCTGCAAGGCCCGCAGGACCACCAGCTGCACCAAGAATACCACCCGCCGTCGTGGCACCAATGGAGATGAGGGCATTCGGAGCCGACTCCAGAGCCATCTTGGTCATGGCAACCGGATTGGTCACGGCGATACCCGCATAGTCGATCAGTTCCTTCGTGGTCGGCCAGAAACCCTTAGCTTCCTTGAACTGCTTGGCGTTCTCTGCCAGAGCCTTCTCAAGCTCAATGTCACGGGTAGTCTTGTTGAGTTGGCGTTCACGTTGCGTTTCGTTCATCGCAACCATGCCCTGAGCCAGTTCCTCGTTGTCTCCAGTGAGCTTGTCGAAAGTCACCCCGAGTCCGGTGGTGACATCGCTCAGTCCGGTTTTGAGGGCACCGCCCATCTGGGAGAAGAATCCCCGCTGATCGGCGGCTTTGCGGGCTTTGAAGACAGGAAGGTACTCATCCAGGCTGTTGGCAAGCGGCTCACCGAGAAGTTTGGACTTCTCAAATTCGGTGCCTGCTTCAATGATGTCTTGCTCTTCGGGAGACTCAACGAGCCCAATGGAGTAATCCTTCCACTTGTTCAGGGCGTCCAGCTTCTTCTCAGGAGGAAGAGCGTTGAACTCAGGCTGGGATTGGACTTCTGACCAAGGAATTACCGATGATGCCATATCCCGCATCATGCCCTCGGATTGCCCTCAAATCAAGGGGAACCGAAGAACGTCTGCTTGATGAACTGCTGCCTGTCCATCTCAGGAGCCTCCTCTTTTGGGAACAGCTTCGAGTAGGCAGGAGCAATCATCCTGGCTGTCTCGGCAGAAATCACGGACTTGGCGGGGTCCATGCCAAGAGCTGCGGTCAATTCGGCAAGGATGGCGTCCGCCTCAAAACCGTTCTCAGGGATGTTCTTGGCGTCTTCCTTCTGCATCTTCTGCTTCTCCATGTCCGCCTTCACCCAGCGATTGGCCAGCTCGGCGGCATACTGACGGTTCTCCAAGCCTTTGACCTTGCGGAGGGCAGGAGGCAGAGTGTTCTCGAACTTCTTGGCTTCCAGCTTGGCACGGGCAGGACTGAGATCCCCCGTAGGACGAGCAAACTCAGGGATCTCGGACAGAGCTTCTTGGGTGCTGACATCCATCTCCTCGGCCTTCTGAAGCAGCGGGAGATTCTTGAAGGCAATCGGGTTTCCGCTTCGCAGGAGCTGCTGTCTCTCCTCAGATGGGAGATTGAAGATCTGCCCTGCCTGTTGATACTGGATTTGTTCAATCGCCTGCTTGCGTGCCGCATCGCCAAGATTGAGAGCTTGCTGAACAGCGGCTGTGGCAAACGCAGCTGGGTCGCGCATGGAGAGCTGGCGCACCTTGATGTCGTATTCAGGATCGAGAGGACTGATGGAAGCTGCCTCCTGAGCGAGGCTTGCGACACGACCCTCTTCGGCCTTCTTCTCCTGCTCCCGAGCCAGCTGCTCGATGAACCCCCCAGCCGATCCAAGCATTCCAGACGCAGCTCTCGCCCGAAGTTCGGGAGAAATCATCTGCTCCTGAAAAGTTGGAGGCGGAGGAGCCACAAGGGCATTCTCCACCAGATTCAGTTGCTCGGGAGTGAGGTCGATGAGAGCCATGGGTTAGTCTTGAAGGAGCATCCGTTCCTTGAGAGCTTCAGTAGGGCTCAGAGCTGTGGTGGATCCGGGGTAGGCTCGCTCTCGGGAGGCAAGCATCTCCTTACGGATGCGCTCCATCTCCTTACGGAACGAAGAAATCTTGGCGCGGTTGCCCGTCCTGAGAGCTTCCTGGAGTTTGCTCGCCACGTCCATTTCTTCCCGACGTTTAGCTGCGACTTCCTTCATGATCTGGGTTTGCTCTTCCGTGGCAATTCCTTGTTCAGCTTGTGATGCCTGCTCCAGAAGCGACTTGTATTCCAGAGGTGGACGAAAAGCCGGAGCTTCTTCCTTAGCTTCCGGAGCAGTCGGTGGTAAAGAGGGGGCCGTAGCCTGGACGAAAGCCGCAGACTGAGCAGGGGTCGTTGTGGGCTGCCCGACAGGAGCTTTGGCAACTGGGGCGGGCGCGGGAGGACGCTTCTGCATCTCCAACTGAAAGGCTTCTCGGATGGCCGGGCCAAGAAGGGCTCGTTCCTGCGCAGTGGCTTCCCCTCGGTTGATGGCAGCACGGTCTCCGATGCCCCCGGCACCTACGCCAATAGGAGCATTCGTCCCGACAACATTTCCCTGGGCATCCGTGACGAACTTGGCACCGGAGGGGGCCGTCACGACTCCGGGAGTCTGCCCAGCTTCAAGCTGCTGGAGGCGTTTGCGCTCTTCCACGGCAAGTTTACCAGCATCCATGGAAAGCTGACGATTGGCTTCGGCTTGCGCTGCCAAACCCATAATGCGTCCAGCATTCTCAGGGGTGATGGTGTTCTGACCACCGGAGGCTTTCTGAAGGGCGATGAGTTGTTGGAGAGTCATTACTGGAAAGGTTTTTCGTTGGCAGAAGGGAGGGTGAAGGAGCCGCCAGGAAGAGCCTGTCCTGCGGAAGGAGCATCCACGATGTTGCCGCTGGCATCCATCATCTTACCCGAGCCTTTGGCGGCTTGGTTGTAACGATCTACGATGGCATTGAAAGTTCCCGCCTGCTTGGCAGCAGCGATGTTCTGCTCTCTGTCTCCGGTGTTGGTGGCTCCAACACCCCAGCCTGCCTGGGTGACGTTCGGCTGCCCCGGCATGGACGGAGGAGGCGTTCCTGTGGCTCGCTGAAAATACTTTTGAAGCGCATTCGCACCAGCCTGCTCCTGTTGCTGGTTTTGCAGAAAATTGCTGCCCACAAGGGCAGTCTGGAAAGCCGCGCCATAGTTGCCCTTGCTGCGGTTTTGCCTGATCGCCTGCTCCATGATCCGGCTTGGATCATAGCTGGAGCGACCACTAGGCACGCCTCGCATATTGCCAAGTCCACCCGCAGCCGAAATCAGACCGCTGGTGCCAGCAGACAAAGAACCCGCACCAAATTGGTTTCCGGGTTGAGGACCGTATGGAGAAGGAAAGGCCATTAGATTGTGCGGGGAATGTTCAGAGAACCTGCGGGGGTCATGCGGAGATTAGGGACGTACCGTGCTGCGCCACGGTTCTCTTTCAGCTGTTGATTGAGAAGAGCGTAGCAGCGGGACCAATACCCATCGGAAGCTCCGGGGTCGTTGGCGTCCTCATACGTTAGTGCCAGAAGAGCCATCTTCAAGGCTCCAATGTTCGCAGGAACCAGAGGCTCTGTTTCCGATACCAACGGGAAGTATTTCAGCTTGCACAGACCTGTGACAGTCGTGGTTGCCGAGTCAGTTTTCAGACGGTAGCGACGATACTGAGGGGAAGTTTCCCCTGGCTGGTAGGTGGCTAGGAGCGTTTCGGTAGCCCCATTGACGACGTAAATCTCTAGGTTGCCCTTCGTCACTGGCTTGAGGACGCTGGTGAGCTGGGCAAAGGTGGCTGTCGAGGTGACGCTTCCGGCGGGTGCCGCGAGGGTGAGCGTCTCCCCGAGGTTGCCGTCCACATAGACGGCCTCCCCGGCATTGTTGCCATAGATGACCACTTCCATGCCCGCATCGTCGTTGCTGGTGGTCTTGAAGCGGATCGTCCCGGGGGTGTCGATGTCGATCATGGTGACGAAGTTCTCGCCCATGTCGATGGTGCTGTTCATCACCGGACCTTCCGAAACTTCCGGCAGCTTGTTCGGGCCACCAAGAAGATATTCATAAAACGGCGATTGAATCCCGATGATGTTGCGGTTGACATGAATCCCAAGAAGAGCTTCGGCGTCACGGGGGAGCGTGAAATACCCGTTGGCAACGCTGAAAGTAACGCCAAACGTCATGCCCTTCCACTTGCCCGAGTTGATGATGCGTTCCCGAGCCTGATTAAGATAGACGAGAAACTTCTGGTTGGTGGTGTCATCGGGGCAGACGTACTGAGCAAGGAGCGCCCTGGCGTCTGCGACTGTGATGGAGGAAGTCATTCAGCGTGTATTCTACCTCCCATGCCTGGATTGTAAAGCCTGCTGCATGGCCCAGACAAGCTCCTCTTCCGTGACGGTTTTCCGCCAGTGTTCGGTCATTTCCTGGACTTTTGGGTGGTCGAGGCTTCCGTACAGGGACAGCCAGCCAACGTAGTAGTTCCGCACACGTTCCTTCATGGCCACCGAAAAAGGACGCTGAATGGGCCAATCAAAGCGGTGCCACCAAGCAACCCCCGGGTGGCAGATGGTTCTGCCGCCTGCCTGACGAACCCTCTCTGCGATGAAACTTTCCTCGCCACCGAAGGCTAGAAAAGGCTCTGTCAAAGGCTTGAAGGATTCCCGCCAGAAAGAAAACAAGCCCATGCCCTGCATCGGAACCTCAAAAGGTACCCCTTTCTTTAGTGCCGGGGTGTTGGTGGCCCAAGTTCCGTAGTCAGCGCCTCGCCAGAGAGGCTCCATGTGAGTGGAGAGAGCCTCAAGTCCGTCGTGCATCAGCGGACCCGTCAAGTTATGGGGTTCGCCTTTGTGCAGCGCCCACCAATCCAAGAGGGCTCGAATAGCTCCCGGCTGGAGCATCACATGGCTGTCGATGCCAAGAACCACGTCTCCCGTGGCGTGAAGAAAGGCGTCGTACTTGATGAAACTAGACTGGCGATCTGTGACGGGGATGTAACGCCCATAGGGAACAAAGCTCTCGATGAACTTCTTGGTCTGCCTGCCGTCGTCCGTGTCGGGAGCATTGTCCAAGACAAGGATCTCCGTGCCTACGGGGAGATTCTGGTAGATGCGGATTGCCTGAACCGAAAATGCGACCCCATTATAGTCAGCATAGACGGGCATTGATATGGTGAGTTTCATGGGTTCTGTGCTGAGTGAGTAGCTTCAGCCAGATAATCTTTTTTCCAATGAGGGCAAAGGATAATTCTCCCTTCGGGCTCCAGCCCTTCTTCAAGAAGTTTGTTGGAACGCTCAAGCATCGCCTTATACGGGTCCTCTTTGTCCCGTGTTTGATGGAAAGCCGAAATGTGAGGGCGGGGGGAGTGCCATCGGTAGATGAAAGCCGGAGGATCTTGGCAGGAATCCAAGTTCTTCTTCAGGTACTCCTGAACCCTCTTGTTGAAACCTGCATCCTCCCCGGTGTTCATTTCTGGGACACCCCCAACGGCCCAATAGAAATCTCTTCGCACGATATGCGCCCCCGTAGTCGGAAAGGAGTTTTTTTTCAGGCCGTCACAAGTAAGGATGAAATGGTGTCCTTCCAAAAGGAACTTGCGGCTCCCCAGGGCTTCTACCATTCTCTCTATTCGGTGTGGAAGATGAATGTCGTCATCCCCCCATGTCAAAAGAAGCTCCCCGGAGGCCAGGGAAGCGGCATGGTTTCTCTTTGCACCGAGATTAGGAAACCTCCTCGACGCGTTGACCACTTTGACTCTTGGATGCTCAAAAACCAGACATTGTTTTTCAGCATCGTTCAAGATGATCATTTCAGACTCCTCCAAGAAAGTCTGCCGGAGAAAGGATTCTATGGATTCCCCTAAAAGATCGGATCGGTAAAAAGTCGGACAGAGACAGCTTACTTTCGGGGTCACGGAGGAGGCGTGGTGGGAGGCGGAGTCGTTGGCGGCGGGGTTGTCGGAGGAGGCGTGGTGGGAGGCGGAGTCGTTGGCGGCGGGGTTGTCGGAGGAGACGTGGTTGGCGGCGGGGTTGTCGGAGGAGGTGTTGTCGGAGGAGGCGTGGTTGGCGGCGGGGTTGTCGGAGGAGGTGTTGTCGGAGGAGGCGTGGTTGGCGGCGGGGTTGTCGGAGGAGGCGTGGTGGTCGTAGTAGTCGTGGTCGTAGTAGTCGTAGTCGTAGTAGTCGTAGTCGTAGTCGTGGTTGGGGGAGGCGGTGGCAGGGGTCTTGGCTTCGGACGAAACGGCCTAGTCCTTGGTACCACGTTTGAGGAGTAGCCAGAAACGGTGTACGTTGTCGGGGTGCCATCGGAGGCCTCCAGTTGCAGCAGCGCCCCGGCGGACAACTGAGGAGCCGTTCCAATACCCGTGTCAAAAACGGCTCCAGCTCCGTTGGAACCTCCTCCGCTGCCGCTTCGGTTTCCGTTGTTTGACACGATCATCGTGCCTCTGGGCGTGTCGTTCAAAACCGAAATGTTGTCCGATCCAAACCCCCACCCGTCATTCTGAAAGGTGCTGTCGGAGTTGAAGGAACCTGCGATTGTCCGAATCATTGAATGACCGCTTCGGGAAGCTGCGGAGGGTAGATGGTGACTTTCTCACGCAGCCAGACGCCATTAGTTGGCTCCTGGCGGTCAGAGATGACAAAAGGTGCCCAGTCAATGAAGTTCGTCTCAGGGAAGACCATCTTCATGGGGTTTCTTCCAAGAGGGGCGTTCTTGACCCCCACGCCAAACTCAATGTTGGACTTCCCAAAGTCCTGTTCAGGAAATTCAACTGTCGGGTGGAGGCAGCGCGGGAAGTCCACGGACACGCCAAGGTAGGAGCCGTTGATGTCCGTTGGGATGGGCTGCGGATGAATGAAGCTCTGCCTTGGCCATTCGATGGCGGAGATATACTGCTCCACCTTGCACACGCTGTCCACGCTCACCTGGGGTCGGTAGCGGTAACGTGGCAGAAGCCTCGGAGAGGCAACATTGTCAGTCCCGTCGAAAACGATGAAGGGCACCGGAGACTTGATGAAGTAGAGATCCTCCAGCACGGCGGGCCAGGGGAACTGGCGGTTGGTGAAATAGGTCTTGAAGGGCGTGTCCCTCTCCTCGTCGGTCTTTGCCTTTGCAAAGTAGAGCCACATCCCCTCCCCGTCACGGTTGGCGTAGGTATAGACGTAATCCGCGTAGTTGTCCGTCAGAAACTTGGGCTTGTTCGGGATGCCCTGGTATTCCATGAACGGCTGGTTGTCATAGGGCAGATCGTTGGGACGAAGCTGCACGGGATTGACCCAGATGCGGAAAGAGACTTCCGATGGTGCGGGAGTCGAGAGGATCTGATACTGGAACTTGTTGTCAGCCATTACTTGGTGTCAGGAGGTGTCGTTGACCATGTATCGCCATCCTGCCAGCAGGCATAGAGGTAGCGCGGGGTGAGCGTTGCCCCCATGTCAATCTTCCAATGCGTGCGCTTGAGAAGTGTCTGGCGAAGGGGAGCGTGAGCGGCTTCGTCCGAAGTCACAGAAACAGTCGGAGTGAAGGATGTGGTAGCTCCACTAGCAATGCCTCCAACATAAGTTACTGAAGTGGAGGCGGCACCGCTGCCAACGCCAGGGAAAGAGAACTGAGAGGCAATCGGAAAGGTAGCTGCGCTGGACTCCGAAGCAACGCTGCCTTGCGTAGCAAACGTGTCGCGGAACTCGCTGCTCCAAACCTTGATCTCGTCATCGGCAAGGACAACCAGAACTCCGGCTGTAATATCTGAGGTTAGCACCACCGCAGTAGCGCTGTCTGGAAGGACAGCCAGCTGAAAAGTGGTAGCCGTCGTATTGATGACATAATACATCCTACTAGCAGCAATAGCGGTTCCACCTCCGGTTACCGAGGAGAAATAGACAAGCGATCCAGCCGCGGGAACAGGAACTCCTGAGGGCGGATAAATAAGGTCATTCGTATTGGTTCCTGTAACGGCTATCGAATACGACTCGGACGACGTGAGCGTGACTTCCTCCGCCTGCTTGTACTTGGCGAAATTCTGGTTCTTGCGGATGAGATAGATGTCCGTGGGCATGGCCTATTATCCGTGATTCCAAGGGTCATGCAAGCCCGCAGAGGGCGGTGACAGTGGACTTTAGGTGCTCTTCGTCCTGGTTGTTCCAGAGGGTGAAGTCAACCAGAGAGTCGGAGACCCCCCTCTCCGACTCATGTTCCATGACCTCGGCGGACTCCCGTTCAATCTTGATGATTACCGCACCAAGCTGGCGCATCGCCATGGCCTCGTTGTCGAATCGGCAATCGTCAATGACAACACCGGAGATGGTGCCGTTGCAGAGGTCTTCGATGGCTCCCTGAACCTGCTGGACGGTGCTGCGAACCCA
>Ga0315901_10010381_pt1 | contig 10593 bp, 11 predicted proteins | sample LakEriMetagenome_10_FD_203761 | JGI IMG/M metagenome (GOLD analysis project Ga0315901, IMG submission 203761) | Freshwater fungal communities from buoy surface, Lake Erie, Ohio, United States - Buoy 2 MA116 | ecosystem: Environmental > Aquatic > Freshwater > Lake | place: USA: Lake Erie, Ohio...
CGCATGGCCCGCCTGCGCCGCGAACTGGAACAGGTACGGCGCACGCGCGGCCTGCACCGGAGCCGCCGCGAGAAGGCACCTTGGCCGGTCATTGCGCTGGTCGGTTATACCAATGCCGGCAAGTCGACCCTGTTCAACCACCTGACCGGGGCGGGCGTAATGGCCGAGGATTTGCTGTTCGCCACGCTTGATCCGACCATGCGCCGAATCCGGCTGCCAGGCGTTGAAAAGGCGATTCTCTCGGACACCGTGGGGTTCATCTCGGACCTGCCGACCCAGCTGGTTGCCGCCTTCCGAGCCACGCTCGAAGAAGTGACAGCCGCTGACGTCATCGTTCACGTTCGCGATATCGCCAATCCCGACAGCCTTGCCCAGAAGCGGCAAGTTCTCGAGGTGCTCGAGGAACTGGGCCTGATCGAGGGAGAGGGAGCCGTCCCGACGATCCCGATTGTCGAGGCCTGGAACAAGTGGGACCTGCTGCCGCCCGATCGTGCGGAGGAACTCCAGGCCCAGATTTCCGCGCATCCTGACGAGGTGATTGTTCCGCTCTCGGCCCTGACCGGGGGCGGCTGCGACGAGTTGCTGGCGGCGGTGGCCCGCCTGCTGACCGCAGGGGCGCGGCCACATGAGTTCACCGTGCCGGTCAGCGATGGCCAGCGGATTGCCTGGCTTTACGCCCATGGCGAGGTCATGGCTGACGAGGATGGGGGCGAGGACGAGCGCGGACCGCTGCGCCGGCTGACGGTGCGGTTGGAACCGCGCGAGCTAGGGCGCTTTGCCCGGCTCTGACGCCTTGACGTCACGCCACAGGGCTTCCTGGCTCTCCAGATCGAGCGCGGCAAAGTCCTGTCCGCGCTTTTGCGCGAGCACTTCCATGGCCCTGAAGCGGCACTCAAACTTGGCATTGGCGGCACACAAGGCGTCTTCAGGGGGCACACCATAGGCCCTGACGAGGTTCACCGCAGCAAACAGGAGATCGCCGGCCTCTTCCAGCTGTTCCGCTTCCGTTTCGGTAGCGGCCAGCTCGGCCATTTCCTCGCGCACCTTGTCGGCCGGGCCCTCGCGATCGGGCCAGTCGAACCCGTGCCGCGCCGCGCGCTTCTGGAGCTTCTCGGCTCGGAGCAGCGCCGGCAGGGCGAGGGCAACACCGTCCATCGCACTGGTTGCGCCCTTGGCCCTCCGTTCCTCGGCCTTCAGACCCTCCCAACGCTCCTCGCGCGACTGCCCGTCGTCGGTTTCTGCCCCGAAGATGTGTGGATGGCGCGCTTCCATCTTCTGGCTGATTGCCGCCGCGACGTCAGCGAAGGAAAAATGACCGGCTTCCTCGGCGATCCGCGAATGGAACACGACCTGGAGCAGCAGGTCACCCAGTTCATCTTTAAGCGCGGCGAGGTCATTACGGTCGATCGCATCCGCCACCTCATAAGCTTCCTCGATCGTATAGGGCGCGATCGTCGCGAAGGTCTGCACCAGATCCCATTCGCAGCCGTGCTCGGGATCGCGCAGGCGGGCCATGATGGCGAGAAGGCGGTCGAGCGGGGACATGGCTGGTCCGGTCATATAAGAGTGATAATATATATTATGTAAAATTCAAAGTCGCCCAACGGCGCCAATCAGCCCGCTAGCAGCCTTACAACCCCTACCACCACCAGGATGATCACGGCCCAGGCCAAGGCCATCTTCATGGTGTTGCTGCTGCTGACCCCGTGGCTGCGATAACCGCGCAGCACCAGGAACAGGCTCGCCAGCGCCGCAATGATCGCAACGATTTGCGCCGTCATGCTCACAGTTCGATCTCCAGCCCGTCATAGCCGACCATCACATGGCTCGGCACTTCGCCACTCAGCGTGACATAATCCATGCTCTTGTCGAGATGAGTCAGCACGGCGCGATCGGCGCGGCAGGCCTGGACCAGTTCGAGCGACATGCCGAGGTGCGCATGGGTCGGATGCGGTTCGCGGCGCAGGCAATCGACCACCAGCAGGTCGATCCCATCGAACAGTTCAACCATCTGACGCGTAATCGCACTGAAGTCTGTGGCATAGCCAATTGATTTACCGTCACATTCAAACCGGAACGCCGTGCTTTGCGCGGGTCCGTGCGGCATCTGGCAATGACCGATGGCGAACCCGGCGCAGATCCGCAGCCGTTCCAGCGTGTCGAGCTCGACTATGGTGTGGTAACCGAATTGCCCGGCGAAAACGTAGTCAAACCGCCGCCGCAACCGCCGCGCGGTTTCATCCACGGCATAGCCAGGGATCGGGCCACCACGGCCATAGCGCAGCGGCCGCAGGTCATCGATGCCGTGAGCATGGTCGGCATGATCATGGGTCCAGAACACCGCATCGAGCCGGTCGATCCCGTTGGCCAGCAACTGTTGGCGCAGATCGGTCGAGGTATCGACCAGGATCCGCTGGCCCGCCTTGCCTTCCACCAGGATCGAAGCGCGGCTGCGCCGGTTGCGCGGCTCGTTGGGGTCACACAGGCCCCAGTCGTTGCCAATGCGCGGCACCCCAGTCGAGGTGCCGGAACCCAGCATCAGCAGCTTCACAGCGCCGCCTTGGCAAAGAGCCGCTGGAAATTGCGGGTGGTCGTTTCGGCCAGGGCCTCAGGCGAAACCCCGCGCAGTTCGGCCAGGAAGCGGGCAGTATCTGCCACGAAAGCCGGTTCGCAGACCTTGCCGCGATTAGGCACCGGCGCGAGGAATGGTGCATCGGTTTCCACCAGCAGACGGTCTTCGGGCACTTCGGCCGCAATGGCCTGCAAATCCTTCGCATTCTTGAAGGTTACGATACCAGACAGCGAGATCGTCAGGCCAAGATCGAGCACGATCCGGGCAAAGTCGGCCGAGGCGGTGAAACAGTGGATCAGCGCCGGATAGGCACCCCGCTCCATTTCCTCGGTCATGATCCGCGCCGTATCGTCCTCGGCATCGCGGGTGTGGACGATCAGCGGTAGCCCGGTTTCGCGGGCCACGGCGATATGCTGACGGAACAGCGCCTGCTGCGTTTCACGGTCGGAATGATCGTAATAGTAATCGAGCCCGGTTTCGCCGATGGCGATTACCCGCGGATTCGCGGCGATTTCCAGCAGGGCGGCTTCGCCCATATCGGCGTGGGCGTCGGCTTCGTGCGGGTGGATGCCGACGCTGGCCCAGACATCGGCCTCACGTTCGGCCGTGCCGATCACCTGGCCCCATTCGCGCTGGCGGGTCGAAATCGACAGGAAGCCCCCCACCCCAGCCGCGCGGGCGCGGGCCAGCACGGCCTGCTGATCCTCCACCAGTCCCTTGTATTCGAGGTGGCAGTGGGAATCGATCAGCATCAGCCCTCGGCCTCCTCCGCCGGCAGATCGAGCCGGGGGAACACGCCAACCGGCTGAGCGAGGACAAAGCCCGAAGCAGCCAGCGCAGCAAGCCAGCCACCATCCGCCAACGCGCCGAAATCGCGGGCGTCGGCGGCGATGCCCATCTGGTCGAGCAGGTGGTCAGCCGAAGCGGGGACGACCGGACGGATCGCGATGGCGAGCGAGCGCACCGCGCTGAACAGGGTCATCAGCACTACCCGCATCCGCTCGGGATCGGTCTTGCGCAGCGCCCAGGGGGCCTGTTCATCGACATACTGATTGCAGGCGAACACCGCCTTCATCCAGGCCTCGATCGCGCCGGACAGGTCGAGTGTCCCAAAGGCGGCCGGGAAATCCTTCGCACAGGCCGTCTGGACCAGGTCCAGCAGTGCGCGGTCCGCTTCAGCAGGATCGAAGGCCGTCAGCTGCCCATCGAGGTTCTTGAAGATCATCGACAGCGAACGCTGCGCCAGGTTGCCGAAGCTGTTGGCCAGTTCGGCATTGCAGCGGGTGACGATGGCTTCCGCCGAATAGGACCCATCTTGCCCGAAGCTGACTTCGCGCAGCAGGAAATAGCGCAGCTGGTCTACACCGAAGCATTCCGCCAGCTCGAGTGGATCGACCACGTTGCCCAGCGATTTCGACATCTTCTCGCCGCGGTGCAGCAGGAAGCCGTGGCCGAACACGGCCTTCGGCGCTGGCAGTCCTGCGCTCTTGAGGAAGGCCGGCCAATAGACCGTATGGAACCGGACAATGTCCTTGCCGATCAGGTGCAGGTTGGCCGGCCAGAACCGGTCGAACTCGCCTCCACGTTCGGGGAACCCGATACCGGTGAGATAGGTCGTCAGGGCATCGACCCAGACGTACATGACATGGCCCGGACTGCCCGGCACCGGCACACCCCAGTCGAAACTGGTCCGCGACACCGACAGGTCGCGCAGCTCGTTGCCCTTGAGGAAGGCCAGCACTTCGTTGCGGCGGCTCTCCGGTTCAAGGAAACCGGGCGTTTCGTTGAGTTCGATCAGGTAATCGCGATACTTCGACAGGCGGAAGAACCAGCTTTCCTCAACCGTCCATTCCACCGGCGTACCCTGCGGCGAAAGGCGTTGCCCCCCTTCCTCTTCGGTCAGCTCGCTTTCGTCATAAAACGCCTCGTCACGGACCGAGTACCAGCCCTCATAACGATCGAGATAGAGGTCCCCCGCCGCTTGCATCGCCTGCCAGATCGCCACGCTAGCGGCCTTGTGCTGGTCTTCGGTGGTGCGGCAAAACGCGTCATAGGAAATGTTAAGAGCGGCGCACATTTCACGGAAATAGTCCGACATTTCCGTCGCAAAATCGAGCGTTTCGCGACCCGCCTTGCGCGCCGTCTGGTCCATTTTCAGGCCATGCTCGTCTGTGCCGGTAACCAGGCGGACGTCACGGCCCATCGCGCGCTGGAAGCGGGCAATGGCATCGGCGGCAATCGCCTCGTAAGCGTGGCCGATGTGCGGCTTGCCATTGGGATAGGCAATGGCGGTGGTGATATAGAATGGTTCGGCCATGGCCGGGTGCTTGTCTTTCAAGGATGGGTTACGCGGCTTCTCTAGGCATCGCGGCGGAGGCCAGCAACCCGCCAATTTCCATCACTGCCAGCCCCGGATCGAAATTGTAGGTCGGCAATTGCGCGGCAAGGCGGACCAGCTCGGCATGGGCGGCGATGATCCGCTGCTGCCGTTCGCGCGGGGCCTGGGCCAGGTCGGCCGCGATGACCGCGCGGGCCAGCTCGACCACAGCCTGCATCCGTTCGCGATCGGGCCGGGTGCCGATCGCTTCGGCCAACGCGCCGCGCAAGGCGAAGTCGGCATCGCCACGCGCGACGATTTCCAGCATCACCCGGTGCAGCGGGCCAAGGTCCTGCAACAGGAACTCAAGGGCCACACCAGGTGCACCAAGCGCTGCCGTAACTGCCGCTTCAAGGGCCTCAAAGGGTGCCTCTGGGGCTACCTGGCTGAGGATCGCATGGACATCGGCATCGGGCAGCGGAGCAAAGCGCAACATCCGGCAGCGCGACCGGATCGTCGGCAGCAGTCGACCGGGGCGATGGGCGATCAGCAGGAAGTAGGTTCCGACCGGCGGCTCTTCCAGACTCTTGAGCAGGGCATTGACCGCTCCCTTCTCCAGATCGTCGGCCGGATCGATGATTACCGCCCGGCGGCTGCCGAGCGTGGGCCGGGTCGTCAGGCGATGCTGCACCGCGCGGATCTCGTCGATCGGGATCGAGCGCTTGCGGCGAATGTCCATATCGCCATCGGCGCGCTTCTTTTCCTCTTCCTTGTTCTCGGGCGGATGTTCCGGGATCAGGATATCGGGGTGCTTGTCCGGCTCGGGCTGAGGAATGCCGCGCTCCGCCACCAGCGCCGCCGCAGCCGCGCGCGCGAACTGCCCCTTGCCGAGACCGCGCGGCCCGGCGAGGATCCAGGCGTGGTGCATCCGCTCGGAGCCCAGCGCTGCGCGCCATTCGGCCCAGGCCGCTTCATGCCCGCGCAGCATCATGCCAGTCCCAAGGCTGCCAGGACGGCGCGATGGACGCTGGCCGCATCGCCATCGCCATCGATCCGGGCGAAGCGGGCCGGCTCGGCATCGGCAAAGCGGCGGAAAGCCGCGCCAACGGCCGCGTGATAAGCGGCATCGCGCCCGCCAATCCGGTCGGCATTGTCACCATCGCGCGCAGCAAGGCGCTGGGAGACGACTTCGGACGAAACCTCGACCAGCAGGGTCAGGTCGGGCAGGATCCCGCCGCTACCAATCCGGTGCAGGTCGAGCACTTCGGCATCGGACAGGCCCCCGCCGCCGCCCTGGTACGCACGGCTCGAATCGACGAAGCGATCGCAGATCACCCAATCGCCCCGTTCCAGCGCGGGAACGATCAGCCGCTCGACATGGTCGGACCGGGCCGCTGCGAACAGCAGGGCCTCGGCGCGGGGATGCCACCCCTCCCCCTCGGTGCCCAGCAGCAGCGCGCGGATCGCCTCTGCCCCCGGCGTGCCGCCCGGCTCACGGGTGACAACACAGGGCTGGCCGCGTTCGCACAGGGCTTCGGCCAAGAGGCGCGCCTGGGTGCTTTTGCCCGCCCCTTCTCCACCTTCGAATGCAATGAACCGCCCGCGTTTCATGGCAGCAACCCTAGCAGGCCATTGACCAGCCTGTCGAACGGTCCGGCCGAGTTAACCGCAGCCGTGGTGGCCAGCGGAATGTCGTGCGGCGGCTGCCCGGCGACGGTCACTTCCAGACCGGCCACGACCTGCCCCTTGGCCAGCGGCGCGACCAGCGGCCCGCGATAGACGATCCGAGTGGTGACCGTCGCCTTGCCGCCGTTCGGCACGGCCAGGCGCCAGTCGCGCAGCGGCGCCAGGCCGACTTCGCGCGCCGCACCCTGCTGCACCCGCGCCGCGCCCACGATCTGCCCGGCGATCAGCAAGGGTTTGCTGTCCCATGCAGCATAACCCCATTCGGCCAGGCGGCGCGCGGCCTCGGCCCGACTGACCTCGTCCGGTGCGCGGGCGACCACCAGCACCAGGCGGCGCCCATCGCGCTCCACCGCGCCAAGGAAGGTATAGCCGGCCTCGCGCGTGTGGCCGGTCTTGATCCCGTCCGCCCCGGAGACCACGCCATTGATCGGGTTCCGGCTGGCCAGGACCTGCCCCTGCCAGGTCATTGTCCTCGGGCCGAAGTAGCGGCGATAGAGCTGCGGGTGATCGTGGATCAGCGCCCGCGCCAGCCGCACCATATCGCGCGCGGTCACCCGCGTCTGGCCGCCATCGGGCAGGCCATTGACGCTGGCAAAGCGGCTGTCGGCCATGCCCAGAGCCTGAGCCCGCGCGTTCATCGCCGCGATCCACGCCGCCTCGCTGCCCAGCGCGCCTTCGGCCAGGGCGACTGCCCCATCGTTGGCGCTGGCCGTGGTGACACCGCGCAGCAGATCAGCGACCGCTACCTGCTGCCCGAGCCTGAGCGACAGGGTGGTCCCGCGCCCCGCCAGCCGCGCCGCGCGCGGGCTGACCGTGACCACGGCATCCTCGCGCAGCTTGCCCGCCGCGATCAGGTCGAAGGCGACCAGCGCGGTCATGGTCTTGGTCATCGAGGCCGGCAGGAAGCGGTCGTCCGCATTGCGGGAAAAGAGCGTCTGCCCGGCCGAGAGATCGACCAGCAGAGCAATCGGCGCCTGCTGCGCGGAGACGGGTGGCGGATCGGATGCTGTGGGCGAAGCCTGGCCTGCCGCGCTAACGGCAGCAAGTGTCACCAGCAGGGCCATGGACCTTTGAACCGGCACGCGCGCTCCCTTGCAGGACCGGCGCGGGGCCTCTCGCCCTCAATTGGCGCGCTGGACCGAAGCCTCGCTATATCCCGCTGCCCGCAGCTTCGCCAGCGCGGCATCGGCCTCGCCGCGCGTGGCGTAACCGCCGACGCGAACCCGCCAGACCGCACCGGCCGGTTCGACCCGGCCACCGGCGCGCCGGGCCAGGCCATCGGCGCGGGCACGGTCGCCAAAGGCACCGAGTTGAACTGTCCAGGCCGCCTTGACCGCCGGAGCGGCAGGGCGCGCAAACGGGCGCGGTTGCACTGGTTCGGGCTTGGCCGCGACGGCAGGCTGGACGGCGGCCTTTGGCGGCATGACAGCAGGGGCAACAGCAGGCTGCACCGCCGACTTCGGGGGCAGCACCGGCAGCTTGTCGGGCATGGGCATCGGCCCGGGCCGCGAAACCTGGGTGCCCGCGCCCTGTTGTTCAAGCCGCCGCTTCAGCACGGTCAGCAGCGAAGGCGGCGTATCCATCCGCAAGGGCGCGCTCTGCCCGGCGCGCAGGGCGCCGCGTTCCGGCTCGGGCGGATTGACCCGGCGGACCCGCACCGGCGCGCGCGGCGCACCGACGATGCCGAGCTGCGCAGCGGCGGCGGGCGACAGTTCGATCAGCAGGCTGCCGGTCATCGGCCCGCGCCGCTCGAGCCGGACCAGGATCGTGCGCCCGGTATCGAGCGAGGTCACCTCGACATAGCTCGGCAGTGGCAGGGTGCGATGGCTGCCGCTGATCCCGCTGCCCGCAACCGTGCCGGCGGCATAGCCAACCGCGTCGTAATTCATGGTGTCGGCCGGAGTATAGGTCACCCCATCCACTTCGAACGGCGCGCCCAGCACCATCGGGTAATCGGCCTGCGGGCCATTGACCGGCACGGGCGGCGGCGCGCGATCCCGGGCACTCACGGGAGCGCCCAGCGCCAGCAGCATGGTCAGCGCCGCAAGCGGCAGGTTTCGGTTAACGGGCAATCTCATCTGCAAGCAACCCCACGGACAGTGCGTAGTAGTTCGAGCAGTTGTAATGCAGGATAACCCGATAATTCCCGGTTAAGAGGAAGGCCCCGTTGCCCGCGCCATCGGGTTCGAACAGCACGGCCATGGTCTGGTCGGCAATGGCCGCGCGTGGTTCAACCCCCAGCGCCCGCCACTCGCCCACGGTTTTCCACACCGAATGGCGCGCCAGAACGCGCGGACAGGATGGCGCCTCAATCCGTGGCGACAATTGCGAGCGATCAAACCCGGCCGGCAGGCTCGCCCGCACGCCCCAGGGTTCGCCCGCGCGCCAGCCGGCATCGCGGAAATAGTTGGCGATCGAGGCAAAGGTATCGGCGCGGCTGTGCCAGATATCGGCATCGCCATCGCCATCCCCATCCCGCGCGACGCGCAGGAAGACCGAAGGCAGGAACTGCGGATGGCCAAAGGCCCCGGCCCAGCTCCCCAGCATCCGCCCGCGCGGCACGCCGCGATCGGCCATCTTCATCAGCGCGATCAGCTCTCCCTCGAACAGGTCGCGTCGCCGCCCTTCATAGGCCAGCGTCGCCAGCGAGCGGGCCAGGTCGAAATCGCCCTTGATCCGGCCGTAGAAGGTTTCCTTGCCCCAGATCGCCACGATCATGCTGGCGGGCACGCCATATTCGGCCTCGAACCGGCGGACCAGCTCGGCATTCTCGGCCAGTGCGCTGCGCCCCTGGTTGATCCGCGCCGCGCCGATGTGGCGCTGGTAATAGGGCCAGAAGGCTGGCGGCGATCCAGTGGTCGAGCCGGGCTGCGAGCGGTCGAGCGCCACCACGCGCGGGTTATAGGTCAACCCGCCCAGGATCCCGTCCACCGCCTGCTGGCTGACCCCCTGCCCGCGTGCCTTGGCCCCGACCAGTTGCAGGTATGACTGGAACCCGACCGCCGCCGCATCGACCGGAGCTGGCGGCGGGCCACCCAGCGGAAGCGCAATTTCCTGCGCCGTCAGCGGGCTTTCCGGCATGGAGAACGCGGCGATAGCCAGGCCAAGCGGCGCAACAAGACGCAGGTTCCGCAGAAATTCCATCGGGGGACCTTGGCACAGCAAGTTCGATTCGGGAAATCCAACAGGGGTGACATCCCCGCGCTTTGCCGCTAGCGGCGCACGGGCGGTCAGGTGGCCGATTGGTTCAAGGCAACGGTCTTGGAATCGAAGATGTCACCGCAGGTGACAAAACCGCCACGCGGCGCTAGCCGCGTTTGGTCTGGTATGGACAGGTGGCCGAGTGGTTTAAGGCAGCGGTCTTGAAAACCGCCGTGGGTGCAAGCTCACCGTGGGTTCGAATCCCACCCTGTCCGCCAGACCTGCCAGCGGCAGGGCTGAAGGACAGGATTGGTGCGAGAACCCATCGAGGGTTCGGAAGCGGAGGCGCGAAGCGCCGGAGCTGGCCGGAGCGAAGCGCAGGCCTATCCCACCCTGTCCGCCACCCCGACAGCGCCGGCTCAGAACAGTCGACCACCCAGCGGCACGTCCTGGTCTGGCGCGAAGAGGACCACCGCGCCCGCTTCATCCGGGAAACCCAGGGTCAGCACTTCGGACATGAACTTGCCGATCTGGCGCGGCGGGAAGTTGATCACGGCGGCGACAAGGCGGCCGGGCAGGTCTTCCAGCGTGTAATGCTCGGTAATCTGGGCTGATGACCGGCGCAGGCCGATAACAGGGCCGAAATCGATGGTCAGCTTGAAGGCCGGCTTGCGCGCTTCGGGAAAGGCCTCGGCCGCGACGATCCGACCGACCCGGATATCGACCTTGAGGAAATCCTCGAAGGCGATCGGATCGGCCGCCGGAGCGTCTGGCGCGTGGTTGAGATGCATGAGCGCGTCAGATGTGCAGCGCGCGCCCGTAAGCGGCCAGCACGCTTTCGTGCATCATCTCGCTAAGCGTCGGATGCGGGAAGACC
>Ga0315901_10010388_pt1 | contig 10587 bp, 8 predicted proteins | sample LakEriMetagenome_10_FD_203761 | JGI IMG/M metagenome (GOLD analysis project Ga0315901, IMG submission 203761) | Freshwater fungal communities from buoy surface, Lake Erie, Ohio, United States - Buoy 2 MA116 | ecosystem: Environmental > Aquatic > Freshwater > Lake | place: USA: Lake Erie, Ohio...
TCCGCAAGATCGTGGATCAGGCTGGCATTGTCATCGAGAAAATCTACAACCCGTCTGTCGGTAAGTACGACGTAGCGGTAACGACTGGCCCGTCCTACCTGACCAAGCGTCAGGAAGCGATGGAGGCTATGTCGCAAATCCTGCAAGCCAACCCGAACCTCTGGCAGGTGGCTGGCGACTTGTTCGTTAAGAACATGGATTGGCCGGGCGCTCAAGAGATCGCTAAACGTCTGGCTAAAACGATTGACCCGAAACTTCTTGCTGACCCGGATGAAGACCCGGCGTTGCAGGCTGCTAACCAGCAGATTGAGGTCATGGGTCAGGAAATGCAGATGATGCAGGAAATGCTCCAGCGCGTCGGTCAGTCGATGGAAGCGACCGAACTGCGTATTAAGGAGCAGGAAGCCTCAATCAAGGCCTATGACGCTGAAACCAAGCGCATTAGCGCCGTTCAGGCGGGTATGTCCGAAGAGCAGATTCAGGACATTGTGATGGGCACGATTAGCGGGATGCTCTCCTCTGCTGACCTCGTAGCACCCGTTTCACGTGAAACCCCTATGATGCCGCCTGAGATGGGCATGGAGTTACCGCCGCAATGACCTGCGAAGTCTTTATCGGACGGCTGTTTCTGGCTCGGGATGTGACCCACAGCACCCACCTAAATACCCGTAACTATGCAAAGCACAAGGCGCTGCAAAAGTTCTACGAGGGCATCATTCCCTTGGCAGACACGTTTGCAGAGGCGTATCAAGGTCGGCAGGGGCTAATTGGCCCGATTGTGCTGGCATCTGCCCAGAAGTCAAACAACGTACTTGACTTTTTGGAAAAGGAACTTAAGGAACTTGAGGAAATGCGGTATAAAGTCGTTTCTAAAGACGACGCTACCCTGCAAAACCTGCTGGACGCGATCTTCGAGTTGTACCTGTCCACTATCTACAAATTGAAGTTTTTGGCTTGAGGTATAGACAATGGAATTACTGAATCCGCTTAACGACAGTGTGTACCCGGCCAGAACTGCGGCCTACACCGGCACGGCTGGCTCCACTGGTGCTTACGATCCAGGCCCGGAAGGCGTTGTCGTGTGGTGTACGTCAGATGCGTATGTTGCCGTTGGCGTTGGCGTAACCGCTACAACCAGCAGCACCCCGGTTCCGGCTAACACGCCGATTCCGTTCAAGGTTCCGCCGGGCACGGGCGCTCCGTGGCGCGTGAGTGCTATTCAAGTGTCGGCTGGCGGCACCGTCTACGCAAAGCCCATTAACCAGAACTAAAGCCGATGGCTCGCTATTACGGCGTACCGCTTCGTAACGGCCTGCCCATTGGATTGGGTTCGGCTATCTCTCTGCGAAAGCCGGGTGGAGCGGCTGCGGCTGTGTCTGACCCGTATTTTGAAAACAACACAATGTTGTTGCCCGGAACCGGGACAAACGGCGCACAGAACAATACGTTCCTTGATTCATCTGCCAATGCTTTTACCATTACCCGCAACGGCAATACGGCGCAGGGTACGTTTTCGCCGTTTTCGCAAACGGGGTGGAGCAACCATTTTGACGGTTCTGCGGATTTTTTATACGCCCCAAGCAGTTCCGCATTTCAATTAGGAACGGGCGATTTTACGTTAGAGTGCTTTATATTTTTTACTGGCACAAACACAACGTACTTTTTTAGCAATGCAACCAACTCTGGTGTAGGCGATACAGAATGGGCTATATCCATTCAAGCGGGCGCAGATTTTACTTTTGGTAGTTATTTTACAACCTATTTAACAGCGCCTACGGCGGTTGTTAGAAATAAATGGCAGCATGTTGTGGTTGTTCGATCAGGAACAACGTTAAGCATGTTTGTAGACGGCGTTCGAGTAGCCACAGCAACTAACTCCAACAACTTTTCGTCTACTTTTGGCGCAAGACTTGGCGCGTATGGAACTGGCATTAGTTTCTATACTGGATTTATTTCAAACGCGAGAGTTGTAAAAGGAACGGCAGTTTACAATCCTGCCGCATCCACCATTACTGTCCCGACCTCACCGCTAACAGCGGTTAGCGGCACTTCGCTTCTAACCTGTCAAAGCAATCGCTTCATTGACAACAGCAGCAACAACTTTGCTCTTACAGCAAACGACAATACGTCTGTTCAAGCCTTTTCGCCGTTCAATCCAACAACGGCTTGGTCTGCGGCGGCAAACGGCGGCAGCGCGTATTTTGACGGAACAGGGGATTATTTAACTGTCCCAACAAACGCCGCGTTTGCGTTTGGCACGGGCGACTTTACCGTCGAAGCGTGGGCGTATGTAACCACTGCTACAAGTTTTGGCGTTGTAATAGGTGGCCCACCCGGCGGTTCAACTTGGTACATGGAGTACAGTTCGAATCGAGGGTTTTATTTTTATGACGGGGCAACTGCATTAAACGGCAATCTACCGTTTTTCCCGCCCAATCCCGCATGGACACATTTGGCTGTGTCTCGTTCGGGAACTACGTTGCGTATGTTTGTAAATGGCGCTTTAACTGCGACATATACTTCTTCAACAAACATGCCGCAAATTGCTCCGGGCATTGGCGCATACAATGATGGCTCAAACCCATTAAACGGCTACATCAGCGGCTTGCGTGTAGTTAAAGGCACTGCGGTCTATACCGCAGCGTTTACGCCGCCAACCGCTCCGCCTACGGCTGTTACTGGAACTTCGTTGCTTGTTAACTCCACTAACGCAGGGATTTACGACGCGGCATCGCAAAACGATCTTGAGACGGTGGGCAACGCGCAGATTAGCAACACAACGGCAAAGTTCGGCACAACTTCCATTGCGTTTGACGGTAGCGGCGATTATTTGGCTATACCAATAGGTCAGCCATTAAATTTGGGTAGAGCGGATTTCACGGTAGAGACATGGGTACGGTTTTCATCTATTTCACCTGGAGTAATTCTTGGAAAATCGACGAACGCCGGCAGTATTTCTAACGGCCTTACTATGTATTTTAGTAGTTTTGGCGTTTTTAGAGTTTATGGCCCGTCTGTATCTGGAACAGTAACTTATAGTAATTTTAATACAGGCGTTTGGTATCACGTAGCCGTAACGCGAGTTATAAGTAACTTTACGCTGTGGGTTGACGGTGTGTCCGTAGGAACATTCTCGGATACAGGAACAATTATCAATACCGACGCTGCTTCGCCGTTTGGAATTGGTACATTCCCGCTATACCCAGCGGGCTTTTATTTAAACGGTTATTTGCAAGATTTTCGCGTTACCAAGGGTTACGCTCGTTACACCACGACATTTACGCCGCCAACTGCGGCGTTCCCGCTGCTTTGAGGTAAGACATGGCCGACACAAAAATCAGCGCATTGCCTTCGGGCGCACCTGCACAGGCGGCTGATGAAACCGTTATTGCTCGTGGAGGCGCGAACTACAAACTGACGGTTGCTAATATCGTCGGCTATCTTGGATTGCCCATTACGGTCGCTAATGGCGGTACTGGCGCGACAACGCTCACCGGTATTGTAAAAGGCAACGGCACCAGCGCGTTCACTGCGGGCACTGTTAACCTGGCATCAGAGGTAACCGGCACGCTTCCTGTCGCCAACGGCGGCACGGGCATTACTGCACTTGGAACCGGCGTTGCAACGTGGCTAGGCACCCCTTCTAGCGCTAACCTTGCTGCTGCCGTAACTGATGAAACCGGCACTGGCGCCTTAGTATTTGCTAACACGCCAACCTTGGTCACGCCTTTGTTGGGCACGCCGACCTCGGGAAACCTGTCTAACTGCACGGCTGACGGCACAAACGCTGTTGGCTATCGCAACATCCCGCGCTCTGGAGCCGCCAAGACCGGCAGTTACACGCTGGTAACCGGCGATGTCGGTGAGTTCATCGAAGTCGGGTCTGGCGGCAGTGTGACAATCCCTGACGCAACGTTTGCGACGGGCGATGCGGTATGCGTGTTTAACAACACCTCGGGCAACATCACCATTACTTGCACCATTACAACGGCGTATATCGCTGGTACGGATGCGGATAAGGCAACGGTGACTCTTGCAACGCGAGGTGTGGCGACGATACTGTTCCTGTCAAGTACGGTCTGCGTTATCTCTGGCAACGTGAGTTAAGCCATGTCGGGCATTATGAATCTGCTGATGGCCGCTAAAGGCGCACTAGCAGTTCCAACGCCAATTAGTGTTCTTGTTGTTGCCGGTGGCGGTGGCGGTGGTGGATACATTGGCGGTGGCGGCGGCGCTGGTGGTTACCTAGAAGGTACATACACCGGTACAGTTACCGGAGGCGTTGCTTACACCGTAACAGTTGGCGGAGGCGGCGCGGGCGGCATTGGCTACTCTGCAAGCGGCAGCCCTGCGGGAACAAACTCTGTAGCCGGGTCAAATAGCGTTTTTGCCGCTGCTACCGCAAATGGCGGCGGCAGAGGCGGCATGTATTGGAGTAGCGCCCCAGCAACAGTGGGCGGCTCTGGCGGCTCCGGTGGTGGATGCGGCGCTGGATCAACCGGAATACAGCCTACTGGTGGTTCGGCTACGCAAGGCAATAGCAACGGATTAATAGGATATGGCTTTGCTGGTGGCTCGTATACGTCGTCCGGCGGCAGTCCAAATTACCCCGGTGGTGGTGGCGGCGGCGCTAGTGCGGCTGGTCAAAATGTAAACTCAACTTCTAATGGTGGTAACGGCGGAAACGGACGCACCTCGTCTATATCCGGCACGTCAACCACATACGCAGGCGGCGGCGGTGGCGGCACTCTTGGGACTACCGCAGGAAGTGGGGGCACTGGTGGCGGTGGTGCAGGCAGAGCGGGAGGTACTCCGGGAACCGCAACGGCTGGAACCATAAACACAGGCGGCGGTGGCGGCGGTAGTGACGGCGGCGGCACATCATCCACTGGCGGCGCTGGTGGGTCAGGCATTGTTATCCTTAGTTATCCAGATTCGTTCCCAGCCGCAGCCGCTACGACTGGATCGCCTTCAATTACAACGAGCGGCGGATTCCGTATTTACCGATGGACTGGCTCTGGCTCGATTACTTTCTGAGGGTTTTAGATGGCGCACTTTGCACAACTTGACGAAAACAATGTTGTCATGCGGGTTATTGTTGTTCATAACAATGAGTTGTTAGACAACGGATCAGAAAGCGAGGCTAAAGGAATTGCTTTTTGCCAATCCTTGTTTGGTTTAGACACTCGATGGGTTCAAACCAGTTATAACGCTAATTTCCGTGGCAAGTATGCCGGTATTGGCGATGTGTACGATTTGGCAAAGGATGAATTTGCCGCACCTGTTCTGGAGTAAGGCATGAGTACGATTAAAATTTCGCAGTTACCTGCTGCTACCACGCCTCTTTCCGGCAGTGAGCAAGTGCCGCTGGTGCAAGGCGGCGTAACCAAGAAAGCGCCAGTTAGCGCGTTTAGCAGTTTTATTGACGCCTCTGCATTTGGTGCTACGGGTAACGGCGTTACCGATGACACGCTTGCCTTGCGTGCTGCGTTTGCTTACGCCATTCCGCTTGGCAAAGCGGTTATGTTGGAAGGCACTTACCTGATCTCCGGGTACATTGGCCTCAACAGTACAATTGCAGACGGTGCGTTCCACGTTTATTGCAACGGCCCGGTAACGATTCAGGTGTCGGCTGCCTCAACTGCTTTCCGCCAAGTATTTTTTGTTGGCGTTAATGGGTTAACCAGCGCCTCAATCACGGGTGGCCCGCTGACCATCAACTGCAACAACAAGGCTGCGGTTGGCATTGAAATCTATACCGCTTCTTCAACCGTATACGGCTCGGTCAGTTTTTCTGCGCCGGTGACGGTCAATGACTGTCTTGCTAATGACGCATTAGCCGCATACGAAAACGGCGGTATTGCCATTCAAGGCCGGTTTGAGCAAATCTTTTTTAACTCGCCTCGCGTTGAAAACGTTGCTCGCACCAACCCTTCGGGCGGTGCTTGCTATGGTATTTCTGTGTCGTCGCTGGCTGGCGAGTGTTACATCTGCGATCCGTATGTGGCGAACGTGCTATGCCCTGGCGGCACCAGCGGCGTAGACGCAGACGGCATTAAGATTTTTGGCGTAGACAATGCTGCCTCGCCTGCCGTGCAAACGCTTGGCAAAGCAACAATCCAAGGCGGCACTTTTGTGGATTGCCAAGGCCGCAGTGTCAAGTCCCAGTGTTCTGACACGACGCTTATCAATCCGTATTTCAAGCGCCAGTTCCATATCTCAATTATCAACAGCCATGACGTTGACTTTCAGTCTGGCAATGGTTTGATTATTGAGCCGACGTTTGAGTACAAGAAGAACGGCAGCACCAGCCCGCTTGGCATCAGTCACCGCCCGGTAGCGTTCCAGCAGCGCGTATCCAACGTGCCGCAGTTGGGCAAGGCTATTGGCGGCTCGCTGAAGACCGAAGTAGACATGCCGAACTATGCGATTCTGGTTCAAGAATCGACTTCGGCATATTCCGAGACGGTTATTGAAGGGCTTGTTGTTGAGACGTTTGGCGGCCTTGCAACAACCGTATTTACTCGCTCCATTCTCGAAACGGTTATGGAGCAGATCAACGGAAAAACTGCCGGAACCAAAATGGTCGTTAACAATGTTAGCGGCCCGATGAATTGCAGTGTAATTGGCTACACCGGATACACGACCGGTTCGCTTGCCAACAAACTTGAATATGAAATCACCGATTGCAACAACACCCTTGCTGCGGCTGCGGCTAACCTTTTGTTTACTAATTTGAGCGGCAACGCAGTAGGGGAGGTAAAGGCATTTCTCGTAAGAGACAATGCCAAATTTCGGGACTTACTCGTATCCCCCGTCTTTGACTTTCAAAAACTCATCCCCGGATGCCGATTCACCGTCCTCACCGATCTTGTCACGGCAACCAACGCGCCGTCTTGGGGTTCTGGAAATTATGCGTTTATTGAAACGCTGGGTGGCCCGAATGATACGGCTCCGCTGACGCCGACTAATCGCAACGTCAGAGTTACAGTTAGCGACGGCGCCACCAACGTAGCCGAAAACATTTTCTATACCGTTAATGGCGGCACGACATGGAGCGAGACGCTGTTCGGCACAACTTCTGGCACCGACAAAACGGTGACGGGCAAGTTGATTGTCGACGGGCAAATCCAGTTAGGCGGCACCGTATCTGCGTTCAGCAAAATGAACATTGGCGGTACGTTGCCATCGGCTACGAGCGCGACGTATTCGCTTATCAATTCCGGCACGGTTCCAAGCACCACGACCGATTACATTGCGTATCGCACGGGCGCCAGCACCCAAGATGCCGCGTTTACTCTTGGCTCGTATATCCACTATTTTGCTGTCCAAGGCACGGTAACTGGTGGTAGCCGCACGGCTCCGACCACGCAGTACGGCTTTGTTGTTGATAGCACTCTTGTTGGTGCGACGACAAACTACGGGTTTTCATCAAACATTCCCGCTGGTGCTAACCGCTACAACTTTGCTGCTGGTGGCACCGCTCCGTCGTTTTTTACCGGAGCGGTCGGTTGGATTAGTTCTACCCTGACGATTGCTTCTGGCGCAATCACGGCACAGCGCAACTATCACCTTGTCGCAGGCGAAGGCGGTGTTGCCGACGATTTGACAAATATTACCGCAGCGGTAGATGGTCAGATGTTGGTGCTTCGAGCGGCCAGCGATTCGGTCACGATTACCGTCAAGTCTACCGGTAACATTAAGACTGCCGGATCGGACATGGTGCTAGACAATCAGTACGACACGATTACGCTGATTTGGGACAGTGCCCTATCGTTGTGGCTTGAAATTGCTCGGTCTAACAACGGCGCTTAATAAGGAACTTTAGACATGACTACCATTAAGATTTCGCAGTTGCCCGACGCGACGGTTCCTCTTAACGGAACCGAAATTGCGCCCATAGATCAAAACGGCGTAACCAAAAAGGTTCCGGTTTTTGAGTTTTCATCAATGGTTACCCCTAGAGGTTTTGGCGCGGTAGGCGACGGTGTAGCCGATGACACGGCTGCTATCCAGGCTTGCTTGGCCGCGCAGAAGCCCGTTAACTGGCAAGGACTGACGTACAAGATTACGGCGCCTATTCTGCAAGCCTGCACAAGCGACGTGGTGTGGATGGGTAACGGCGCAACCATAGTGTATGCGCCTGCCGCTCACACTGAGTATGCGATCCGTTTAACTAACTCGGTTGTTATTGATTACAACATTAACGACCTTACGATTAACGGCTCTAAACTTTGCAACAAAGTGCTAGAAGTTCTTAGCACTAGCGGGATGCCGACCCCGGCTCCGACCTTTACGGCGACCAACTTGTTTGTTGAGCAAGCAAAGCGCATCAGCACATTCAACGGCGGCAATGGTATTTATATTCGCGGTTCGTTTGACTTGGTGGCCTTTTACGGCGGTGGCGCTCGCAACTGCGAATTGCCCGCCGGACAAGGAACGCCTGGCGTTATTGGCATTTCTGGTATTTCTGTTGATTGGTATAGCACGTCTTCATATGTTCGCCGCATGTTGTGCAGCGGAATCACGGTTCTTAAGATTTACAGTTCCGACTTGGCTTATGCCGACGACCAAGATGGCGTAACGTATTTTGTGCCAGACGAGGGTTCTGGCTTAAACAAAGTTGTGTCTCAATTTTGGTGTGGTGATGCCAGCATTTTTGCCAATTGTTATGGCCGATCCATCAAAACACAGTGTCTTGAGACGGTTGCTGAAAACTCGCAGTTTATAAAAAGCGAAGGGCTTACTGCTGGCGGTAATGTTGAAATTGACGCGCAGACTGGCGGCCTTAAGGTTATGGGCTGCGTGTTTAAATATACCGACGGTAACAAGCCCGGCGTATGCGCCAACATGTCTAGTGATGTTGGATACGGCAATCCAAGCCTGTACGTTGTAAACAACCGAGTGTTTCTTGACGCCGCTACTACGCTTGAGACGTTTGTGCAGACTTTCCCGCGTGAAGGTCGGTTTGGCGCAGTGGATGTTTCTGCAAACAACATCTATGGCAAGGTCAAGATGTTTGTTGACTTTTTGGTCAACGGTGATGACAACAGCATCGTTGCTAGTAACAACTACATCAGAGAGATCGTCAACGGCGTAACGTCTGCCAAGGGCTTGATCTATGTCAAAGCCTCTGGCTCAACGTCTCCGTATGGCGCATACGTTACTGCAAACAATAACTTCTACGACAACACCCACGCTCCGGCGTTAGCAATTGACACGATCCCCAGCGTAGGCGCAACGGCTATTGTTTCTGGTACGGACAATATTGGGTTTGAGTCGTCGTTGGCGGTAATCGTCAATTCGACTACAAACGAGGTTACTACCTCGGGCACGCAAGACCTCGTGCTGTCTACGAAAAGGGGCGTGGACTCGGGCAAGATTACGATTCGTGATGGTGCTAACCAGAACATTCGCGTCGAGCCGAATGGCACTGGTCAGACTGTATTTACGGGCCGCGTCTCGTTTGGCACGTCGTTAGCCTCTGCTCTTGAAAAGGTTGTTATTTCTGGGCCGATGAATAGCGACTCAGCAACCTCTTACGGGTTGCGAGTAACTGCCACAATTCCGGCAGCCACCACTTCGGGCGCGTTTTATTACCGTACCGCCGTTAACACAGAAGATGCGGCATTTACGGTTAACACTATTGCTCATTATTTCGCGCAACAACTTACAGTTACCGGCGGCTCTCGGTTGGCGCCAAACGCGCAATACGGGTTTTGGGCCGACAACACCCTGACTGGAGCGACTAGTAATTACGGTTTTTATTCCGATTTGGCTGCTGCGTCAGGACGGTGGAACTTTTTTGCCAGCGGTACTGCGCCTAACTTTTTTCAAGGCACTACGGTTGTTGGATCTACCGCATTGGCTACGACCGCAACGGACGGGTTCTTTTATGTCCCAACCTGTGCGGGTGTTCCAACAGGTACGCCGACAACGTATGGCAGCACAGCGCCTATCGTAATCGACACTACAAACAACCGACTATATTTTTACAGCAGCGGATCTTGGCGTAACGCTGGGCCGTAATGTTGCATTAGCGCAACTTGTAAGTTAAAGTTTAACCGTACTGGTGCGTTTCACCAGGTTTCCGTAAGGAAGGTTATGTCGGACGAAAACGTAGTCCCTGAAGTCGTAGCGGAGGTTTCCGCGCCGGAACCGGTGGTCACGGCTACCCCGGAACCCGAAGTCGTTGCAGAAACGCAACAGCCGGAGGAAAAGCCGGCCAAATCGTTCTCTCAAGAAGAGTTGGACGCGATGGTCGGCAAGAGGCTTGCACGGGAACGTCGCAAGTGGGAAAGAGAGCAGGCGTTAAAGGCCACGCCGACACCGGCTGAAGCCGCTGCCCTGCCGAGCAGAGACGAGGACCCGGACGCATACGCAGAGGCTTTGGCCGAACGTAAGGCTGCCGAGTTACTCGCCCGACGCGAGGCAGAGCGGGAGCAGCAGGCTCTTTTGATGGCTTATCACGACCGCGAAGAAGCAGCGCGTGACCGTTACGATGACTTTGAACAAGTCGCGTACAACAACGCTCTGCCCATTACGACCGTGATGGCTCAGACGATTCAGGCTTCGGAATTAGGACCC
>Ga0315901_10010389_pt1 | contig 10587 bp, 10 predicted proteins | sample LakEriMetagenome_10_FD_203761 | JGI IMG/M metagenome (GOLD analysis project Ga0315901, IMG submission 203761) | Freshwater fungal communities from buoy surface, Lake Erie, Ohio, United States - Buoy 2 MA116 | ecosystem: Environmental > Aquatic > Freshwater > Lake | place: USA: Lake Erie, Ohio...
TTTAATAAATTAAAATTAACAACGTCAATTAATGCCTTCGATTTCTTTTTAGAAATCTTTGGCATTGACTTTATTGCACGTTGTTGAGTTCTCAAGGTACGACTGCGCACTGGTTGCAAAATTGCTTTTGCGTGCAGGGCAACCCATTTTTTTCAGGTTCTAGGCATGCCTACAAACCTTAAAAATCGGGGTTTTCCACACCCGGCCTTCTTCTGAAGTCCGTCTCGTATGGGGAGGTGAAATATAGCCTCCGCGGCAAAGGGGGGTCAAATCGACTTGACGGCTAAAAGTGAGTGTTTTTAGCCTATTACCTCAACGGCGGCAAGATCGCGCTTGCCCTTGCGCAACAGTAGGTATTTCCCATGTAAAAGGTCATTTTTCGAAGGGGTGAAATCCTCACTCTCCACCTTTTTATTGTTCAAATACCCCCCACCCTCCTTCACAATCCTTCTTGCAGCAGATTTTGAGTCAACTACGCCGGTAGCAGCTAGTAGATCTACCCAGGATGGGTAGGGATCTCCCTTTTTGATGGTGGTTTTTGGCAGCTGGGATAGGGCCGAATCAAGGGTTTTTAGATCTAACTGATCGATCTCACCTTGGCCAAACAACGCCTTCGCCGCATCCTCTACCGATTTAGCCATCTGCTGGCCATGAATCAGGGTAGTCATCTCCCTAGCTAATTCACGATGAGCCTCTCTGGCACCTGGATTTACCTTTAAAGTTTCAATTAACCGCTCAATCTCTGATCGATCCTTCATAGAAAACACCTTTAATAATTTAGGCATATCAGCATCATCGCTATTGAGCCAGAATTGAAAAAACTCATATGCACTAGTCAAGTTCTCATCTAGCCATATAGCTCCACCTGCTGTTTTGCCAAATTTTGAACCGTCAGATTTTGCTAGCAATGGCACAGTAAGTGCGTGAGCACTACCCCCTTCAACCTTTCGAATCAGATCTAATCCAGCAACGATATTTCCCCATTGGTCAGAGCCACCAATTTGCAACTTACATTGATCTCGCCGATAAAGCTCTAGGTAATCAAAAGCTTGCAGCACTTGGTAGGAAAACTCTGTATAGGAGATACCGGTAGAAGAAAGTCTTGTCGCTACAGAATCCTTTGCCAGCATTTGATTAACCGAAAAGTGTTTACCTATATCTCTTAATAATTCAAGGGCTGATACTGATTTGGTCCAATCTAGATTATTTACTAACTTGGCACTGGCACTCATATCTTTGAAATCTAAGATCTTCTCTACCTGTTTACGTATTTTAGCAACCCAATCAGCAACTAGTTTCTCTTCATTCAAAGTACGCTCATCATTTTTACCGCTGGGATCTCCCACCAATCCAGTTGCTCCTCCAACCAGAGCAATAGGACGGTGTCCGGCTAATTGAAACCTTCGTAGCACTAAAAAAACAACAAGATTGCCTAGGTGCATACTCGGTGCTGTTGGATCCACACCAAGGTATAGCGAGATTGGCTTAGATAAGGCAGTTTCAAGCTCTTTGCGATCGGTAGATTGCGCGATCAACCCGCGCCACTCTAAATCTTCTAAAAGTGCTTTACTCATGGGTTGATCATGCCTGAAAACTGCTTTCGTAGGGAGGCAATTGCCTTATCGACCCCTGATATGTCCTGGTTTAATTTATTAATGGCCGCTAAAACCGAACTTTTTGATGTACCCATTACTGAGGTACGGCTGGAGATAGCGCCAGTGACATTCAGATATTTCTTAACCTCAGGGGTTAAATTTGGGTGCATCTCCTGTAATTGATTATCACTCATTTGCTCAAGTTCTATTCCATTTTTCTCACAGAACTTTACACAAGCCCCTGCCACCTCATGAGCAATAGAAAAAGGAACCCCGGTTTTGCTTAAAAAATCTGCAATCTCAGTTGCTAATGAGTAACCAGCTGAAGCTGATTTGGAAATATTAGCTTGTTTAAATTTCGCAGTTTCCACCATGCCAGAGATTGCAGGCAGCAAAACCAATAATTGCTCCACTGAATCAAAGATGGGTTCTTTATCCTCTTGCAAGTCACGGTTGTATGCAAATGGCATCGCTTTTAACACCACAAGTAGAGAGGTTAAGTTGCCAATAAAGCGACCTGATTTCCCTCTTGCTAATTCTGCAACATCGGCATTCTTCTTCTGCGGCATTATCGAGGAGCCGGTTGCATAAGCATCATCAATTTCTACCCAATCAAATTCAGTTGAGCTCCAGAGCACAAACTCCTCACCGATCTTTGATAGATGAATACCGATCATCGCCATTATAAAAAGAGCCTCAGCTGCAAAATCACGGTCGCTAACTGCGTCAATACTGTTTTGCATCACTCCTTTAAAACCTAGCTTCGAAGCTGAAATCTCAGGCTCACTTTGGATAGAGGATCCCGCTAAAGCACCTGCGCCAAATGGGGAGTAATTATTTCGATCAATCCAGTCAAAGATTCGATCCACATCTCTAAGCAAAGCATCAGAGTGCTTGCTCAACTCTTGGCTAAAGGTGATTGGCTGTGCGTGCTGGGTATGTGTGAAGCCGGGCGCAACAACATCTATATGACTGAGAGCTTGGGTATTAAATCCTCTTGCCAATACGGTTAATGCGCTGGCTATTTCAAGCAAATGATCTACTAGGTATAACTTAAAATCTGTGATTACTAAATCATTTCGGGATCTACCAGCGCGAATAGCCCCACCAATTGGACCGCATTTTTCGACCAGCCCACGCTCTATTGCACTGTGCACATCTTCATCATCATTGTTATATGTGAATTTTCCACTACCAATCTCACCTGCCAGCTCTAGCAAACCTTTTTCAAGTATTTCACCATCTGATTTTGAAACAATCTTTTGCTTTAACAAATTTTTAAGATGAACCAGATTCACCTCGATTTCGTATGGGGCTAATCTCCAGTCAAAGTGCACGCTTCGAGACAAATCCCGCATCGATTGAGCCGGTGATTGATTAAATCTGCCTCCCCAAAGCGTCATTTACTTACCTCCAAAATACTTGTTGATTTCCTTGGCAAGCGATGAGCCACCTGAAGCAGACTTTGCAACAACCAAGACAGTGTCATCACCAGCAATCGTACCGATCGCTGAATTTAATTTGCCGCTCTTCATGGCGCGGTCTAAATTCCCTGCCAAAAGCTGAGCTGCGCCAGGTGGTGTCTTAACAACTGCCAAATTACCACTTGATTCAACAGATGCAATTAATTCAGATACGCCCCTGCTCTTCGAACTTTGCGGTGCTGAAACAAATTGATAGCGGAAGACTCCAGAGTTATCTTTTCCTCGAACCGCACCCAACTCCTCTAAATCTCTACTTGCTGTCGCCTGGGTTACTACATAACCTAGTTTGCCTAACTCTCTGACTAGATCACTTTGAGAATGAATCAAGGCATCATCAACTAAGCGGATTACCAAGGAACGTCTAGCAGTTGCACTTTGCAGATTTAACTTAGCCATTAAGCGCTCACCAATGTTCCACCTTGATTATCCAAAGCATCTAAAACTGATGCAAGATCAGTCCCATTTGCGATTCTTACTGAAAATGCACCTGAATCAATCGCACTAATTGCCGCCTTCACTTTTGGAATCATTCCATCTGTAAAACTTGGCGCAATCTGTTTTAGTTCATCAATTGAAATTTCAGAGATCAAAGATGATTTATCTGGCCATGCCCGATAAATACCCTCAACATCAGTTAAGAAAATCACGGAGTCAGCTCTGAGCGCTCCACCAACTGCTGCTGCTACTAGATCTGCATTAATGTTAAAACCCACACCATCATTATCTGTTGCCACTGGTGATATCACTGGCAAGAAACCTTCGGTCATTAACGTCTCTAAGATCATTGGATTTATCTCATCAACCTCGCCCACATATCCAATATCCACAGATTTTCCATCAACAATTGGCTTAAATTTACGAGCTCTGATTAAGCCACCATCTGATGCTGATAATCCAACAGCGTTGACTTCACTTCCAATTAGGTAATTAACGATGGATCTTAAAACTTGGCCGCTAAGCACAGATTGCACAACGTTGAATACCTCTTCATCAGTTACTCGATAACCTGCCACTTTATTCTTACCCAACCCTTTTTCCTCTAGGGCTGCGTCAATTTGAGGCCCACCTCCATGGACTAAAACTATTTGCTCACCATCTAAAAAAGCATCCGCAATCGCCTCTAATACCGGATCGGATGTGTTGTGATCTGGCAGTGCATTACCGCCGTATTTGATAACAATCATCGAACACCCGTCAATTGCAATCCAGCATCCTCTGCCAGATTAAACATTAGATTAGCGTTTTGGATTGCTTGCCCTGCAGCGCCTTTGCCAAGATTATCTATCGCAGTTGAAATCACGAGTCGATTTACATGAGAATCCAAGGCAATCTGCATAGAAACATTATTTGTGCCTAGCACTGAACTAGTCATTGGCATTTGGCCTTCAGGTAATAATTTAACAAACTTACTTTGACTATAGAAATCTTCATAAACTTCTCTTATCTGCGCTGATGAACTTGCGGCTTTTAATTTGCTTGTCACCGTCGCTAAAATTCCTCTAGGCATAGGAGCAAGTATTGGAGTAAATGAGATTTTTACCGATTTACCAGAGATTGAATTCAGTACCTGTTCTATTTCCGGTGTATGTTGATGAACTCCCCCGAATTTATAAGAAGTTAGATTGTTAATTACCTCGCTACCGATCAAATTGATCTTGGCAGTCCTACCAGCACCAGTAGTTCCGCTAGCTGCAACCACAACAATGTCTTCGCTGTCAGTCTGATTTAAAGCTGGAGCAATTGATAGGGCGATGGCTGTTGCATAACATCCTGGATTGGAAACTTGCCTGGATTTAGCAATCAAATCATGGTTTGTTAACTCTGGTAATCCATAGGTCCAATTTCCAGCATATGATCCACCGTAATACTTCTCCCACTGATCTTTATTTGTCAGACGAAAATCGGCGCCTAAATCAACAATCTTCACTTGTCCATCCAATTGGGATATTAATTTTGCCGATTCACCATGGGGCAAGGCTGTGAAAACTAAGTCACATTTATTCAAATCACCAATACTTACCGCTGAAAAACTCTGACCCTCAAATTGGGTCAAATGTGGGTGCAGAGAAGTTATTGATTCACCAGCATTGGAGTGTGCAGCAATAAATGCAATTTTAAAATTTGGGTGAGCAGATAGTAATCGCAGCAACTCCCCGCCTGCATATCCGCTGGCGCCAACCACCCCGATTCTCATAGTCAGAGGGTATCGTTATTCGGTATATTTATGCAAATCTTTGCATATTTATGCATTACCCCGTAGTACTGCGCCCACCGTCTTAGCGGCCTGAGCGATTGCTTGATCACGGTATCGCGCCACCTCATCAGAGGTTAATGTGCGATCTGAAGCTCTGAAAGTCAATGTGAATGCTAAGGAAACTTTGTCGTCGGCCATTTGGTCATACCGATCGAACAAAACAATTGATTCCAATAAGGAGCCGGCTCCTAGTTTTAAGGCCGCAGCTAAATCAGCAGCTGTTGTTTTCGCATTCACAACAAGTGCTACATCCTGAACCACTGCTGGAAAATTCCAAATTGCAGGTGCTTTTGTAACACCAGCCACAGGTAACTCACTTAAAATTACAGCAAAAGCGCAACTTCGCTCTGGTAAATTCAAGGCAGCAATCACTCTAGGGTGTAATTCTCCAGCATGAGCAACTGGCTTACCATTTACACGCAACTCCGCACATCTACCTGGATGCCATGGCGCTAGATCACTACCAATAACTTCAAAACCATTTCCAGTTGACTCGATAATCTCTTGTGCCTTAGCAATGGCATCACTCCAGGTGAATTTACTACCCGATCCTTGCCAATCACTTAATATTTTTTCGCCAGTAACCACCGCACCGACAAATAACATCTGCTTTGGCACCCCGTCGTAAATCTCTTTGATGATTTTCTCACTAGGGCGTTTGTTTACACCTGGATTTACAGCCTTACCTAGCGGGGTAGTGTTTCTGAAAACAGTACCGATTTCAAAGATAGCAAGATTCTTTGCTCCCCTGCCGATATTGCGCACAGCTGTTGTTAACAAGCCAGGTAAAAGGTGTGTACGAAGTAATGGAAACTCCTCCGACATAGGATTAGTGATTCTGAAAGATTTCGCTCGATCTCCAGTGAAACCAAGAAGTTCAATCATCTCTTGGCTTACAAATGGATAATTGATAACCTCGGTAAATCCTTGGTTAGCTAGTGCGGTCGCAACAGCACGTTTTCGGTACTGCATATCACTTAACCGGCCCCCACCTTTTCCTATTGGCAGTGTGGCAGGAATCAAGTCATAGCTGTTTAAACGGGCTATTTCTTCAGCAAAATCTGCAAAGTTAATTAAGTCTGGTCGCCAGGTGGGAACCTCAACAGTTAAAAGATCTCCACTACCTAATACTTTGCAACCAATTAAAAGCAGAGCGGTTTTGGCCTGCTTCAAGGTGTATGGATACCCAAGAAACTGAGATATTTGTGAGAGTGAAATTTTTTCCTTGCGGTTCTTTATCGGCGATCCTGCAAAAGATGCTCCAACATATTTTGCATCAGCTAAATCAATAAGAAGTTGAGTTGCCCTAGCGGATGCAATTTCAGCTAATACTGGATCGGTATTACGTTCCATTCGTCTAGAAGCTTCACTAGATAAGTTATGCGATCTTGAATTACGAGCAATGCTAATTGGATCAAAGTGCGCAGCCTCTAACGCGATTTTGGTTGTTAATGATGATACTTCAGAGGTTAACCCGCCCATAGTTCCAGCCAAAGCTAACGCGCTCTTTGAATCTGCAATCAATAAGTTATCTGGATCCAATTTTCGATCAACCTTATCTAAGGTTGTCAACTTATTGAATTTCCCCGCTCTAACTACTCGAAGTCCGCCCATGATGTATTGCGCATCAAAGGCGTGTAATGGTTGGCCGAGTTCTAGCATCACATAATTTGTGATATCGACTGCTAACGAAATAGATCTCATGCCGCATTTTTCAATTCTTCTTTGCATCCACAACGGAGTACTTTTCTTCACATTTACATTTTCTAAAGTTCTTATGTAGATTTGATCTGCACCAGATTTGTCTTCAATCTTTACAGATATCGCTTTTGGATTCTTACTCTTTCCAAATTTCTTAGCAATTTTAGGATCAGCCGGGTCTACAAATTTGAGCTGTAATGAACCAGCCAATTCCCGAGCCAATCCCCGCACTGACATGGCATACCCACGATCAGGATTGACTGCGATATCAAAGATGACATCGTTGACTTCTAACAGTTCGATGGCATCTTGGCCAATCTTGCCCTCTTGCAAAACGATAATTCCTGCATGTTCATCGCTAATACCGACTTCTTTAGCCGAGCAAATCATGCCGTCACTTACCTTGCCATAGGTTTCTCTGGCTGAAATTTTAAAATCACCGGGAAGTGTCGCTCCTGGCAGTGCCACAACAACTAGATCATTCACCTTAAAATTACGTGCTCCACAAATCACATAACGTGTTTTTTTCTCACCAACATCGATGCCAACAAATCTAATTGGTTTCTTGTGTCCAGATAACTCCTCAATTGAAAGAATTTTGCCAACTACCAAAGGTCCCTTTAAATCTCTTCCCTGTTCTTCGATGCTTTCGACCTCAAAACCAACCTTGACAAAAGCTTGAGAAACTTGTTCAGAATTAATTTTGGGCGGCAGGGCTACAAACTCCCGCAGCCAACTTAAAGGAATTTTCATTTATTGCCCACGCCAAAACTTTGAGAAAAACGAACATCACCCTCAACAATGTCGTGCATATCTGTGATGCCATGCTTGACCATCAATGTTCTTTCTAATCCCATACCAAATGCAAAACCTGAATATTTCTTAGTATCTACGCCGCATGCATCTAACACTTTATTATTAACCATTCCGCAGCCACCCCATTCAATCCAGCGACCATTGAAAAACACATCAACCTCAGCGGAAGGTTCGGTAAAAGGGAAAAAGCTTGGACGTAATCGAGTTTTCACTTGATCACCAAAAATAGCTTTAGCGAAGAAATCTAATGTACCTTTCAAGTCACCCATAGTGATCTTCTCATCAATTACCAATCCTTCAACCTGATGAAAAACTGGTGTGTGAGTTGCATCTAATTCATCGGCACGATAGGTCTTACCTGGACAAATAACATAAATTGGAGGCTTCTCATTGAGCATAGTTCTTATTTGTACCGGAGAGGTATGGGTGCGCAATACCAATTTAGATTCAAGTGGTTCGACAAAAAAAGTATCTTGCATCGTTCTAGCAGGATGATCAGCTGGAATATTTAGCGCATCAAAGTTAAGCCATTCAGCTTCGAGCTCAGGGCCTTCAGCCACTTTGTAACCCAAACCGATAAACAGATCGTTGATCTCATTGGTCAAAATTGTTAGTGGATGTAACCCACCTTTAAGTGCTCTCCTACCAGGCAGGGTCACATCAACTTTTTCGGTAAGCAACATTTGTGCGTCTCGCATCTCAGATAACTTGGCACTTCTTTGTTCAAAAGCTTGATTTACCTCAGCACGGGCCGATCCAATTAATTTACCAAATTGCGCACGCAGTGATTGATCAACTGTTGCAAGGGCTTGGTTTGCTTTGGCTAAGGGTGATTTATCACCAACATAATCAATTTTTACTTGTTTCAGCCCATCTAGGTCGGAGGCCGATTCAATGGCTTGAAGTGCTTGTGCCAGATCTTCGGCAATTTTGTTCTGATCTAACGACATAATCGGATTAGTCTATAAGGACTGACCTACAGAATGCAGGACAATTGCCGCTGCACTTGCCACATTTAGTGATTCAGCAAAGCCCTTCATCGGAATAGCCACCTTAGATATCTGACTTGGCAGATCTGGCAGGCCACGGGCTTCATTACCAAAAATCCAAGCTGACGGTTTGCTTGAATTTTTAGCAACAAATGCAGAATTAAAGATCTCTGTACCATCACCAGTCAATGCAAAAAGTGAAACTGCATTTTCATTGGCCCCCGTGATAAATTCGTTAATATCCACATCACTGACAACTGGTATATGCCAAAGTGATCCAACCGTGGCGCGAACAGTTTTAGGATTGAATACATCCACGCTTTCATTTGAAAAAACAACAGCATCAAAGCCGGCAGCATCAGCGCTTCGAATCACTGTGCCTGCATTACCAGGATCTTGAATCTGCCAAAAGAAAGCTACTTTTTTTGGCTTTAGCTTCCAAAGATCTTGAACTTTTAAAGTTTTGGTTGAACACAAGGCAATGATTCCCTGTGGTGATTCTGAATCTGCCATAGCGTTCATTACTTGATCAGAAACCAAGATCACTTCATGTTTTTCTAGAACGGAGGCACCAACAGATCCAGCTAGTTTGCTCATTCCTGATTCAGTTACATAAACTCGCTTTACTGGTAAACCTTCTGCTAGTTTGGGGTTAAGCGCCTCGCGAACTGCCTGAATACCTTCGGCAATAAAGGCGTTTTCTATTTCTCGATTCTTTTTACCTCTGGAACCAGTGAGAGCCTTAACTCGCTCGATGTGAGGCGAATTAAGGCTCGTAATGTTTTCCATCTCTATTTAATTGATTAGAGATGAATCAGGCAGTTACAACATTCTTGCGAGCAATTTCAACTAATTTAGCGAAAGCTGCAGGATCATTTGTTGCAAGCTCAGATAAAACACGGCGATCTACTTCAATTCCAGCAGCCTTTAATCCTTGAATCAAACGGTTATAAGTCATTCCGTTTGCCCGCGCTGCTGCATTAATACGCTGAATCCAAAGACGACGAAAATCACCTTTTTTATCTTTACGATCATTAAATGCATAAACAAGTGAATGAGTTACTTGCTCCTTTGCCTTGGAAAAGAGACGAGATCGTTGACCACGATATCCCGCAGCACGCTCTAAAGTTGTACGGCGCTTCTTCGCCGCATGAACACCTCGTTTTACTCTAGCCATTTATCTCTCCCTTACTTCAAACCGAGCATTCGCTTAGCAGCAAATGCGTTAGGCGCTTTAGCGGTCACATCACCAGTTAGGCGACGAGTTAATCTCGAGGATTTGCGTTCAAGCAGGTGGCGTTTACCAGCACGCTCATGCATGATTTTTCCAGAACCAGTAACGCGAAAACGCTTTTTGGCGCCACTGTGTGTTTTCATCTTTGGCATTTCTTACCTCCTGTTGAATTACTTATAAAACTATTTTGGAACGGCTTGTGCTTTTGGAGCCGCTTTCTTGGCGGATCCAGGTTTCTTCGCTGGCCCCAACACCATCGTCATGTTGCGTCCCTCTTGCTTGGGCGCAAACTCAACGAGTGATACCTCGGCAAGCTCTTCAGCAAGCTTTTGCAATAACCGATAACCCATTTCAGGACGAGATTGTTCTCGACCGCGGAACTGAATCGTTACCTTCACCTTGTCGCCACCTAACAAAAATCGTTCAATATGATTGCGCTTTGTTTCGTAATCATGAGGTTCGATATTTGGTCGAAGTCGCATTTCTTTCACAACAATGTGTGTTTGATTTTGCC
>Ga0315901_10010390_pt1 | contig 10587 bp, 7 predicted proteins | sample LakEriMetagenome_10_FD_203761 | JGI IMG/M metagenome (GOLD analysis project Ga0315901, IMG submission 203761) | Freshwater fungal communities from buoy surface, Lake Erie, Ohio, United States - Buoy 2 MA116 | ecosystem: Environmental > Aquatic > Freshwater > Lake | place: USA: Lake Erie, Ohio...
ATCCGAAGACCGAGCACTACAGCATCGTGCAGGCCGAAGTCCCCGATCCCGACGATCCAACTACGCTGCCCAATCACCAACTCCTCGAGGTGCTGAGGCGGGCAGATCGCGTCGTGGTGGCTGGGGAGGCGGGGAGTCATTGCGTGCGCGCATCGGTCGAGCATCTCGTGGCTTATGTGGAACCTGAGCGGCTGGTACTGCTGCAGGACTGCATGAGCCCGGTCACCGGATTTGCCGAGGAACACGCTGCGTTTCTCGCGGACATGGCGGCGCGCGGCGTCCGCGTGGCAGACAGTCAGCGGTTCATGGCAGAGCTGGCGATCGATCGGAGTTTCGCTCCGTGAAGCCGGTCATTGCGAGCCTCCTCGATACTGACCTGTACAAGTTCACGATGTGGCAGGCCATGCTACACCGTCATCCGGGGACGCAAGCGACCTATCGTTTCACGTGCCGCAACGCGCCCGTTCGGCCTCTCGCGGCGCTCCAGGAGGCCGTGAATCGTGAACTCGACCATCTCTGCGCCCTGACCTTCACGGAGGGCGATCTGGAGTACCTCCGTGGGCTCCGCTACTTCAAGCCCGACTTCGTCGACTTCCTTCGCATCTTCCGCTTCCAGCGGCGCTTCATCGAAGTCCGTGCCGAAGGCGATCGCCTGGCCATCGAAGTGGAAGGGCCGATGGTGCACGTGATGTTCTTCGAGCTCTTCGTGTTGGCGATCGTGAACGAATTGTACTTTCGGGATGTGGCAACGCCTGCCGTCTTCGCGGAAGGTCGGCAGCGGGTGGCGGAAAAAATCCGATTGCTTCATGCGGCTATGGCTGAGGGGACGCGACGGCATCCCTTTGCGTTTGTGGATTTTGGACTCCGCCGGCGCTTCAGCGCCGCGTGGCAGCGTGAAATCGTTGCGACACTGCAGGCGGGGGCGTCCCCCTATTTTCGAGGGACCTCCAACGTGGCACTGGCGCGTGATCTTGGGGTGGTTCCCGTCGGCACGATGGGCCATGAGTATCTGCAGGCGTATCAGGCCCTGGGGGTCCGATTGCGTGATTCGCAGGCGGCAGCGCTGGAGGATTGGGTTAGGGAGTATCGCGGGGATCTCGGAATCGCGCTGACGGATGTGATCGGCATGGATGCATTCCTGTCGGATTTCGACCGCTACTTCGCCAAGTTGTTCGACGGGCTTCGCCATGACTCCGGTGATGCCGTGATGTGGGGAGAGAAGGCGCTGGCCCACTATCAGCAACTCGGCGTGGACCCGCATACCAAGACGTTGGTTTTTTCGGATGGGCTCGATATGGGTCTCGCCATGACGCTGTATCGACACTTTGCGGATCGTGTGCCGGTCATATTCGGGATTGGCACGCATCTCACCAACGATCTGGGGCCTGAACCGCTGCAGGTGGTGATGAAGCTGATCCGGGTCAACGGTCAGCCGGTCGCCAAGATCTCCGATAGCCCCGGCAAGACCCAGTGCGATGATCCCACCTTTCTCGCGTACTTGCGCCAGGTCTTCGCCGTGGCGGCGTAGGGCGGGGCCCAAAAGCCCCTCGCAGGGCGTTGAACTCTCGGTCGGTCGCAGGTTACGTTCCCACGTCTAGACCGGGTAGCTCAGTCGGTAGAGCAGCGGACTTTTAATCCGTAGGTCGTGGGTTCGATCCCCACCCCGGTCATTGTCTCATTGCCGTGTTACCAATGATTGCCGCCGCCGTCTGAGGACGGGTGCTTGTGACGGGCAGGCCCACGCCGTACGTTCGCGGCGCTTCTTACGGGACCCGCAGCCGCTCGACGACGAGGAGAACCACGGTGCTTTCCATGATTGATGCGCGGATGACGCGGCTGGCGCTTCTGCTGCTGATCCTCGGGGTTTTCCTCGTCATCCCACTGCGCATGCTCGCCTACGGATACATGCCGCCGGATGATGCGATGCGCCACGCGGCGTTCGCCGTCGTGGATCGTAACTGGGGTGATCTGATCCTGCTCGATCCCCGCTTCCCGGCGTGGATGGATCCGCACGCTGGCTGGCATGCACTGCTCCGCGCCGTGCACACCATGACCCAATGGGATCAGGGCGCACTCGTCAATCTGTCCGTCGTGCTCGGGCTCTGGGTCTTCACGTTCGGCGGAGTACTCGCCTCGGGGAACCCACCGGCGTGGCTCTTGTCGTCCACGCTCATGGTGATGCTGGAACCGGCGTTGTTCGGCAAGCTTACGCTAGGACGACCGCTCGGCTTCAGCATGGCGGCCGTCATGCTCCTGCTTTTTCTGTGGACACGTCGGCAGGCGCTCCACCCGCTGATCGAAGCCGGTATCGTGGGACTGGTGCTCTCGGTGAGTCTCTACCTGCACCCAACGTCCTGGTACCTCTGGGCTGTGGCCGTTCCGCCGCTCGTCGCGTGTCGTCGTTGGCGTGCGCTCGGGACCTTTCTGGCGGGCTGGGGGATCGCCCTGCTGGTGGCGATCCTGCTGAATGGGTGGTACAACGCCATCCAGCTGCCGCTCGACATCATGCAATTGGCCGTCCTACAAGGCGGCACGCTCGGCCCCAATCTCGTCACCGAACTGCAGCCTTCGGGTGCTCCGGTGTTCGGCCTCATGGGCATGGTGCTCATTCTGCTCGCGCGCAAGGCCATGGGACACGATGTCCGCGGGGAGATCTACGCTATTGATCTGGCCTTCGTGGTGACGGCATGGGTGCTCGGCCTGTACGTCTCACGATTCTGGGTCGAGTGGGGACTCCCTGCCATGGCGGTGTGGTATACGCGACAGATCGGCGAGGAGATGGGGCTCGGCTTCGCCGAGCTGCACCGGCGTCCAGTCCCTCCCATGTTCATTGGCCTTGCGGCCGCCACGCTCTACCTGACGCAAACGGCGGATCAGGGCGGGCGCTTCACGAACGCGCTTCGGAATCCGCTGCTGATCGTGCCGCGGGAGGAACTGGCCTCCGATTTGCCTGAGCCGGGAGGAGTTCTGTATGACTCGGACATGGGGCATTTCTACGTGATCCTGCATCGCATCCCGGAGCTTCAGTTCCGGTTCGCCACGGCGATGGAGCCGGGCCTCATGCCTGCCGAGGATCTGAAGGTCCTCCGTGCCATCCAGACCACTGGGACCGTGAAGGATCATGCTCCGTGGTTCGAAAAGATGCGCACCATCGATCGTGTGGTACTTCGCAGTCCGAGCGAACCCCAATGGCCGAACATGGAGTTCAAGCGCTTCTTCGGCGGTTGGATCGGGCGTAAGGTTCGCTCATGAGTCACGGCGCTGAACAGCGCGTCGCCGTTCTCATCCCCTGCCTCAATGAGGCCTCGGCGATCGCGCGTGTGATCGATGGATTCAAGACGGCATTGCCGGAGGCGACCGTCTACGTCTACGACAATGGGTCCACGGACGCGAGCGTCGAGCGGGCTCGCGAGGCTGGAGCGGTCGTACGCAGCGAACCGCGCCGAGGAAAGGGGAATGTCGTGCGGCGGATGTTTGCCGATGTGGATGCGGATGTCTATCTGCTGGTTGACGGTGATGGGACCTATGATCCGACCTCGGCTCCCGCGATGCTCAAGCGACTGACCGATGAGCGTCTGGACATGGTGACCGCTCGCCGCGTCGCAGTGGAAGCTGGTGCGTATCGCGCGTGGCACACACTGGGGAATCGCGCACTCACGGGGGTGGTCGCGTGGCTGTTCGGTCAGCCGATCGGCGACATGCTGTCGGGGTATCGCCTCATGTCGCGACGTCTGGTCAAGTCCTTCCCCGCACTTTCGCGTGGATTCGAAATCGAGACGGAGCTTACCGTGCATGCGATGGAACTCCGCATGCCGCTCGCGGAAATCGATACGCCGTATGGTGCACGCGATGAAGGCTCCTCGAGCAAGCTGTCAACGTTCGGCGACGGCGCGCGCATCGGTCGTACCATCGGCAAGCTGCTGCGTGACGAGCGACCGCTGGCCTTCTTCGGAAGTATGGCGGCCGTCCTGGCGCTCCTGTCGCTGTATCTCGGTGTCGGGTTGTGGGAAACGTTTCTCGAGACCGGCCTGGTGCCGCGGTTCCCTACTGCCATCCTTGCGACGGGGCTCATGTTGTCGGCGCTCATCAGCATGGCCTGCGGTCTCATACTCGATACCGTGACCACCGGTCGACGCGAGATGAAGCGCCTGTTGTACTTGCGCATTCCGCTTTCCGCACCGAGTGCCACACCGAATCTGGGGGGGCGGTCGTCATGAGTGGTGAATACGTCGGCGCCGTCAATCTCGAGGCCATGGCCGAAGCGCACCGCTACAATGCGTTTCTCGTAGAACTCGTGGAACAGGCGCTCGGCGCGCCCACCCGGTGTCTGGATTTCGGAGCTGGCGATGGTTTGATGACCCGGTTGGTGGCGGCGCGCGGCCTGCGGCCCGCCTGTGTGGAGCCCGATGCGCGCCTGGCCGCGCGTCTCACGGCGTCGGGGTTCACCGTATGGGCCGATATCGCCGAGTGTCCGGTCGCAACCTTCGACGGCATCTATACGCTCAATGTGCTTGAGCATATCGAGGATGATGTGGCCGCACTTCGAGGGCTTCGGAATTGCCTGATTCCCGGCGGGCGACTCTTCATCTACGTGCCGGCCTTCCCCGTCCTCTATTCGCGGATGGACCGATTGGTGGGGCATTTCCGGCGCTACCGCCGGCACGAACTGGCGTCGAAGCTCGAAGCCGCCGGATTTGTCGTGGAGCGGGTCGCCTATGCCGACAGTCTCGGCTTCTTCGCAGCGCTCGCGTACCGTTTGTTGTCCACGGGAACCGGCGAGCTCACGCCATCGTCTGTGGCCCTGTACGACCGGTGGGTGTTCCCGCTGAGTCGCATGCTCGACGGTGTGGTCGATCGGTGGTTCGGCAAGAATCTGCTCGCCGTGGCGCGCGTTCGTCCGTAGCGCAGAGCGGTCGCGCTTCTTGGTGAAAGCGTGACATCACGACCAGCCCCTCGATTCAGCGCGGAAAGGTCCAGTATAGGTTCGCGTGGATGAACAGTGCACGCCCCTCTCGGAGGCGACCGCACCGCGCCCTGCACGGGGGGTTGCCCCGAAATTTGCGATGGGCACGCTATTTTACGGAATGCTCCGCCCCCGTACCTGTTTCTCGATAGTTCTCCTCCTCTTTGTGGTCGGGGTTGCGGCACCAACCCGCGGCGTCGCCCAGCTTGGTCTTGGGCAACGTACCGCGCCGGCCGCCGATACCGTCGGTGCGGTGTCGCCGGGGTCGCCCCGCGCCGCCCTCGAGGCGTTCCTGCGATATGGCGACGCGGGGAAGTGGGATGCGGCCGCCGATTTCCTGAGTGTCCCCGTGCGCGAGCGCGATCGCGCCCCGGAACTGGCGCGTCGCCTGCGGGCGGTCATCGATCAACGCCTCGCGCTCAATCTGGGAGCCGTCTCACCGCTTGCTGCGGGGGATACAACTGACGGCGATCTGGGAGGAGACCGCATTGGCGTCCTGACCAGCGCGAGTGGTCCGGATGATGTGCTGCGCATGGTGCGTGTCAGCACCAATCCCTCGCGGTGGGCCTTCTCGCAAGCCACCGTGGGAATGGTGGATGCGTGGTATGCAACGCTCGGGACGCCGTGGCTGCGTGATCGCTTGCCGGCGGCGCTCAACCGCGAGGGGCCGCTCAATGTGTACTGGTGGCAATGGATCGGACTGGTGGCCGCCATTCCCCTTCTGATTGCCATCGCGTGGGTGCTCGGTGCGGCATTGCGTTTCGTCTTGGGGCGTCTGGCCAGCCGAACGGTCACGCATTGGGATGATCTCCTGCTGGAGAACCTGCGCGGCCCATTCCGACTTTGGGCGGCGGCCATCGCGGCCGGACCGCTGCTCTCGCAGCTGCAGCTCAATGCACGGGTGTCTGCGCTGGTGGACGCCTCGTCACGGGGCTTCGGGTTCATCGCGCTGTTCTGGGCGCTGCTGCGTGTCATCCGATTGACGCAGGGCCGTCTCGAGAACGCCGCCTGGGAAGTAGGGCAGGGGGCGCAGGCCCGCACGCTGGTGCCACTCCTGGGCAACTTTCTGCGGGTTGCCGTCATCATCGTCGCCCTGTTGGTGGCGCTGGCCCAGTTCGGTTACCCGGTCGGAACGCTGCTCGCCGGTCTTGGTATCGGCGGTATCGCCGTGGCGCTCGCCGCGCAGAAAACCGTCGAGCACATGTTCGGCAGCATCAGCCTCGCCGCCGACAAGGCGTTCCGCGTGGGGGATTGGGTCCGCGCCGGGACCACGGAAGGCACCGTCGAGCGGATCGGACTCCGTTCGACGAGCATTCGCACGATGGAGCGCACCGTGGTGCGCGTCCCCAATGGCCGACTCGCTGATGAACGCATCGAAACCTTCGGCGAGCGTGATCGCATTCTGCTCAAGACGTTTCTCGACGTCACGTATGACACGGGCCCCGCGCAGCTGACGCGCATCCAGATGCGCGTCGAGGCCCTCCTGCGCGCGCATCCGAAGGTGTGGCCCGACACGATTCGCGTGTATGTCATTGCGTTCACCGACTCGGCGATCCGTTTCGAAGTCGTCGCGTGGTTCCTCACCACCGAGTGGATCGAATTTCTGCAGATCCGTCACGATCTCTTCCTCGCGCTCATGCAGATCGTCGAGGAGGAGGGATCGAGCTTCGCCTTCCCCTCGCGGACCGTGTATCACGTGACCGAGGCGTCGACGCCCCGGCTCCCGGAGTGATCGATGCGTAATCGATGCTGCTCGCGATGCCGTTGATGGCGATGCCGTTGATGGCGATGCTCGCGGTGGTGGGGCCGTGGACGCTGGCGCAGGTAGACGTCGCCACGACACCGACGCGGGCCTTGGCATCCCAGGAGTTGGCGGCAACGCTCCTGCAGGGGGCGGTGACCACGGGCGTGGCCGTGCTGTGCGTGCATCTGTTCCTGCGCTATCGGCGGCCGTGGTTCGGCTGGTTCGCGGTGGCGTGGACGTTGTATGTCGCACGTTTGCTCTGCATCCTGAGCTTTCTCCTCTCCGGTGAGCGGGTCTGGCTCTACTGGCATCAGGTAACAACGTGGTGGACGGCGCTCGCCCTGTTGTGGGCGTCGCTGGTGTTTCTCCGACAACCGCGCGTGCGGCCGGTGTATGCGCTGGCTGTGCTCTTTCCGCCGCTCTGGTCGTACCTCGCGATCTATCAGCTGGATCATTTTCTCTGGGCCGCGCTCCCGGCGGTCCTGTTTCTGAGCGGTGCGACGGCATGGACGGGGTGGGTCTTCTGGCGCCACCATCGCATCGCGGGATCGACCGGTGCCCGGCTCCTCGCGGCCTCATTCGCGCTCTGGGGCGTCCATCACCTCGACTATCCGTTCCTGAGGGCGCAGGGGGCGTGGACCCCGTGGGGCTACTACCTCGATATCTGCTTCGAGCTTCTCGTCGCGGCGGGACTCGTCCTCCTCGTACTCGATGATCTCGGCCGTGGGGTGCGTGCGCTGTCGGCCCTGTCAGGCGATTTGCAGCGCCGCGCCCATGGCGCTGATCCGCTCGAAGCCCTCCTGGCTCGACCGCTCGCGCTGCCGGGGGTACGCGGCTCGGCCATGTTCGTGTTCGATCCCGCACCGGATGAGGCCGTGGACCACGCGGACGACGTCGATGCGTCGAATACCGACGCGTCGAATGCCGATGCGCCGAATGCCGAGGCGCGAGATGCCGAGATGCTGGAGCGGGTGCTGGAGGCCGCGCGCCAGACGCCCGTCGAAGGACAGCTGTCACCGCCGCGCACGATGGGCCGGTTCATCCGCTGCGCCGGCGCCTGCATGGAATGGACTGGTCGCCCACCGCTTGCCACGGTGCAGGAGGCCATCACCCGCATGCGCATCTCGCGCCGCCCCCAGGTGGTGTCTTCCTCTGGGGCCCAGCCGTTCATTGCGGTGCTGCCGGTGGGGGCCGGACCCGTGCTTGTCGGCGCGTTGGTGATGGTGGGGGATGTGCGGAATCCGTTCACGGCGCTCGACGACGATTTCCTGCTGGCGCTTGGTCAGCAGGTCGGCGCGGCGCTCGATCAATGGGCGCTCGATCGACAGCTCGACGTACGCACGGCGGCGTTGGAGCGACTGTCCGCACAGATGGTCCGACAGCACGAGGAAGAGCGGCGCCGTCTGTCGCGCGAATTGCACGACGAAACGGCGCAGGTCTTTTCGGCGGTCAAGATGCAGACCGAAGCACTGCGCCCGATGTTGGCGGATAGCGCCGGCGCGCGCCTCGATCGGCTCCTCGCGCTCGTGGATACCGGCATTGCCAGCATTCGGCAGGTGACGAGTGATTTGCGACCGACGTTGCTGGACGATCTGGGTTTGCGGCCGGCGCTGAACTCGTTGGTCATGGACTTCAAGGAGCGCACCGGAATACGGGCACGTTTTGATGCGCCGGTTTCGCTCCCCGCGCTTTCCGATGACGCCGAGCTGGCCATCTTCAGGGCGTTGCAGGAAGCGCTGTCGAATATCGTGCGGCATGCCGAGGCGCGGGACGTCCAGGTATCGGTCACGGTACAGGACGGTCACCTCGCGCTGTCTGTGGAGGACGATGGGCGCGGGTTCCCGGTGCGCGGGGGGCGGATTCGCGATACCGACCACCGGATGGGGCTTACCGGGATGCGGGAGCGCCTCTTGGCTGTCGGTGGCCACGTGCAGCTCGCCAACGCAACTCATGGGGCGCTCGTGCGTATTACTGTTCCGATCCCCCAGCTGTCGTGATGCCATGACCTCCGCACATCCCACCGGGCCAATTCGCGTGCTCCTCGCCGACGACCACGCGCTCGTCCGCGAGGGGCTGCGCTATGTGCTGGACGCGGATCCCGGGATCGAAGTCGTGGCGGAAGCCGCCAACGGTCGTGTGGCCGTCGAGCTGGCTGTCATGCACCGACCGGATATCGTCGTTCTCGATATCACGATGCCGGAGGAGAATGGGCTCAGGGCCGCGGCACGCCTGCGCGAGCTGATCCCCGACATCCGGATCCTGATGCTCAGCATGCACGAGCAGACCGAGTATGTGCGCGAGGGATTGCGGCTCGGTATTGACGGCTATCTGCTGAAGGATTCCGCGGGTGAGGAATTGCGTACGGCCATCCGGACGGTGTACGACGGCGGGACGTTCTTCAGTCCCGCCATCGCGCAGCGCATCGCGAGTGCCAATGACGTTCAGGTGTCGCCGACGTCACCGCTCTCCGTGCTGACGCCGCGGGAGATCGATGTGCTGGGCGGCGTGGCGCGCGGCTTGACCAACAAGGCCATCGCCGCGGAATTGGGAATCAGTCGCCGCACCGTGGAAGCGCATCGCGAGGCCCTCATGCGCAAGCTGCAGATCCACTCGGTCGCGGGGCTGACGCGCTTGGCCCTCGAAGTGGGGTTGGTCGCGGATGCGTGACGCGATCGCGAACGCACGGCGTGGCGTCCTGCTGCTCGTGGTGCTGGCGGCGTGCACGCCAACCCGATCGGTGCTGCGCCGCGCAGTCTCTCGTTCGGTGCAATCCGTGTTCGTGGATCGATCGGTCGCGCAGGACACCATGTCGGCCACGAGTGCGCCGGATTCAACGCCGCCAGCAGGTGTCACCACCCTACCGGCACTGGTCGTCGCTCCGGACGAGGTGGTCCGTACCGCCGTCGCCGTGTTCGGGGATTCCGTGCTGCATCCGGTGGACTCGTCGGTGGCCGTGGATGCGAACGCAGCGGCGATGGCGAATGAGGAACCATCCTGGGATCTCGACGTCCGCTCCTTCGAAACGCACAATCGGGTGGCGCACTACGTGGCGCTGTTCACGAACCGCGCGCGCGAAACCTTCAGTGCACGGCTTTCGCGCGGCACGCGCTATGAAGCGATGATCCGTGCCAAGTTGCGGGCTGGGGGATTGCCGGAGGATCTGCACTATCTCGCGTTGGTCGAGAGTGGTTATGACCCGCACGCCTATTCGCGTGCGGCCGCCGTCGGCATGTGGCAATTCATGAGCAGTACCGCACGTGCCGTGGGACTCCGCGTCGATTGGTGGGTCGATGACCGCCGTGACCCGGCGCGTTCGACGGATGCGGCCGTGCGGTTCCTCGACTATCTCCAGAAGCAGTACGGCTCGTGGTACCTCGCCGCCGCGGCGTACAATGGTGGGCCGGGGCGCGTGGCGCGCGGTCTCACACGGTTTGCGGATGAGCTGGAAGGGCGCGATGGAGAAGAACGCTTCTTCGCGCTCGCGGAGCAGAATTATCTGCGGGCCGAAACGAAGAATTACGTGCCGCAGCTGATTGCGGCGGCGCTCGTCGCGAAGATGCCGGCGAAGTACGCCTTACGGTACGACACGCTCTCGGCCTATGCCTATGACAGCGTGCGCGCGCTCCCCGGCACGCCGCTGGGGTTGCTCGTCACCCGCGGCGGGCTGCCGGATAGCGCCGTCCGCACGCTCAATCCATCGATTCTGCGCGGCATCACCCCGCCAGATGCTCCCACGTGGCTACGCGTACCCACTGGCGACGGCCTGCGTGTGCAGACGATCCTCGATGGGTTGCGCGATGACGAACGCGTTGGGTATCAGACCCTCACGCTCCGCGGCAGCCGGACGACCTGGCGCGACCTCACGGAGCGATTCGGTGTG
>Ga0315901_10010393_pt1 | contig 10586 bp, 20 predicted proteins | sample LakEriMetagenome_10_FD_203761 | JGI IMG/M metagenome (GOLD analysis project Ga0315901, IMG submission 203761) | Freshwater fungal communities from buoy surface, Lake Erie, Ohio, United States - Buoy 2 MA116 | ecosystem: Environmental > Aquatic > Freshwater > Lake | place: USA: Lake Erie, Ohio...
TTGGAACTTGCTGGACGTAAATTAGTGCCGGGTCAATTTTGTCAAGAAACACGTTTGATGTCGTGTCAAATAACGCCTCTTCAAATACCCGCAACTTACTCATCGCGTGCTTTCGCAATCAACGTGCGCGCAACCTGCAACGTGCTCGGATCACTCATCGCCACCAACAACGACTCCTCACTAAATGACCCGGTGTCGTCAGCCAACAACATCCCGACCACAAGCAACGTCAACGCCTCTACGTTCATGCGCTCAATGAGACCGGCGGCCTGTAAATACAACACAACCGTGTCACGCCGGTACTCGCTGAAATCAGGCTTCTGTAAGCTCACGAGCCATCACCAACAACTCCGCCAAATGATACTCACTAACACCAAGAGCCAAACGCATCTCAGACTCCCGACACCCATACTTCTCAGCCAACTTCAAATAATAGAGCCTCATCTTCGACTCAATCACCCGCTGCTCAAACGACTCAGCATCCCGCAACTTACGTGAACACACGCCCAGAAACTCAAGCGCAATCATCCTCTTCTGATTCATAGCCTCTTCCTTCCTTTCGGTCATCTTACTTCGTGCGTACTCTCCATGCCACGATATATTTCACCAATTCGTTTCTCCGCATCCCGCAGCGTACACGGAACACGCCTGTCACCTTCCAGCCAATGCCACCCGTCTTGATACCAAACCGGCACACTACCAGGCGCATAGTTACGCATCACCCAACGCGGAATAGACCACCCTTGCCGGATACACGCCGCCCGAAACTCCATCGAACCCGCATCCATTTGGTTATGCACTGCGCACATCGTCACAAGATGTTCAGGCGTATCAAACTGGGCAGACCCGCCCATACCCCGCGACACCCGATGTTGTATCGTCCACGCGCCACCACACGGCCACAACAACGCCCAAGCAGACCCCGCAACAACACACCCGCCGTCACGATCATAAACACGCCACCGGACTTTATCCACCTGCGATTTAGACCGTTTACCAACACTCATGCTGACTCATTCCGCCGCGTCAACTCGGCCGTTATCGCGTCAGCTTGCGCTTGCCACAACTCACGTTCCTCAACCGTCGAATACCGCGTGGACACAACACCCCGCAACAACGTTGTGCGCATCGCCGTCAACTCATAAACACCCATACGCTCAAACATCATCAAACCCCTCATTAGCCTCAAAAATACGAATCACAGACCGCGCCCGATCCTTAGTCACATACACGCGCCGCGCCAAAACAACGTTCACGTGCACGTCGTCCTCATAGGCGACACCGTTAAGCGAATCCAGCACCAACTTCACAAGGTTGTCCACGTCCTTGCGTGCCCGAGTGCCTTGAAAGAACGCCAGTTCGACGCCCACCGCGCCAGTGAACCCGTCGTGACCAGTAGCCTCAAACGCCTCCCTAACACGCCTCTCAGCGTCAACAGTCGCCTTAGGCGTATAAGTGTGACCCGTCTTCGTCATGCGCGGCCGAGCCTTCACCATCGGCTCACCCTCAACAGTAAACAACACCGCGTTCACCGGGCCTTGCCGAACCATAGGCTCATAATTCCAGCCCGTAAACTCGTACGTCATCCGGCAACCCACCAGGCAAGCATCACGCCGCCCCAAATGAGTGCGCCGATAAACGCCACTTCGAGCACAAGCCCGATGAACTTTCCTGCCAGTTTCCAATTAGTCATGGTTTCCTCTTTCCCATCATCAAACGGTGACGCTCAGTAGGTGACGTGCCACCGTAAATGCCTTCCTTGAACTTATTGACTAGAGCATACTCAAGACATTCCGTTTTCACGGGACATCCTGCACAAATCTTTTTTGCCTGTGCAACACGCCAAAGACTGTCCAACTCTGGAAAAAACAATTCAGGATCAACCTCGACACAACGAGCATCATCCATCCAATGCGTACTCACGCGCCCTCAGCCATAACCGACTTGAGAACCGCCATATGCGCCATCAAAGACGAATCCAGTTGCTTCACCTTCAACTTCACACGACCATGCGCCGCCCGAGCAACCGACGCCGCGTCCCGTAGTTCATGCGTGACCAAACGCGCTTGCGCCTTCCGCTCCTCAATGTTGCCCTCAGCGTTCAAAAACGCTTGATCATACGCGGCCTCATAATCGCCCTCAGCGCGTTCAGCCAACAACTCCGCCTCCTCATGTGCTTGCGGGCCACGAGCCTGTTCGCGCGTCAGCCCGAGAATAATCGCGCGAATTTCATCCGGTGTCACGAGTAATCCCCTTCCAGCCATTCATCCGCCAACCACTGCCCCGTTTGGCAGCGCGCACAAAAATCCGTCATCTTCTCATACCGAGCACCACAACCAAAGCACTCCGAATAGAGGAACAACGGCCTAGACACTGAGAGCCTTCTTCCGGTTGTCAACCAACTGTTTGACCTGCTCGTGGAAACCACCAGCCACAGCCTCATCCCAACGAGCCTTCAACTCATCCATCGTCATTGCCCCAGTCACCAACTCCTGAAAGCCCTTAGGCATCTCAGCCGGCGTAGGTGCAACCGTCACCGCGTTAGGCTTTTGAGCCTTCGCCCCATCGTCATCATCGCCCACGGGTGCAACACCAGTGACCGCGCACAACGCATAACGCCGCGCATAAGTGATAGCCGACCCGAGTTCCTGTGATCTAACATTCACCGGCAACGGGTAGAAACCCTCCACGCACTCGCCCGACTCGTGAGCCAACCGGTAGTGCAACACATGACCCAACTCGGTCACCGTAGGCATAGCCATGAACACCAGCCCGTGAGAACTGAGCACCGGCATCAACGCCTCAGTCACATCAGTCAAATCGGCGTAAGCGTATTTCATCGAACCCGCGTTTACCTTGTTGCCCTTCACAATCTTAGGCAACCCTTTCTGAACCTCCAGCAACGCCTCAATCAGCGAACTGTGCTTAACCATTCTCTATTTCCTCTCTTTCATCCCATGATTTATACACGTTGATTTGTTGCACCTTCTCAGCCACAGCAACCAACTCTCTAATGAGCTTCTCATCACGCTCAACAACCTGACACTCAACATCAAACCCCGGCGCAAACCCACCAGGCGCATCAAGGCGCAACTCATACGCAAACACGCACGACTCGGCGTCAGTCACATACAACTGCCATTGAACCTGCCGCATATACAACGCACTGATTTTGTCCAACGGTTTGCCGGTTGTTTTGTACTCACCGATGACTTTGTGATCAAGCGACAGCCCGTCAGGTGTGGCCATCATCCAACGGTCAGGCGACAACTTCCCGCCCTTGCTGATAACCCAATCGTTAGGCATCACACCGTAGCGTTCCTTCACCACCTCAGCAATATACGGTTCGCGGAGATTACCCCACTCCATGTAAGCGTTAGGCGTGACGTCCTCAGGGTTCTCCATTTGCGCCACAACCTCAGCAAACCCAGCCAGCGTAAACGCCCGAGCAACCATTGTTGCCGTCACCCCTTGTGACCGATGCCACAACCAAGCCTGACGATCCGAAGACCGCACCAAAAACCGGTCAACATCAATCACAGCAACACAGCCAAAAACAACGCACCCAAACACAAAGCCGCCAACACACCAGCAACCAACGCCAGAATGTAATCCCGCAAATGGCCTCTATCGTTGAAACTATTTTTGAACCTTTGCCACCACATAATGTGTTCTCCTTTCGTGACAATCGGAGACTACACGCCACCAGCGACAACCGCAACAAAAAAGAAGAGGCCCCGAGTAGAAGAGGCAGACTACTCGGGGCAGCGCATCAGGGGGAAAGGAAGACCCAGCGCACTCAAATCATACAACAAAACGCCCCACCAATTCGGTGAGACGCCTTGTGTTTTAGTCCCTACTGGCAGGATTCACACTGGGTGGCTTCCGCGGGGTCAATCGGGCACACAGCCCCACCGACAACTTCAAACTCATTCATAATCACACCACCTTAGAATCAACAAATAACGCCCACAACGGGCAACCGGACAAGAAACCTATTTCTTGTTAGACGCGTTCGCAATCGCAATCGCACCAAACGGCGCGGCAAGATTACCAACCACCGCCAGAGCAATCGTCAACCAAGCAGGATTGTTTGCACCAATCGCAGAAAACGCAACAGCCACATTCGTGACCACCAGCGAAACGCCCGCATACACCGCATACGCGACCTTACGGCCCTTCACTGAAGGGATGATAACCCCCAGCGAATCCGTGGGCGCAGAAACGCTCACACGCTCAATCGGCACAATCTGATCCACCGGCACAGCGGGCACATCCGGAATCTTCCCCGAGTCAATATCTGAAATGTTCATCACTGTCCTAACTGCTCATACGTTTCGCAACGTCATCATTAACCGTTTTCGGGATAACCGAGAAACTCGGCGCAAGCTTCTTATCAACAGCCGTAGCGATTTCGTCCGCAGTCGCCCCACCAGACGCCGGAATCTTCGCAATCTTGTCCAGAATCTCCAACTCGCGTGACCAAGTACGGTTCGGCAACGACGGCAACGCCTTCAACACCGCGGCAGAAACATCCATCAACGCAAGAAAGTTGATCAACTGTGCCTCAGTCTGCACAACCACAATATTCCCCAAAGCAGACTGCACCACAACCTCACCGGCATCAAACCAGTTCGTTTGACGAATATAACCAGGCGCAACAATGTAACGGCCACCAGTAGCGTTACAACCAACCCAAACCATGCTGTGTTTCCGTTTCTTCGAGTAATTCTTAGGCTTGTAATCAACTGTAGGCGTTCCCCGCGCAACCATGTGCCAAGACTCACTAGCAACATTGAAAATGAGACCAACCTGAGTGCACGCAGTCAAAACGATGCTGTTATTTCTTCCCGGTTCAATATCTGCAGCGATACCCCAACCATGACTTGAGAACCCCGGCGTCCCGGCGTCGGGTGTCTCGCCACGATCCTCACGCCCCTTCTGAAACCACTGATTTGACCCGTGATACAACGGTGCACCCGCAGTGCTTGTGTTCCATTCTTGTGTGACATAGCGATCAGCAGGAACACCCAACGGGCGATAACCCTCATTCACGCGCACAGTGACACCCTGCGCTTCACACGTCGCCAATAACCAGTCCATGCGGTCAGCCATATCCGGTTCAAACCACTCACCGCTAACCTGCCTCATCGCGGTGTAAGGAATTTCCCCGTTACTGTAACCGCCCCACGCGTCACCCATCAGCCGGTGACAATAACGCGGCCGATAATCTCCAACGCAAAAGCAACTAACGCCACGACACCAACCGCCCACGTCACCCAATGAATCTTCGGCCCCTGCCGTTGCTCCAACAGCGCAATCTTCGTCTCAAGGTCAGCAATCTTCTTAACGTGATTATCGGTAGCCCGCTCAAGACGGTCAAGTTTTTCCATCATCGCATCACTTTTTTGCTCGAGTCTCGCCAAAGCGATAAGAACATCACCAATGGTTGCTTCCGTCATTTTCTTACCCACTAAACAATAGAAGGCCGAATGTACTCGACAAGAACCTGCACGTTTACAGTCAAAGACACGGTGCTGTCTTGCAGAATTCCACCCACAGTGAAGTAGTCCGTACTCCCGTTGCAGTACGCCAGTCCGGTCGCGCTGAAATTACGCACAGTGGCCCCAGTCCCGTAGAAAGCCGTCAGGTCAGCACCGTTACGAGTAATGTTGCCATTTCGCGCACCCGTAGCGTTAGCCGCAAACTGTGCGCTCACCGTTGCCCGGTATAAGCCCTCAGACTTAGGGATGATGCGGTCAGGGTTTGTAGAAGGGTCACGCCACGCCAGTTGATCCCACAACTCGCTATAAGTAAACCCGGAAGCACCAACAGAATAAGTTGTGCCCGAGGCTGTGCTACGAGTTGCAGTGCCATAAAACACCGCTTGAGAACCCGTAGGATACCAGCCGGCAGTTTTCGCACCACCGGGATTTGTGGACGCGTTATACAGTTCGTAATACTGCCAGGTCGTGCCCGAATCACTTAGAAAAGAAACCATGCCTTGAGAAGGCGCAGCCAAAGCCGCCGAACGAGCAGCCGACGAAGCAAACACCATCACCGACTGATCCGTTGCATACCCCTGCAAATTAGCCGCGGTAAGAATCTCCCCAGCCGCAAAAGTCTTATAACCCAAACCAGCCATAATCAAACTCCCAAATAATTTGTGTCAAGCACACCAAAACCAGTGTCAAGCGTAAACGCCAAATAACCCAACTGCTTCTCCAATTCTACAGTAAAGGTGATACCCGCCGGCGTGGCAGAAACAGACTGCGCCGAAATCATCAAACCCGGAAACTCAGACGGCCCAAAAATAGAAACCTCATCAGGGTCGAACTCAACCCACGCATCACAACCAACGTCCAGCTCAGCAAACAACTGCACAGCACGCCGCTCAACCTCACGCGAATAAATACGATCAGAAATGTTTATCTCAACCGACTTAGGCAACATCGCCGGGACACCCAAAGTGGCCACACCATCAGCAACAGACTGAGCAGCAAACGACGAATCCATCAACGTGTTATACGTCTTCGCCAAAGAACCATACTTGGCCACCGACGGCACATCCACACCGCGAACCGTATACGCATCCGCCACCAAAGTAATGTCATTAAACACACGGTCAAACGAATAATCAAAATTGATGTCAGCAATAAACCGGTTGTCGTCATCTGTTGACAAAAACACGCTCGCCAAACCTGCCGTCGAGTTACGTTGAATAAAACGGAAAATGCCCCAACCGTCAATAAACATTGTGCCGAACTCAGACTGTGCCACTAACTGCAAATAGGACAAAACGTCAGTGTCCGTAATCGTCTCCGCAGCCAACTCCGAATAACCCGTCTGCGCAACAACCAACGCTGACGGGAACTTTGCGTAAGAAAGAATCCGCGCCACCCGAGCACCAGACGTTTCCTTAGGAACCGCAAACGAAACAATGGGAATCTTAGCCAACCGAGAAAACGCATCAGTAATAACAACCGTCGCCGTCGCGTCTCCGTCAATCGTGTAATCATACGACCACGACTCCGTGTAACCAGAAAACACACTCGTAGCGAAAGCCTCAGGATCAGGAAAATCGTCAAAATCCTGCAACGCCCTAACCGTAATCGCACGACCAGGATACAACTGATCATAGAAAAGCGACCCCGGATAACTCGGGTCAAGTTGCCGATTACGGTTATCAAAAACAACCGTACACGTGCCCGCGCTGAACCCATCCAGTTGAGAGTTACGGCCACGCCTCCACGAAACAGACCGCACCTCATTAGTCACCGGAACCTGCAGAAAACCCAACCCAACCAAACCGTCAAGATCATCAGTGTCAAGAGTGAAACCGGCGTTGCTTTCCAAGTCCACTTCAAAACGGAGGTTAATCATTACGCGCTCACAAAGACGGGGCCGTTAGACCGTTCGTAACGTTTGATTGCTGACACAACGAGTTCGCCAACGCGAGCATCAGCGTTCATGGCTGAGACGTTTATTGTGTATTGGTTGCCACCAACACCAGGCATATTTCCTAAGCGGTCAAGGGGGATAATCGCTTCCGGGCCAGCCTCACCAATCAAACCAACCGTAGGCCCTGTCACGATTCCACCCGTGGCAAAACGTGGCATCATGCCAAACGCGGGATTACCAAACCCGCCGGGATTACTAGAACTAGCGCCACCTGTATAGCCGTAACGGATGCCCTGATTCTGCAATTCCCTTACCGCTGCATCCGCATACCAGTTGACCTCGGCCAATCCAAGTTTTTGAATATCCAAACCAAACAAACCGTTTAGCAAATCAATCAAACCGTTTAGAGGCGCATTTAGGGCATTGATGAAACCGATCACAGCGTTTGCGGTTTTCTCTGCACCCAGCAAAATGGTGAAACTAAAATCAGTCCAATCTTTACTCATCTTTGCCGTGACGTCATCCCAGTAATACGCGAGGGCAGCAATCGCCCCACCCAACGCAACAAGCGCAAACATGATAACGCCCACAGGGTTAGCACTCAACGCAATCGAGAACAACGTGGCCGCCACGGTAATAGCAGCAAACCCAGCCACAATGCCACTAAAAATGTCCGGGTTCTCCGTATACCAGGCAAGGAAATCACCTAGACCGTCAACAACTCCACCAAGAGCAACACCAACGTTCTCAAACGCAACCTTCAAATCATCGCCATTTTCAGCAATGAACTTTTGGACACGCTCCACAAAATCTTTGAAGTAAGGCAAAAGATACGCGCCGAGTTCTTCCTGCAGATTCTGAATATTCTGAGTCAACACCGCAAACGGATCAGCGGCAGCCTCAGCAGCACCCGCATAAGTCGTGCCGAGTATTTCAATCAGTTTGTCTTGCGCGGCAATCTCACCACTCGTCGCGAGAGTCTCCTCATAAATCTGCTTCTGAGCATTAGAAAGCACAATACCGGCGCGAGCAAGCTTGCTCATCGCCGTCTCCTCATCACCCGCAACCTTCGTGAAAATCATGCCAATGGCTTGAATATCTTTACCCGTACCGGCAGCCACATCAGCGACAACCTTAACCAGGTCTTTCAGGCCATCGACACCCTTACCGGCCAGTTCAGGAACAGCCAACCAGCCACGAACAATCGCGTTTAGAATCTCATCGTCAATGCCCGTCAGGTTTGACAGGCTTTGCGTGTACTTCATGATCTCGCCAGTGGACTTAGCAACCGCATCAGCAGTATCACCAAACACACCCGAGTTCTTCGCAATCTGTTGCAAAGACTTAGACACAGATTCGCTCTCAGCGGCAGCCCTCAAAGCCTGATAACCAAACGCAGCCGCACCAGCAGCGGCAGCCGCGAAAGCCGTCACACCAGCAGCCGCAAACCCGCCCGCCGCCTTACCAAGCTTGTCCAAACCGGTTTGCGCCTGAGCGATACCCTTAGCATCAAACTTCGACAGAATATTAAGACTGATAGGCATTAGCGACTCATCTCATTCGTTATCTTGCGCTCAAACTTGTCAATGATCGCAAGGGCCGCACGCCTCAGCAACGGATACTGGGCGTTAAAATACTTCCACGCAATACGGTTACCGCCCTTACCCTTTAGCGGGCCAAACTTATCCGTCATCGCCGCAATGAAATGCGTGCCCTGCGGAGTGTTACCCTCACCGCCCCGACGGCCAGCAGACTCAGCCGCCATATAACCAGGTGCACCCTTAGGGCTATCAACCTTGATAGACAACAACGGGGTAACATCACGCCGACGAGAACCCGCCAACGAAATAGAAACCTTCGTCACAGCACCTTGCCACAACAAAGCCCGAGGCGTATAACCACCCATGCCCGACAACGGCGGAGTGACCTGAATACGAGACTTGATAACACTCGCCATATCTTGTGCAGTGCCCTTCAACTCTCGACGAAACTGAGAAGCAAGTTTCGGATCAATAGCCTTTAACTGAGCAACCATGTCACGCACACCCTCAGCACGCACATCAAAATCAATCATCAGCAGACTCCCTAAGCCAAGTTTACCGCCTACCGCTTAGGGTTATGCTTAGCAATCAAATAGCGTTCCATCGTCCACAACATTCGCGGCGACAACTGCACAAGCTCCCGAGGACTAATGCCCGTCTCGCACGCGATCACGGCAAGATTCCAGTGAACCGACGATGCGCCGAGACCCGCTATTTTTTTACTTCAGGAACCTCAACGGCACTAATCGTGTCGGCGTAAGCGTCAAACTCGAGGCTCGTAGCCTTCATGCGCGTCTCAGCCGTCCACGCAATAAACACCAGCCACGACAACCGCACACCCTTAGCGAAGTCGGCAACGCTCTTGTCGAACTTGTCCTCAAACTTCATGAGGTCACTGACAATAGCCGTCACTTCACGGCTTGAACCATCCACGAACTTGATGAGTAGGTTAATTGGATTCATGGTTACGCAGTGCCTCGCGTGATACCAGCAGTGCCAGCAGTCGGCCACGTCACGTCACGCGTGGCAAGGTCACCCACCGATCCGCTAATCGGGTTCACCTGCGATACCAGGAACACGCCCGTGTAAGACGGGTTACTCGGGCTAACCGTTCCGCTGGTAGGACGAACGACCACTGTGGCGGCCGTGTTGAACAGTGACCAGATAGTTGAGTCAACGGCCTCGGAACCCGACGTGCCGAAATCGTTGTGGAAAGAAAGCGTAATGCTTCCATCCTTGAGACCACCAACGCGGGTGCGGAAACCCGAACCGCCAAACGCAGTTGTCTCCACCTCATCCGAGGACAGGTCAATTGTGACCGCGGCAAGGTGGTCGGTAAAGTCTTGCCCGTTGATGGACGTGGTAACTGAAGTCAAGACGAACTTGGCCATTTTTATTTCTCCATTATCATTCTGCGTAAACTTGAATTAAAAAGTCGGCGGCGAGATATGTTTGCTCACCTAAGTTTAGCGCACCAAGCGTGCTCATTTCGGAAAGGCGCACATCAAAAGCCGCCCCACCAAGAGTGCGATCAGACTGCACCGCCGTCTTAATCGAACGCTCCCCGTTACCCGCATAAGCGTCCAGTTTGCGCTGTGCGTCCCGTTCAGCCACCCGACCAACAATCAGTGTCACCGTAAAGTT
>Ga0315901_10010396_pt1 | contig 10584 bp, 15 predicted proteins | sample LakEriMetagenome_10_FD_203761 | JGI IMG/M metagenome (GOLD analysis project Ga0315901, IMG submission 203761) | Freshwater fungal communities from buoy surface, Lake Erie, Ohio, United States - Buoy 2 MA116 | ecosystem: Environmental > Aquatic > Freshwater > Lake | place: USA: Lake Erie, Ohio...
CGCAGGGACTTCGCTTCTCTCCATAAAAAACAAAAGCCCCTTAAAAGAGGCTTTATTTTTTGGCGGACGCATTTTATAAAAGGGATTCGCCTACATTCTGCAGGCCGCGGTTCGGCTTACAAGCCGAACCATTCGAATCCCCCACGCGAAGTCCGCAGGGACTTCGCTTCTTTCCATAAAAAACAAAAGCCCCTTAAAGGCGCTTTGATTTTTTTGGCGGACGCATTTTATAAAAGGGATTCGCCTACATTCTGCAGGCCGCGGTTCGGCTTACAAGCCGAACCATTCGAATCCCCCACGCGAAGTCCGCAGGGACTTCGCTTCTCTCCATAAAAAACAAAAGCCCCTTAAAAGGGGCTTTGATTTTTTTTGGCGGGAGAGGGGGATTCAAATCATGCCGTAAAACCTAATACCAGCTTTAATTATTGAGTTGGTTAGTTTGACTTTACCCACATTTTTACCCTCACATCAGTTTCATGCTGCGCCACAGTCACTACAATGGAAGAGCTCGTGAAGTAATTGAAGAAGCACCCCCTATCCCCACTTCCCAAAATCAGAATGAGGCTCCCATTCTTGTTGAATATACTATTCCACATGAACCCTCACCATAAGGAACTACCACCATATGTTATGAAACTCAACCTACCAGAGGGGTTTATAAATTTGGAAACAGTCTATGTGGATGAAAATACAGATAGCTATGTGGTTGAAAATCAAGACATAACGATATAAGAAATAAATGAATAATAGAGTTACGGCTTAGAGATCGAATTAATACTACGAAAAAATTATTTCAGATTTTTATCTGACCTGATTGAATTTACCAGTGGATGCGTTTCTTCTCCCAACCACCAAAGTAATGCACCCGAAGCAAACATCGCGATAGCAACAAACCAAAAAGCTGCTTGTATCTGTCCGCTATAAAAAGCTACAAGTCCCAAACCTAGTCCACCAATTCCATATCCCAGATCACGCCAGAAACGATAGATACCAATAGCTGACCCGCGCCATGCGGGGTGAGAAATATCTGCAACTGCGGCGGAAAGATTTGGGTACAACATAGCCATTCCAAATCCCGAAATAGCAGAGCACGCTGCCCACCATACAATACCTTCTCCTAGTGTCATGGCTGCTACGCCAACACCGCAAATCCACATACCCGATACGTTAAGAATATGACGGCCAATCTTATCTGACAATCTTCCAGTTAACAGCTGCGAACCACCCCATACAAAACCATAAAAACTGATGATCCAACCAACGTTCGGAAGACTGATTCCTTTTTGAAATAAGAAAATTGGATAAAAAATCCAGACGAGTGCATCAACAAATTTTTCAACAAGTCCTGCCTGACTAAGAGCCATGAGTCGTTTGTCGCGCCAACTCATTAAAGTGAAAATTTCTCCAGTGGTAGGAGTAGACGACATCCAAGTCGGATAGCGAGGACTTAATAACTGCGTTGTACTCGATGCATGCTTGTCTACCTCAGCAAGTGCCCAAGGTAGCGTATCCGTGACCCATAACTGCGTTAGTACTGTGGCGAGAACAATCACTGCCATGCCAAAAATTAATAATCCTTCACGGGCTCCATAATAAGCTGCCAGATAAGCAGTGATGATGCCGGCGAGTGCAACGCCTACATATCCTGAAAATTCATTTAAGCCCAAGGTCAAGCCACGTTCATGTGATCTAGTGATGTCGAGTTGAGATGTTTGGGTCATTGACCAAGTGAGGCCTTGATTGACTCCAAGCAGAACCATGGCTCCAATCATCCAATTCCAATTAGGTGCATGCCAGATCATTACTGGGATAGGGAATGCAGCAAGCCATCCTAGCAGCAGTACTTTTTTTCGACCTATGTTCTCGGAAAGACGTCCAGCAATAAAATTCATAATGCCTTTGACTAAACCGAATGCCACTACGAATGAGCTAAGTAATAAGAAGGAATTTTTTGGTAAGCCAAAATCAGTTTCAGCAAGTGCTGGTACGACAGTGCGCGTCATACCAATTGTTAGTCCTACCAGAAGTACCTGAAAAAGCTGGTGTAAAAACTGTTTGAGGTTGAGACGAATACCATGACGTAAATTTTTATTCATCTTGTAAAGGAATTTGGTTAAATGAATACATAAGGGGCGTCCCATCTATTTTCAGAAATTTCTCTACCCCACCTTACCCCTACCACCCCAAATTCATAAGTGACTTCTATATTCATCTTACATATTATTACACTCCACGGATTATCAAAAAATTTTAAAGAGGGGAGAACTTTAATTTTCCTAACTACTTTTTTAATAGTGCGACCTAGGAATACCCACCCCTACATTTTTGTAACGATGAGATAGGGGGGTATAAAAATTCTATGCGGAGGAAATGCCACATAGCACTTTTTGACAACATTATGAAGGCGATACTAATTAACAGAGATATGTCAGTTTAGTTGAGAATGACACAGCAGAGTTGGACAACATTTACGGCCGATATATCTATGATGAATTGTACTTTCAAGGGATATATCAATTTCTTATCCCAGTGCATCTCAAGCATCGATTTTAGTGCCGCTAATTCATAACCGATATTCGCAATGTCACTTTAAACTACACCCAAGCTAAAATCTCAAAAGTAGCTATAATGATTAGATGATTAGAAATTACTTGATCATTTTATTAGTTGTCTTAATGCCCATTCGCTCTTGGGCTTCTGAACGCATGGGCATACAAATGGCTCAGCCAACTAATTCAATGCAAGCGATGGCTGATGGTGATGACAGTCATTGTGAGATGATGCAGTCCGAACCAAATAACCCAAATTCTCAATCTGAGCATCACGACAAACCATCATGCAAAGTTTGTTCAATGTGTATGGCGTTTGCTTTCATTCAACCATCAATATCGATCAATATAAATCACCATTCTTATCAATTAGCAGTCCGAAAAACACTGCTAATCGATAGTGCCTCTCTGGCTTTACCTATTAAGCCACCCATTTCTTAATCCCCCTAGCAGTAGTCCGTCCAAAATTTAGTACGGCTCATTAACTAACTAAGTTCGTTGTTGGTTGATTTTGATATTTAATTATTTTCCTTTGGGGGAAACCATGAAAAAATTTTTATTTGCCATTGTCTTTTTTATCTCTCCACTTGTATGGGCAGCACCTGATTGGATTAATGCAAAAGTTGTGAAAGTAGAGCCTGAGCGTAATAGGATTGTGCTCAATCACGAGAAGATAAAAAGTATTGGTATGGATGCAATGACCATGCTCTTTGATACCTCGCCTAAGATCGATCTTAAAAGCTATAAGGTCGATGATTCAGTTCGCTTCCAAATAAAGATCAATGATGGAGTGCTAGAAGTGATTGCATTGGAGAAGACGCCATGAAGTTATGGATTTTATTCATAGCCAGTCTTTTGGTGAGCCTCACAGTCCAAGCAGCGCCGATGGGATTTAAAGATAGCTGGATGACGATGGGTGATTTTAGTAAAACCTTTCGAGAGGCTACTGCTAACTTCGCCTTAACTCCAAGAGATGCTATTGGTCTGACCTCCACCTATATGCAAACAGATAATCAATCTCAGAGTCAGATGAATAACGAGCTGACTTACACCAGACTGCTTAAACGCTGGAATATGCCGGACGCACAGGCCAATATCTGGTTTATGGGTGGCATTGGAGAGACAAGAGGCAATTTCTTTAATGGCGCAAAAGCTACGCTATCTCCCGGTATGCAAGCTGACTATGAAACGACTCGTTTGTATGCATCAGCTAATGCTCGCATTTATGTGGCCGATGGAATTACCAACAATATCGTGTCTGCTAGAACTGGTTTTTCTTTTTATGAAGCGAACTACGATGAAACCCAGCCATGGATCATTGTGGAGGCTAGGCGTATGTCGATGGTTTCTAACGCATATGAAGTAACACCAATGCTTCGTCTCATTCATAACCGTTTTTTCGTAGAAGCAGGCGCGAACCTTTATGGTCAACCACGGCTTAGCTTTATGTATGTCTACTAAATTAAATGAACATATAAGGATTTAAAAATGAAAAATATTTTTATAGCAACGCTCTTATTAATGTCCTTAACGCCTGCTTTTGCAGTGACCAGCATGAAGGCTACCGTCAATGGTATGGTCTGCGCCTTTTGTGCTCAAGGAATTGAAAAGCGCATTTCTAAAATGCCAGCAACCAAAGCTGTCTATGTCGATCTGAAAAAGAAAACTGTTGTCGTTGAACCTAAAGATGGAATGTCTTTAGATCAAAAAGCGATTATGGAAGAAGTCAAAGACGCAGGCTATGACATTGTCAAAGTAGAGTCAGTTCCAAAGTCTGTCGCTGAGATCAAAGCGGAATTAGTGGCCGACAAATGATTACTGATAAAATTATTGCTCCCAATGGCAACCTATTTACCAGCGTCCTGACACTTTTTGCCAGCTCTAGCACTCTCCTCTGTTGTGCAATACCAGCGTTATTAGTAGCGTTAGGAGCTGGAGCTACCTTGTCCACACTCATCTCAATTTTTCCAAAAATTGTATGGGTTAGCGAACACAAAGTAGAAGTTTTTATTTTTGCTGGAGTAATGCTAACCATCAGTGGTTATATGCAATGGCGGGGGAGATCTGCGCCGTGTCCAATTGACCCCGTTTTACGAGATGCTTGTATGAGAACTCGCAAGGCTTCCTTGATAGTCTATTTGATAAGCCTATTGGTATATTTAACTGGAGGATGGTTTGCTTTTGTACAACCAGTGATATCGAGCGTCGATTAAATAGAAACTTATTGTACTTTCGTTTAAATCGACAGTCTAAACAGCGAGCCCAGCATCCTAGACTCTGGTTCGTTTTTGTTGCAGACCACCAAGTAAACGAAGCCCTCATTAGCAACAATGGGGGCTTTTTGCGTTTTAGAATGATGTTAAATTACATTCAATGCTTGGTCGTAGCGAAGGAGAGCCATGCTTGAATTGCGAACTAGCTGCTAATGTTGTAAGAAAGACCTTTCGTCAGAAGCTACTCATTACGGGTGAGATAATTATTTGATGCCTTCCTTGGGATCAAGTATTAACATGTATTTACGATATGGCTTAATTTATATAACTACTTTAAAGTATGTTTTTTGTAACTAATAAGGTTAGCTATGAAAAGAACATATCTCTCCAAAGAGCAAATACAAGCACTGATTGAAGGTCTCCCTAGAAAACCTAACGACCCGTCTAAAGATCAACTTAGGCAGCGAATTCAAGAGTTAGCAATATTAATCCTAACTAAGTATCTCAAGAATGCTGTGCGGGGCTAAAACTCGTTCTGGTAGTAAGTGCCAAAAGCATGGGATGCTTAATGGTAGATGTCGCCTGCACGGAGGTTTGTCACCCAAAGGCAGAGATCATTGGAATTATCAGCACGGTGAATGCACCAAAGAGAGTCGAAGGAAAAACGCAGAAGTCAGTTCTTACATAAAGTTAATTGAACAACTTGCCATAAAACTCGAGATGATTCAGTAGACAGTAATACGATGTTCGGGAGTTTTTGAATATTTTTTCACTCCTGTTTTCGCTACCCTATGAATGGGGTGGGTTCAAATAAAATTTCGAATCTATTTAAGTTCTTGTTTTGTTCCTGTTGCCAAGTTTGATCTGTATCGCATGTTCAAACTCCTTATGATTCAAGCACCTCAATCATCCCATAGCTTCCCTGATGACATCACCTCTTTATGTTGGAGTTGTTTTCATGCTCTTCAAGATTTCTTTATATTCAACTCCCAATGCATACAAGTAAGGTTCAGGACGGGCATAAATAGACTGTATGGTTGCCTGCATAAATAAATTCTTTACAGCAGCATCCGGTAATGCCATATATCTACCAATCGCTATCTCAGCGCCCACCTTCTTTTCAGCCCCCTTGAGATAAACTGGAAACGTTAGTCCGTATTTCTTGTCTAGGTAACTAAATAACGACGTATTACGCTTATTACTAATACCTTTATAACCTCTCACCTCATCCGCTTTTAGCTTGCCATTTACTAGCGGCACTAAAATGACATGCATATGCGGCGATCCTTCATCGTGATGAACTACTGCGTGAACAATAGGACATTCAGGATAATAATTTCTCAGCCACTCCAAGCAATCGGCATACATTGCGTTGAAATCACATTCATGGCCTGCAGTCACCGTAAATAGCAATTCCACAGCAAAGCCTCGGTTTTTCTTTTTGTACGAGTAGTGATTAAGATCCAGACCCTTATCACGTAGAATTTTTAAAACTACTTCCTCGCTCGAGCCCCCCGCTATTCTCACCAGCTCCTGATTTAGATGGGTCTTCTCTCCGTTGATTTTTCCATAGCCACCAACTTCAGCGGCAATAAGCCTGCAATTATGCTTTTCTGCAAGTTGCAATGTTTTGCTGTGACCTCGGAGAGTTAGCGTATAGGCAAATATGGTTACTTTAGACATGATCATCTCCCCACTCGAAATCGCTGATACTGGCAAGTAGAATCTGACGATGCGCCTCTATCTTCACTGCATCTTTGGCCTCGAGATCCATTTGGGCTTGATACTCATCCATATCTAGAAACGACTGAATAGCGGATTCAAGACTGCTTTTAAGTAGATCAACGGGTGCTGCATCTAACTCAACAGCTTTAACACCATATTTGGCGATAAATTTTTTGTAGTTGGGGCTAGATGGTTTCGCATCCATATCGCTGGGTAATTCGTGATTTTTTATATCCTCAGCTGTGAGTGCGACTTTCACTGGATGGACGCTCTTTAATCTAAAATCATCTCTCAATGATCGTGCAAATGATTGCGCTATTTGCTCACCATCCGGATCAAAGTCAGTAAGCATTAATAGGATTAACTTCGACTTACCCGATCGCAAAAACCTTTGAACCAAGTCAAATCTTGGAGATAGTGAGCTGTATCCTCGCGAAGTAGTAACAGGAATACAATAATTTCTCGCCACTGATTCTATGATTGATCGAAGAGCATTTTTCTCCAAAATTATTTCTATGTGATGAGGCTGTCCTTGCATTAAATCTCGGCTATAACATGCAAGGAAATTCTCCGTCTCTTGACCAACATATTGCTCCAATGTTTCAAAGCCCCCGCCAAGCTTTATCGGCCTGGTTCCGTCCTCTATAGAGCGCATTGGAATCTCGCCATTCAATCTAGCTCTTACCAGTAGGTTTGTTAGGGCTTTATAGGAAGCTTTGTCATTGGCGTATTTGGAGTTTGGCTTTTTGTCGTGTCGTAGCGGTGGATTGTTCAATAGAAGATAGTGAATCCTACGATCGGTAAGTGGCCAGTATTGTCTGTTTTCCTCTACGACAGCCTTGACGGCATTAAGGAATTGAATCGTTGTAATTTTTGCTCTTCTCTGCGTATCTCCTAATTTGATATTGGATTTAATACCACCGCTTGCTGTCAGTATGCCTACTCTTCTCATTAATAAGTTTGAGTAAGCCTTACTCTTGTCTATCCCGAGTAATTTTTCGCGAATTTTCTCGCCCGTAGATTTATCTCGCTGCTGGTTATAAACTCTCAGTAAGGCTAGACGTTCTGGCTTATCGAGTAGTTCAAATGTTTTATCAATAATCCGAACTGGTACCATTTCAAGCCCCAGCCACTTAGCGCATGAGATGCGTCTATGACCGCTAAGCAGATAATTATCCAATGTGATTACCAACGGCTCTAGAATCCCAACCTCCTTAATGGAATAGTAGAGTGCTTGGTCGTCATGGTTTGCTATCGCAAAATTGTCGTAGAGATAGCTGTTCTCAGTTGCTACTTTTATTTGATTGACAGGAAAATGGGACTTGTCCCATTTTTTTGAGTTGGTGCTCATTACTCACCTCCCATCGAATCATTTTCGCAGGTCGCTAGATAATCATCTATGGTGTCCTCATACCAACCCACAGCACGACCACCCGGTACAAGTGGAAATGGCTTGGGAAATAAACCTTGCTTGATTAATGAATAGATGTGACTTTCAGAGAGCGGGTATTTCTCGCGCAACTGAGCCATGCGGATGATGCGGCGTTTTCTTCCTAGATTGTTTTTTTCTTTCATGAATTGCTCCTATAAGTTATTACAGGATCAACTATGAACTTTTTAGACTATTAAATATTCTGCGGGGAAATCATACTTGACTAAAGTTCGAGGGTTTTTCTTAACTTGATATATCGTCGCACTCTATTTCGGAAGTTACCTACTATAAATGCATTCAGAATCGGCATTGCAAACCTTTCAAATCTAGATAAGTTAATTACAGCACCTCCAAGGGTGGGATTCTTTCCAGTTGTACGAATGTAAATTTCACCCAGTTTAATCATCAGATAATCAGCATATTGATATTTAGGTGCGCCTCGCTCTCTAATCGGGAAAATCCGCTTTACCCGTCTACGTTGCCGCCCCTGATTTTTCCAATATTCACCAAACGCTACCTGCTTGACATATATCTCGTTATTTAAATCAGATTTCACTATCAAGCTATCCTGTTTTTTCAACTCCCATACATCGTTCATCAGAATCATTAAATGGCCAACAACATACTTTTTCTGACTCGCATTAGAACAAATAACATCAGCAATAATATTTAATTCGCTTTGGGACAGAAGCAAATGAGATTGCATTATGTAATTTCCTTAGCCAGCTTTACGTTTGATAGATATAACATTGCCTGCTAACTGCTGGTCTAAATAGTCTGCCCACCACTGCATCATCTTGGTTCGTTGAGTCAGGTACGTAGCATGGTTGTAGCTGGCGCTCACTTGGTTGCGCTCTTGATGCGCAAGCTGTAGTTCAATATGTGCATGATCAAAATCCTTCTCATGCAGAATCGTAGAAGCCAGTCCTCTAAAACCGTGCCCAGTCATTCTGCCTTTGTACCCCATACGTTCTAGCGCTTTGAGTATCGTGTTGTTGCTGATTTGCTTAGAGTGATCACGCTCACCCGGAAATAGAAACTTACTGTGACCAGTGACACCATGCAGCACTTGGAGTATCTGAATCGCTTGTTTAGATAGCGGCACAATATGTGGTGTGCGCATCTTCATCCTCTCAGCAGGTATACGCCACTCTGCTTCCTCTAAATCAAACTCTTCCCACTTCGCTCCTATTAGCTCGCCAGTCCTAACGAACGTTAATGCCAATAGCTTGATCGCTAAACGGGTGACAGGCGTGCCTTGATAGGCTTCAATTTTACGTAGCAGATTCGGTAGCTCTTTTGCATCCACTCTGGCGTAGTTTTCCTTGCGCCTTGATGCCAATACATCACTTGGCTTTACATCAGATGTGGGATTTCGTTCAGCTAATGCATGGGCTATCGCATAACGGAATACTTGCCCTGTCGTTTGAAACGCCCTCTTAGCAATATCTAACGCGCCTCTTTTTTCAATCGCCTTCATCATCACAACTAGTTCCGGTGCTTTGATCTCCGATACTGGACGTTTACCAATCGCTGGAAACACATCTGCCTCTAGCCGTCTCAGAACGTACTCTGCGTGTCGTGGACTTCTTGCCGCAGACCAGCTTAGGTACCATGCTCGAGCCACAGCCTCAAAGGAATTCTCCTGTGCAAACTTCTTCACCTGCTTAGTAACGCGCTTCGCCTCCACAGGATCAATCTCATTGGCTACCTGCTTACGCATCTGATCTCGCTTCTCACGTGCTTCAGCGAGACTTACTTCAGGATATTTACCTATGCTTGCGGTCTTCTGCCTACCTTCAAATCGGTATCGCATTTGCCATAGCTTTGAGCCGTTCGGGTACACAGATAAGTGCAGTCCACGCTCATCCGCTAGCTTAAATATTTTATCTTGGGGCTTTGCAGTTTTAACGCGAGTGTCAGTAAGCATTGAAACCTCCAGAATGAGGGTAAAAATGGTACAGGTCGTGAGTAAAACATTTTTTACCCTCACTTTTACCCGCACCAGAATCTGGATGGTAGTTTAGCGTATTGGAGCTTAAAAGACAAAAAGCCCTTCATTAACAAGGCTTTCAGAAGATATGATTCTATTTATTGGAGCTTACTGGAGTTCTTTGGAGTATGCCTTGGCGGAGAGAGGGGGATTCGAACCCCCGGTAGGCTATGAACCTACACACGCTTTCCAGGCGTGCGACTTAAACCACTCATCCATCTCTCCGTATTTGGCTTGTTTTTTTAACCAAGCCGCGGATTATAGCAAACCTGCACTTATTGAGCTTCTTTTAACTGTTCAAGTATTGCTGGGTTCTCTAATGTAGAAATATCCTGCGTGATTTCTTCGCCTTTGGCTAATACTCGTAGCAATCTACGCATGATTTTGCCTGAGCGTGTTTTAGGTAAATTATCACCAAAGCGAATTTCTTTGGGCTTGGCAATCGGACCAATTTCTTTACCTACCCAATCACGTAATTCTTTTGCGATTTGTTTGGCTTCTTCGCCAGTTGGACGTGCACGTTTTAAAACAACGAAGGCACAAATCGATTCACCTGTTGTGGCATCTGGCTTACCAACGACTGCTGCTTCTGCAACGATAGGATTAGCAACCAAGGCTGATTCAATTTCCATGGTGCCCATGCGATGTCCTGATACATTCAACACATCATCA
>Ga0315901_10010402_pt1 | contig 10581 bp, 21 predicted proteins | sample LakEriMetagenome_10_FD_203761 | JGI IMG/M metagenome (GOLD analysis project Ga0315901, IMG submission 203761) | Freshwater fungal communities from buoy surface, Lake Erie, Ohio, United States - Buoy 2 MA116 | ecosystem: Environmental > Aquatic > Freshwater > Lake | place: USA: Lake Erie, Ohio...
AGTAATTGTTGCCATAATATATAATTTTAAATTTATAAGTATTATAAAGTTGTTTTTTTAATTAAAATAAAAAGGGGAATTACTCCCCCTTAATACTGATAAACAATAACAAACCTGATAAACTTGCTGCGGTAGCAGCAAATGTTGCTTGATTAATGTCAGTAGATACTAACATTCCAAATAGTCCCATACCTGTCATGGTAATGAGTGTAATTCTTAATACATGTTTCATAACTATAGTTTTAATATAATTATAAAGTTGTTATAAATAAAAAACTACCTTACCAAGGTAGTTCTTCATCTTCCTGATTAGCATAATACTCTGCTTCAAGTCTGAGTATCTGTTTGATGAGGTCTTCTTTTTCCATCATCCACAGCTCTTCTTCTCTTTCAAGGAATTCTCTGTAATCATTGTCAATTGGTTCTTGCATGTCAAATAATTTAAAGTTTATAACTATTATAAAGTTGCCTTATATATAGTACATGAGTATCCTACCTAAGTATATATATTACATAGCACAGCCTGTGTGTTGGAATGTAACTACACATCATCACATCCCATGCATGTCATACATATCTATGTATCCCATGTCATGTTAGTGTATCATTTTCTTTTTGGAAAGAATTCTTTTTGGATTTTATTCTAGAAATGACTTTGTCTGCTAGATTCTTGGTGGGGGTATCACCCGAGCTGCTGAGGGGTGGGGCTGCTTGATATAGGACCCACCACATTCTCTTATATATTATGAATCTATTATATTTTAAATTCTAAAAAAAATTTATATTTGTTTTATGAAAAAGTATGACATGGGTGATTATGTTCTCTTAGTAGGTGATAATGCTACAGAGATCTTTGATTACTATAAGGTAGATGAAATGCACGGGTTGAACCTTAAAGATGCACAAGCAGAAGAGATTGATAAGACTAAAGGTAATGGGGTTTATATTTATGGGTGGACTAACTATGACCCGGCAGATAAGAAGTTGACTGCAAAGGCACCGTACAAACCATTCTTGTTTCTTAATCTAAGTACATTTAAGAAGTATTCACCTACTGAAAAAGCTACAGCTGTTATGCATGAGACTGTTCATATGGGTATCTTGTTAAATAACTGGAATATTAAAGATAAGGAAGAAGAGGTTATTTCTTTTGCTGAAGAAGAAGCTAATAAGATTATTGATAAGCTAGGATTTGATAAGAAGGAAGAACCTAAGAAAGGGTTTTTTAAAAAGTAATTTATGAATATTAATATACCACCTATAGAATGTTATATAAGGAAAGAGTATTTATATAACCTTGAAGAACATCATGGTGAGTTAGTAGAAGGAACAGCTTTTGCTATTAAGAGTCTCCAGGGTACTGCAGCACTGTTTGTTGTTATGACAGATATTGGTGCTATATATGATAAAATACCTGTGTCAGCTTTAGTACCATTTGAGAAACCTGATGCACCACATTTAGATTTTCATATTTTACAACTATGGGATTGTTTTTCTTATACACCTAGTGTTACTCAGTTTATGTTTTTAAAGGGTAAGAGATGTCAGGTATATCTTAAGAATAAACAAAAGGTAGAAGGTAGATATAGATTTACATTAGATTGGAATGCTGACAGTAGTGCAACTATTTCTACTTCTTATGCTGAAGAACCTAGTCAACATAAAATGGGTCATGTTATAGAGTTAGACTCTGGACATTTCTGCATATATCCTAATAATAGAATCCTATGGAATGAACCAAGTATGGTATCAGAACCTTTTAAGGTAATTCCTGATTATAAATTAAATCTTAAGTTTTATCATTGTGAGAGTCATACTAAATGGGGAACAGAAGATACTGAAAATATGTTTTATGAAATAGAATAATTTATATATTTGTATTAAGTTCATAATGATTACTTAAATGATTAAAGGTTAGAAACCCCGGATTAATTTCTGGGGTTTTTATTTTAAATAAAAAAAGTTTTTATATTTGTGTCAATGATAAACTTATTAGATTTATATTATCAATGACTGACGTGCAGAAAAGGTTATGGTTACTTGTTGCAGAAAAAACAGGATCTAACCTGGAAGCCCGCATGGTATATGATGAGTTATTAAAACAATTAAATATGTCAAAAGAAATAGAACTTCTAAAAATTACAGAAACAGAAAAAGGATTAGAAGTTAGAATAAGTGAAAAAGCCTATGGTAATTATGCTCTTATAGGTTTAATAGAACAGATTAAGTTTAATTTACTAAACACAGATGATTCTCCTGAATTAGAAGATGAAGTTAAATCAAACAATAGTAAACAAAAGTATGACGCGTAACAATTTAAAACCAACAATATGGAAGACAAGTTAGTGGATGGAACAGCTATCCAAGAAGTAAAAGTAAAAAGTTTTGGAGAAATACTTTTTGGTATTGATTTAGAAACTGAAGAAGACACAGAAGTTTACAGAGTAAAGAAAACATTTGCAGAATTAGCTGAGAAATTAAAGGATGCATATAATGAAGAAAGATCTCCTGTAAGAAGTTTATTGTTTGACCACGCAATTGGTGAACTAGTAAATGCACAAATGTCTGTTGTAAAAGTATTAACATTTAAAGAAGAACAATGAGCAAACCATTTAAATTATTAAGGGGCCGTACTATTTTAGTAAGTGTACCTGAAAGAAAAAAATCTAGTATTGAACTATCTGCTAAAGATGAAGAAGCAATGATGCAAGAAGCTGCTAAACTTTGGAGTAAACTTACAGTTTATGCTATAGGAGATAAAGTAGAAGAAGTAAAAGAAGGAGACCAGGTATATGTAAGAACAGGAGCTCTAAACATGGAGACTGTAGAAAGAATAGATATAGATGGTAGTATCAAGCTTGTTCTTAATGAAGGGGATGTTGTTATAGTATGGTAAGTCCTTATGCTCATATGGTAGATGGGATTATGTCTGAAGAAAAGTCTTTAGAGGGTAGAATAGTAAACCTTAATGAAGATTACTCAGATGTAATTAAGTATATTGCTAAAGCTTACAATGCTAAAAATAATCTTGAAAAAAAGATAGAATTAGAAAAAGCTTTAGTATATTTACAAGAGAAGATTAATAAATTATGATAGCTGATATATTAATATTAATAGGTGGAGGTTCTTTATTAGCTCTTATGTTTATAATACAGAATGCATTTAGCAAACCTGTATATAATAAGATGTCTAATGTATGGGAAGATGATCCTGTTGGAAGAAAGTTTCATAATGCTATAATAATTAGTATGGTTATACTAGCTTTTTTAATGGGATTAGTTATGTAAACTCTCTGCTCTCTCCATATAAAATCCTCAGTTTTTTAGCTGGGGATTTTTTTATGTAAAATATTTTTAGTATATTATAGTGTATATTTATAAAACTAATAATCATGGATATTTTAAATTTCATATCATGGATCAGAGGACGCAGACAAGTAACCTCAGTAGATCCTGCTAAAACATTACTTCCTGTAGGTCTTAAGGATGGTCGTAGAGATGATGATTATCTAGCAGGTGCTATTACAGTTCAAGACTTTGCAAACTTAGTTGGAGATCCTTCAGTAGTATACACTGATGGTACATTAGAACCATTTGTTCAAGCTACTATGTCTGTAATAGGAGGAACTATTACTGACTCTGTTGGCAATGTTTATAAAAAATATAGAGTTCAAGGAATAGCTCAAGTTACCGGTTCATCAAGTTATGCATTATTAATTGGTGTTGTTGTAGGTTCTCAAGATCTATTAAGAGTTAGAGAAGACTCTGTTATTCTTGCTGATGATACAAATGTATATGACACAGTTGCTTCTGCAATGGGAAGATCTGTTTTGGTAAGAGATGGTTCTGGTAATTTAATTTCAACAACATCTACTTTTATAGCAGATGATAATACAATTAGTGCTCCAGAAGATCATTGGTTTACATTAGTAATGACTGCAGGTGCAAGTTTTAAAGCAACAGTTATTATTGACTTTACAATAGCAGTACCTGAATCAGCAACAGTAGAATTCTTTAATTAAAAAATATAAATCATGGTAAAAAATAATTTAAATCAATACTTAGAAAAAAAGTATGGTAAAGATGTAAGCAAAATTATAAGCAATTATAATAGTCAGAAACAAAAATATGTTGAACAAGGTAAAAGATAAAAACAATGGATATTCTAAACTGGTTGTACATCAAGAGACAACAACTTATCAAAACTACACCTAACAATGCTCAAACTGATTTGGTAGTCTTAGGAGCTGAGGTACCATTTACTAAAAGAGATGATGGGTATCAAAACTATGCAATGACATTAAAAGATGCAGTGCATGCAGGATGTGTAGCTAATAATACATTAGAAACAGGTGTATTTGATATATATCCTTATATAGTAACCCCTACATTATCTAAAACATGTACAAGAATTGTAGACACAACTCCTGCTAAATTAAATTTACAAGGATGGAAAGTAGAAGGTATGATTTTACTTGACGGTTCTAATACTTATTCAGAATATTTAGGTACTGTAACAATTGAAAATTATAATACTAATCTTTTAGGATTACCTAATTTAAGTTGGAAAGTTACGGGTTCTGTTGAAACTCCTACTATATTACCTGGAGTAGAGTATTTTGAACCATTAGGTTTATTTAATAGTGTTATTATCGGAGGTTCTGGAGATTATGCTCAATTTGGTTTTGCAACATTTCCTACAGTAGTTGGAGATAATTTTGAGTTAGATGTTGTTTTATTTGTCGGGCCCGCACCATTTACATCTGGTTCAGGAAATTTAGAAGCAATTGTATCTTTTCAATTAGAAACATTAATTGATGAAAATCTTAATGTAACATTTACTGTTTAATAACTAATAAAAAAATTAGCAATGAAAAATTTAATTCCCCGTGAACAACATACTCCTATAAGAGAACAAAAAGAAACTAAAGTAGGTGTATTTAAAAGACAAAGAAGAGCTATTCCTGAAAGAGTTCTTAAAGCAATAGAACAATATAAAAATCCGAAAGCTATAACAAAATAAATTATGTTACAGAACTTAACTAACTTCTTTAATCTTATTACAAACCGTAAGATTAAAACCCAGTTACAAGATACAGATCTTATAGCTGTAGGTACTAAGGATCCAACTTGGAATGGTGGGTATCAACCTACTGCTATTAGTTATGAAGATCTTGCTACACAACTTTCTGTTGTAGGACCTCCGGGACCAGTTGGACCACAAGGTCCTGCAGGTGCTGTTGGACCTCAAGGTATTCAAGGATTGACTGGACCAGCTGGACCTGTTGGAGCAGCTGGATTAAACTTTGTAGGAACATGGTCTGCACTTACAGCATATAGCCCTACAGATGTTGTATTTTATGCAGGTTCAAGTTATGTTTGTTCTAATGCTGTAGGACCTTCAGCAACAACTCCAGATATTGATACAGCTAATTGGGACTTCTTAGCATTACAAGGTCTACAAGGACCTCCGGGAGCATCAGTTCCACACTTCTATTTAAGTGGTTTAGTTACTATTACAGCATCTACTGATACAGTATTCGGCAGTGTATTTATACCAGCAAACACATATACAGGTAATGAAGCTATTACTATATCTGCTCAATTTGCTAAACTAGTAAATAGTTATACTACACAAACTAAGTTTTGGATAAACACTTCTAATAGTTTAGCAGGAGCAACTCAATTAGCTTTAACTGATGGTGCATTATCTGCTAGATATTTATCTATGTTTAGAACATTTTATATAGATGGAGCTTCAACACATATATGTCCGGCAAATATTAATGTAATAAGTGACAACACATCATTTGGTACTGCAGGACAAACAGTAGCTATAAACTGGGGAGTAAACCAATATTTTATAATTACTGGAAGTGTTAGTGTACCAGGAGAAACAATTACATTTAGAGGAGCAAAAATTTATTAAAATAAAAATTATGTCAATAGGAAATTTAAAAAACTCAGGAAACCAAGGTAATAATTTCCCTTGGCAATTAAAAATGCTTGAAGGTTTACAAGCAATTTATGATGAAGTTTCTGAACCACTAACTTGTATAGAAGATAGTATTACTATATGTAATGCTAATATAGATGCATTTACTTTTACTAATATAGGTGGTAATGATGCTCTTAATGTAAACATAGCAGGTGGAGTAACACTAGAAGTAAATCTTGATGCTGCAAATGATCAAGTAGGTATCTATGGTTATGTAAATGGAGCATCAGGATCTCCGGTTCCTTTAAATGTAAATGCATCTGGACAAGTTGCTATACAAGATGGAGGTAACTCTATTACAGTAGATGGTGGTACAGGATTATTAAGAACTACTGGTATATTAAGACCTATTGGAGGTCCAGCTAGTAATGTAAATGTAGTTGCACCTGGTGGCTTTTATTCTGTATCAGTTGCTAATGTAGGTGCTGCTAATGGAAGTATATTAGGAGGAGTTGCAAATATTAAACCAGGTGAGGTATTAAACTTCTCAGCAGATGCTATTAATAACTTCTTTAATTCATTTGCTTATGATGCTACAGGTACTGAGTTTATAATCATTTATGTATCTTAACTATGCCTGTTATCTTAGGTGGAAATACTGGTATTTATTTGGCTTCATTTACGCCTCCTATCCCGTCACCGTATGACCCTAGTGCTCAATTATTTTTTAATGCAACAGGTATAACTAATCCTACCATATTAACTGCAATTGACAATTTTGTAATAACATTAAAAAATCAAAACCTATGGTCTTTGTTTTATATGTTACATCCTTATGTAGGAGGAACTCCAACAACTCATAAGTTTAATTTAATTAATCCAGCTGATACTGATGCTGCATATAGACTACAGTTTTTTGGAGGATTGACACATTCAGCTAATGGTATTACTCCTGATGGATTAACAGGTTATGCTGAAACATTTTTTACTCCAAGCTCCACATTAAATGTAACAGATGGAGTAACTATGGGATTCTACTCTAGAACTAATTTGATTGATAGTGACCAACAAATAGATATGAGTTGTAATGTTTTTAACTCAGCTCCTGGTCTTTCAGGAGAACTTACAGTATTTGCAGGATTTTCTACAACTTTTCCAGTTGCTGCTTTTGCTGTTGATTTTAATGATTCTGACACTTATGTTTATAGAAGATCTTATAAAGACCCAATCACAGATACATCTGGTTTTTGGTTAGGGTCTTTTAACCCATCTACTACTGCAATATATAGAAACGCAATTGACCAGGCAGGTACATTATTTCCCAAATTAAACTTTAGAACATTACCTGATAATACTTTAACAATATTTGCTCAAAAATATCAAAGTAATAGTATAATGCGGTATACTAAAAGACAATTATGTTTAACTTTTGTTTCAAAATATATGACTCCTGCACAAATTGCTACTTTCAATAGTGCAGTACAAACACTAGAAATTGCATTAAGTAGAAACGTATGATACAAGTAGGACTTTTAACACAAGTACAAAAAGATGAATTAGTAGGACAACAATATGTACTTGATAATTATTTTCATGTTATTCAAGACATAAATAATAATTGGATAATTTCTCAACAGCAAATGGATTATTGTATTAATCCTAACTTTCTTTGGGTTAAAGATTTACCATTGATTGAATATAAACCTAAACCAATAACTTTTGAAGAATGAGTACACAAATAAACATATTATCAGCTAATCCTTATACTATAACAGGAGGATTATTTGCTCAAACAGCAAACAGTACTCCTATTACTAATACTATAGTAGAGACATCTCTAATTAACGGAGGAGTAGGTAGCTTATCTGTACCTGCTAATTTCTTTAAGGTAGGAGATAGCTTTAGGGTTGTTACAGCTGGTGTATTAAATGCTACTAATAATCAAACTATAAGAATAAGGGTTAAGGCTGGTTCTATTGTATTACTAGATAGTCTTGCTCAAAACATTACTAACATTACTAATGATGTATTCTCTTTGAATGTAGATTTTACAATTAGACAACTAGGTGCTGCTGGTGTAGCTTCTATAGTCTCATTAGGTACATTTCATTATGCTAAGACATCAAATGCTTCTGTTCAAGGGTTTGCTTTTAATCAAGTTGAGAATACTTTATTTAATACTACTATACCTAATACATTGGATATTACAGTACAATGGGGAGCAGCTGACCCAGGTAATAGCATTTATAGTGATATATTTATTTTAAACAAAACATATTAATATGAGTACAGGAATTAACATAGCACCTTCTTCTGATTTAACAGTAGGAACAACTCCTTCAACAGGAGTAGATACAAGAGTATTCTTCCAAGCTGGTGGTGTAGTACAGCAAGATGCTAACTTTACTTTTGACAATACATTAAAGAGATTAACATTAAAGGCTGTTGGAACAGCTGCTACTGATATACCTTTTAGAATATTTAATAATACAGAAACGGCAAATTTATTTTATGTTGCTGGGAATAAAGCCTTGCAGGTTGGGGAGTCAATGAAATCAGACGGCTTTTCAACGTACTTATATTCAGCAACAGGTGTTCAACAAATTTGGTTAGCAGGAAATGTTCTTCAGATGAACGCTAATTATAGTGCAAGTATTGGGGTGTCAAATAATATTGCTTTTTCTACATCAGGAGGTTCAATTTATTTTGATGTAAATGGCAGACTTGGTATTGGAGCAGGAACATCTCCAGGAGCAAGACTTGATGTAAGAGCACAAGGAGCATTATCTACTGATATAGCATTTAGAGTTAGGAATAGTGCTGATACACAGAATATAGTAAACATAAATGGAGTTGGTGATATAAAACTTGGATTAAATGCCACAGCAGTAGACACAGCAGGTTATCCACACGTAGTGATTGGAGATAATGCTAAAACATCTCAATATGGTTTATCAATTGGATTTAATGCTGGTAAAAATCAAGATAATGGAGATAGGAGAAATACATACATTGGTGTAGATGTTGCAAGTACTGGAACAAATTCAACAGCTACTGGAAATGTTGCTATCGGTCAAGGTAATTTACAGGTTGTAGGAGCAGGCTCAAGAAATGTTGCAATTGGAGGAATTGGTGCCGATGCAGCAGGTCGCGTCTTATCTTCTGCTAATGATTCTGTATTAATTGGATATAGTGCTGGACAATCCATAACAACGGGTGGTAATAACACAGCAATAGGCGGTTATGCTGGAGGAAATAATCAAACGGGTGTTGGAAATACCCAAATAGGATGGGCGGTAGATCAAGCAGCATCTCAAAATAAATCATTTAATGTTGGATTAGGAGTTAGATTAAGAAGCTCTCATAATGGAGCCATTATGTTTGGAACACCAGGAGATACATCAACTATTATAAGTTCAATAGCAGATGATGTAGTACAATTCCATCTTAGAAGTTCTAACCAATCTTTCTTCTTTAACAAAAACACAAATGTAGTCTTAAAGTCAAATAGTTCATTAACATCAGGAACAGACTTTGAGGCAGCTGCAACAAACACTATTACCATTCATAATGGTACTGCTCCTACTGTAACACTTGCAAATGGAGGTCAGCTATATGTAGAAGGTGGAGCATTAAAATATAGAGGTACATCGGGAACAATTACAACTGTTGCACCTGCATAGTTTTTATTATCTTTACAAAAAAAATATTATGGCAATTTTAATTAAAGCAACAGAAGAAAAAAAGATTACAATCTCAGGTACAGGTATTGAGTTACCAGAGGTTTATGGTAGAATTAGATTCTTAGGAGATTTTAATGGAACTACTATTCAAGGTGAGGTAGCTACCTTTGCAAATAAACAAACATTTACAGAAGGTAAGATGCTTTATACTGATGTACCTGTAGGAAGCTATCAGTCTGAATTAGAAGCTGGAGAAACTCAATCTTTAGATACAGCTCACAAATATGCTAAGTTAGCTTATGAGCAAATGGGTTATGAAGTGATTATTGATCTAACCTTATAAGTAAATATACTTAGTAACCTATTGTAGTTTCATTTATTTTTAGTATATTATATTTATAAATAAAAAGAAATGAAGACACTACTTACTAAATTAGTAATGACTGCGGGATATGATGATTTATCCCATTTTTTAAATAGTGCTTTCCACCTTAAATTTACTCTACCTTTAGTAACCATTAGCAGTTGTGCTGCAACATTTGGTTATTACTTTGATTTAGTCTTTGGTATTAAAGCTATCATAGGTATTTCTATACTTGTATTATTTGTTTTAGAATTTTATACAGGTTTACGAGCTTCTAGAAGAGAAGGTAAAAAATTTGATTCTGAATTATTTGGTAAAGGTTGGTTAAAGCTTTTAGTTTACATGATAATGATTGGAGTGTCTAATACATTAGCTAATAATATTAATGGTTTAGACTTATTAGGATATAATTTTAATATCTATGAGTGGTTTCACGGAATGTTTTATAATTATATTTTATTAAATTTGATCTTGTCTAACTTAGAGAATTTCAAGAGATTAGGTTGGACAGAACATTTGCCATTGTTAAAAACATTGGCAAAACATGTAAAAGATGAACCTAAAATAAAACCCAATGGAGAAGAATCTTAAAGAAAG
>Ga0315901_10010407_pt1 | contig 10579 bp, 7 predicted proteins | sample LakEriMetagenome_10_FD_203761 | JGI IMG/M metagenome (GOLD analysis project Ga0315901, IMG submission 203761) | Freshwater fungal communities from buoy surface, Lake Erie, Ohio, United States - Buoy 2 MA116 | ecosystem: Environmental > Aquatic > Freshwater > Lake | place: USA: Lake Erie, Ohio...
GCTGCGTGGCCAGCGCCAGGGCGTCCCGCCCGCGCTCGCCCGGCACCCCGGGCGGACGACGGTCGCGGACCGCGGCGACGAAATCGGCCAGTTCGCGGCGAAGCGGCTCATCCCGTTGGACGTCGAGTTTGCCTCCGCCGATTCGCGGCAGGCCCTCGGCCTGCGGGACCAGCCCCCAGACCTCCACTTCCTGTGCCTTGTAGTCGATCGAGACGTAGGTGGACGGCTGGAAGAACCGGATCTTCCGCGTGGGCTCCCGGGAAATGCGGCTCGCCGTCAGGTTGGCGATGCACCCGTTGGCAAACCGCAGGCGGGCGTTGGCAATGTCCACGCGCGGGGTCAGCACGGGGACACCGACCGCCTCGACCTGCACCACCGGGCTCTTGACCCAGTCGAGCACGACGCCGAGGTCGTGAATCATCAGGTCGAACACGACGTCGATGTCGAGGCTGCGCTCGGGAAAGGTCCCCAGTCGGTGCACCTCGATGAAGCGCGGGTCGTGCACGTGCGGCCGGGCGGCCTCGACCGCCGGGTTGAACTGCTCGATGTGCCCCACCGCCAGCAACGCCCCCGAGGCCCGGGCCGCCGCCAGCAGCGCGTCGGCCTCGTCGAGCGACCGGGTCATGGGCTTTTCCACCAGCACATCGATGCCGGCCGCCAGCAGCGGCAGGGCCAGAGACGCATGCACCTCGGTCGGCGAGGCGATGCTGACCGCATCCACCTTGCCGATGAGCGCGGTCACGTCCGGAAACACTTCGCAGCCGCTGCTACTCGCGATGGCCTGGGCGCGTGCCGCATCGGCATCGACCACTCCCACGAGCGTGGCCTCGGGCAGTTCGGACAGCACCCGCGCGTGGTGCCGTCCCAGGTGCCCGACGCCCACCACTGCCACACGCACCGGAGGCCTGGTCATGTTGTCTCCTGTTTCGAACGCAGTGCCGGACGGGCGCGCCCCACCACGGCAATCCCCAGCGCATCGGCCCGCGCCAGCAGTTGCTCGCGGTCGAACATCAGGGCCTGTCCCTCGTCGACCGACAGCACCGTCGCACCCGCCTCGTGCATCGCCTCGATGGTGGGCACGCCGATCACCGGCACGTCGAACCGCATGTCCTGTGCGGGCTTGGCGACCTTCACGACGGCGCAGCCGGCACCGGCCAGCCGACCTGCCCGCGCAATCGTGGCGTCGGTGCCCTCCATGGCCTCCACGGCCACCACCGCCTGGTCCTTCACCACCACGGTCTGGCCGATATCGAGCCCCGCGATGGTGTCGGCCATCCGGTAGCCAAACTCGAGGTCCTGTCGCTCACCAGGCCGGGGAGCGCGCCGGGTCATGACACCGGCCGACGGCAGCAGCGGCGTCAGCAAGGCGGTCGAATCAATGAGTTCGACACCGGCCTCCCGCATCACCTCGGCGACCGCCACAATCAGCGCATCGGTGTTGCGCGACTTGAGCCGTGTCAGTACCGACATGGCCGTCAGATCCGGCATCAGGCCGCCGAAAATCTTCACGTGCCGTACCTGTCCGGCCATGACCGCACGGGTGACGCCCTCGGCCTTGAACATCTTCAGCAGCGCCCCGAGCTGGCCCAGTGCCAGCCAGTGCACCGGCGAGGGATGGGGGCCGGAGGCCGCAGCGGCCTCGATCGCCGGGTCGGCTTCGTCCCTGATGGCCGCAATCGCCACCCGATATCCCACCGACCGTGCCGCCTCGAGCACCAGGAACGGAAACCGCCCGTTCCCGGCAATCAGTCCGAGCGTCCCGTCCATCATTCGTCGTGCATGTCGGTCGCGCGAGAGCCACCGCGACGCAGCGTCACGCCTCGCGTGGCTGACTGGATGAACCGCACCAGGTAGGCCACATCCTCGCTCGTCAGCGTCGCATCAGCCTGGATCTGCTCGAGCGCCTGGGTCCGGTTCAGCTTCGACTGCAGCAGGTAGCGGAAGGCCCGGCGCAACTGCGCGATGCGGTCGGTGCTGAACCCCCGGCGCTTGAGTCCGATCGAGTTCAGGCCGTAGACGCTGGCGCGGTTGCCAACCGACCTGGCAAACGGCAGGGCGTCCTTGGTGACGACCGAATAGCCCCCGATGAAGGCATGGCTGCCGATCCGGCAGAACTGGTGCACACCCGAGTACGCGCTGATGGTGGCGAAGTCTCCCACCTCCACGTGCCCGCCCAGCGTGGCGGCGTTGCCGAAGATGGTGCCGTGCCCCACGTGGCAGTCATGCGCGACGTGCGCGTAGGCCATGAAGAGGTTCCGGTCGCCAATCTGCGTGAGTCCGCCCCCGCCTGCCGTACCGCGATGGATGGTGACAAATTCGCGGAAGGTGTTGCCGTCGCCGATGACCAGGCGCGTGGGCTCGCCGGCATACTTGAGGTCCTGCGGCGGCAACCCGATCGACGCAAACGGAAACACCACGTTGTCGTCGCCCAGCGTCGTATGCCCGTCAAGGATGGCGGACGCCCCGATCCGGCAGCGCTTTCCCACGACGACATGCGGCCCGATTTGGGCCCCGTGGCCCACGACACACCCCTGCCCCAGGCGGGCAGCGGGGTGCACGCGCGCCGACGGCGAGACCTCGACCCGGGGCAGACGCACATGCAGCACAAGCGACGCCTGCGCCACCACGGCATCGTCGACCGACGCCGTCGCCCGCACCCACGCCAGCGGCCCCTCCTGCCGGTCGAGCTCGACCTCGAGGCGCAGCTGGTCGCCGGGCACGACGCGCCGGCGGAACTTGGCCCCGTCAACGCCGCGCAGGGAGACACGCGGGCTCAGCCCGTCGGGCACCTCGGGCGACAGCATGACGGTGGCCGCCTGCGCCAGGGCCTCGATGGTCAGGACCGCAGGCAACAGGGGCTCACCGGGATAGTGCCCCTGAAAACACTCTTCGTTGACCGTGACGTTCTTGACCGCGACAAGACGCCGGCCCGGCTCGTGCTCGTCGACCCGGTCGACGAGCAGCGAGGGGTACCGGTCGTAGAGCCGGTCAAGCGTCGCGCCGAGGGCCACGCTTACTTGACCGGCGGCTTGGCTCCCGCCTTGGCGTCGAGGCGCTTGATGACATCATCCGAGATGTCGAGCGCAATGTCAGCCCACACCAGGCCGGCATCCGGCCCGTTGAAGATGAAGTGGAGGTTCTTCTCGCGGCCGAGTTCCTGCAGCACCGGCTCGAGCCGGACCTGGAACTCCTGCTGCAGCTGCTGCTGCAGCTCCTGCACTTCCTGCTGGGCATCCTGCGTCGCGCGCTCGATGTCCCGCTGGAGGGTCTGCGCCTGCCGCTGCAGCTCACCCGCGGCCGTCGCGCTGAGGATGCTGGCTTCCTTCTCGAGGCGCTGCTGCAGGGTCTGCAGCTGCTTGTTCTTCTCGTTGAGTTCGGTAGCCCGCTTCTGCTGTAAGGCCTGAATGCGGGCCGTCGCCGTCTTGCCCTCGGCAGACTCATTGGCGATCCGCTGCAGCACCACGAAGGCCACCTTGGAGCCATCGGGGAACGCACGGGCCACCGGCGCGGCCGGGGCGGCCTGCGGGGCCGGCGGCTTGGCCGTGCCTGCGGCGGGAGCGGGGGCCTGCGCATAGGCAGGCGTCACCAGGGACAGAACCAGAAGGCCGATCGCGGCTGAGACTCTCATTCCACTGAATCCTTTCGTATACACTGACGAACCGGGCACTCTATACTACTCCCATGTCCCGTTCGCTGTTGCGACTTGTGTCGCTCGTGGCCGTCACGCTGACGGCCGGATGCAACACCAACAACCCCTTCCTGGTCACGCCGACCACCCCGACCGACCCGGTCACGGCCACCTTCACGGGGCGCGTCACTCCCAACGGCGCGTCGACCCACACGTTCTCCGCCACGACCTCGGGACGCGTGACCGCCACCCTCACGAGCCTGTCGCCTGACGCCACGGCCATTGCCGGCTTTGCCATGGGCGAGTGGACGGGCATCGCGTGCGTCGAGCGGATTGCGAACGACACCGCCGCGCAGGCCACCGTGATTTCCGGAAACGTCTCGGCGGCGGCCCAGCTGTGCATCAGGGTGCGTGACGTCGGGCGCTTCACCGAGCCGGTCGACTACGAAGTCACCGTGGTCTACCCATAGTGGCGTAGGCCGGTCACGGCACGGGGCCTGAAGAGCCTGCGTGGCGCGCCCACGGTCCTCCCCCTCCCTACCCGGCTGACCGGCGCTCGACAGGAGTCGCCGCGGACGCGCTCAACGCCGTTGGTCAACGGGCGCCGCCCACTCCCCCGCTCCCCGCGCCTCGTGTGAACGCTGGCTGCATGCCCTCCGGGGTGCGGCTTTCGCCTTCCCCCACCGGCGCTGCATAACTGGCCTCACAGGTCGTGACCAGAGACAGGACCGGCGGGCCACCACTCACGGCATCGGCTGTGAGGCCGGTCTCCTCAGGAGACTCTTCGCCGTGGCTCCAACGGAGCGCGACCGCCCGGAACGAACGTTCTGACGCCGTCGGCGGCATCGCCCGCCGGTCCTCTTGACCCGCCGGCTCAGAACGTTGATCCGACCGCGAACCTGAACTGGAAGAGCTGCGTCGGCTGCAGGGTGTTCCGGAAGATGCCGCCGCGCTGCGGGTTCATCGCAAAAATCAGACGGAACGGGACGTTCAGGACGGGCATGAAGAAGCGGATTTCCGCCCCGGTCGACGTCTTGAAGGCACTCCGCTGGCCAGTGATGACCGTGGTCGGGCCCGGGGCGTTCGGATCGGTCAACACGCCGCTCGCAAAGGCATCGGTGAGCACCGGCGCAGGAGCAGGCACAACCGTCTCGATATCTTCCTTGAATGAATACCGCTGTCCCGTCGTGCGGACCTGTCCGGCGTCATAGAACAGGATGAGTCGCACCGGGCCCGCGATGGAAATCATGTACTCGGCATTGAAGAGCAGGCTCTTGTTGCCGCCAAGCACCAGACCCGTGCGCAGGTCGCGGGGCCCGATCGAACGGATGTCGAACCCGCGCACGCTGTATTCACCGCCCAGGAACAGCGACTCGAACAAGGGCGGTGCCTTTGTGTCGCCGTAGGGCCGGATGTACTCGACCTGTCCCCGCACGGCGAACGTCGTTCGCGGGGTGATGCGGAACAACTGCACCGCCTCGAACCTGGGCTTGATGAAGAACGTGTCACCGCCGGGTCCGGCATAGTCGAAGCTGGCGGTGATGCGACGGCCCGCGTTCGGGAAGATCGGGTTGTCGATCGTGTTGTGCACGAAGCTCGGCGTGATCTTGCTGATGGTGCGGGCCCCGCCGGCGCCGAGCAGCAGCGAGTCGGCCAGGAAGGGATTCGTCGCCAGAATCTGGGGATTGTTGTAGAACGGGTTCAGCTCGGTGACGCGCACGCGCTCGTAGCTGTAGGTGAAGAACATCCGCGAGAAACCCGCCAGGGGAACGCCCGTCGACAGGTTGCCCCCGACCGATTCCTGGGTGAACTGGCCGATGAAGCGCAGCATGCGCTTGTAGATGTCGAAGCCGCCCGTGATGGCGCGGTCGAAGAGGAACGGCTCGGTGAACGCCAGCTGGTAGTTCTCGGCGCGCGAGCCGACCTGCATCGACAGCGTCAGCGACTCGCCCCGGCCCATGAAGTTGGCCGTCTGGAACGACAGCTGCCCGAAGAAGCCCTCCCACTGCGAGACACCCGCCCCGAAGGTCAGCTGGTTGCGGTTCTGCTCCTCAAGTTTGAGCGTGACATCCACCTCGCTCTTCGAGTCTGGTGTCTTGGCAACGTCGGCCCCCTGGCCGCCCTGCTCCTCGAGCGGCTTGAAGTAGCCCAGCTGGTTGAGGCGGCGCACGCTGAACTTGAGGGCTTCGGTGTTGAACACCCCGCCCTCAATCACGCGCATCTCGCGGCGGATCACGTTGTCGCGCGTGGTGGTGTTGCCCGTGAAGGTCAGCCGGTTGACGAAGTACTGCTCGCCTTCCTGCATCCGCATCGTCACGTTGACCGTGGGCTCGGCCGGACCGGCGATGGGGCCTTCGGCCGCCTCCTGGAAGCCGAGGTCCGGATAGCCGGTGAACTCGAAGTACCCGCCACCACCATAGATTTCGCGCGACTTGATCAGCCCGTCGCGGACGCGCTTCTCGCTGTACCACGCGCCCGGCTTCAGCTTGTACAGCGGCCGCAGGAACTCGGATTTGACGACCTTGTTGCCGTCGAAGGAGACCTCGCCGACCTTGTACCGGGGGCCTTCGTCAATGGGCACGTCCACCTGGACCCAGCGCGTCTTCGCATCAGGGCTGTCCTCGAGCACCTTCAGCTCGGGCTGCCCCACCCGGGCCTGCACGAACCCCCGGTTCCGGTAGTACTGGCTGACCCGGTCGGCGTCTTCCTCGAACTTGGCCTCCTGGTACTTGCCCCGGCCCGTGATCCACGACATGAACCAGTGTTCCTTGGTCGCCTTCATCTGGCGCTTCACGGCCCGGTCGCCCACGGCCTCGTTGCCGACAATGTCGATCGTGCGGATCTTGACCTGCGGCCCTTCCTTGATATCGAAGACCACCTTGACCAGCTTGGGCCCGGCCGGCAGCGGCTCGACCGTCGTGGTCACCTCGGCAAACTCGTAGCCCTTTTCGGCCATCAGGTCGGTCACGATGCCCTTGACCCGGCGCACCACGCCCTCATCCAGGAACGAGTCGAGCCTGAGCGAAATGCCCAGTTCCTTCATCTTTTCGTCGACCTTGGTGCGCTCGACCCTGGTCGACCCGGTGTAGTCGACAATCTTGACGCGGGGCCGCTCTTCCATGTGATAGACCAGCCGCTTACCGACCACCCCGTTGGGATAGGGGTCGTCGTTGACCTCAATCCACAGGTTGTCGAGGAAGTTCGTGGCCCACAGTCGCTTGAAGTCGTCCAGCACGACCTTCTCGGACGCGTCGGTATAGGGCACCCACACCCCGTCCGAGGGACGGCTGGCCTGTGCCTGGATGTAATAGAGGTAGGTCTGCGGTTCAATCAGTGACTCGTTGACCGGATGGAACCGCAGCTCAATGGAGCGCACCACCGGACCTGAGCCCGCCGCCGGCTGCCGGACAGGGGCCGCCGCCGGTGTCTGCGCCGTCGCAGAGATCGGCACAAGGGCCACGAGGGCCGCAATCAGAAAAAGTCGCACGAAGTCACATCCCTGGTAGTCAGACGTGCGCGGCCAGCATCCGGCCGGCGGCACTCTCATCGACCGGACGATAGGCCAGGTGCCCGCCTTCGAGGTACACCTCGATTTCGCCTCCGGTCAGCTGGCCGCGGATCAGTTCCTCGGCCAGCGGGTCCTCAATATACCGCTGCAGGGCCCGCCGCAGGGGCCTCGCCCCATACGAGCGGTCCTTGCAGGTCACGTCGATGATCCAGTGCACCACCTCGGGCGTCACCCGGACCAGCATCCGGCGGTCGCTCAGGTTGGCGTTGAGCTGGTCGACGAGCAGGCCCACGATCTTGCGCAGGTCGTCGTCGGTCAGCGCCTCGAACACGATGAGTTCGTCGATGCGGTTGATGAACTCGGGGTTGAAGGTGCGCTTGACCTCGCCCAGCACCATCTCTTCCACATCCCGCTGCTGGTCGGCGGCCTCGGCCTTGAAGCCCATCGTCGCCTTCTTCTGGATGAAGCGGGCCCCGATGTTCGAGGTCATGATGAGGATGGTGTTCTTGAAGTTGATGCGGTTGCCGAGGCCATCGGTCAGGTGACCGTCCTCGAACACCTGCAGCAGCAGGTTGAACACGTCCGGGTGCGCCTTCTCAATCTCGTCCAGCAGCACGACCGAGTAGGGGTTCCGCTTGACCTTCTCCGTCAGCTGCCCGCCCTCTTCGTGTCCCACATAGCCCGGGGGCGAGCCAATCAGCTTCGACACCGAGTGCTTCTCCATGTATTCCGACATGTCGAAGCGAATCAGCGCCTGCTCGCTGCCGAACAGGGTCTGGGCCAGCGCCCTGGCCAGTTCCGTCTTGCCGACGCCCGTCGGACCAAGGAAGAGGAAGCTGCCGACCGGACGGGCCGGGCTCTTGAGCCCCGCACGCGAGCGGCGAATGGCCCGGGAGACGGCGGAAATCGCACGTTCCTGGCTCACCACACGCCGATGGAGTTCGGCTTCCATCCGCAGCAGCTTGTCACCTTCGGCCTGGTTGACCGAGGCCAGCGGCACGCCCGTCCACTTCGACACAACCTCATCGATGTCTGCGCGGGTGACCACGGCCCGGGCCGGGCCGGGGCGTCCCGGCAATGGCTCACCGGTGCCGAGGGCATCGGCCGGAAGCAGGGCCGGCTCCGGAAGCGCCAGCGAACCGTCGTGCGCCACGCGCTCGACGGCCTCGCGGAGGCTGCGGTTCACCGGATTCGATTCGTCGCCAATCAGCGCCTCGCGCAGCTTGGCGCGCGACCCGGCCTCGTCGATAAGGTCGATGGCCTTGTCCGGCAGGAACCGGTCGGTGATGTAGCGGCTGCTCTGATACACCGCGGCCTCGATGGCCTCGGCGGTGTATTCGACGTGATGGAATTCCTCGTAGCGGTCCTTGACCCCCGACAGAATCTGGATGGTCTCGCTCTCGGATGGAGCGTCGACCTTCACGGCCTGAAAGCGCCGTTCGAGGGAGCGGTCCTTCTCGATGTACTTCCGATACTCGGCCGGCGTCGTCGCGCCGATGCAGCGGATTTCCCCGCGCGAGAGCGCGGGCTTGAGGATGTTCGCCGCGTCGAGCGACCCTTCGGCCGAGCCGGCGCCGACCAGCGTATGCAGCTCGTCGATGAACACGATGATGTTCGGGTTCTCGACCAGCTCCTTCATGATGGCCTTGAGGCGCTCCTCGAACTGGCCGCGGTACTTGGTGCCTGCCACGACCAGCGACAGGTCGAGCGCCAGCAGCCGCTTGTCGGCCAGGAAGTGGGGCACATCGCCTGACACAATCTTCTGGGCAAGGCCCTCGACGATGGCGGTCTTGCCCACGCCAGGCTCACCAATCAGCACCGCATTGTTCTTGGTGCGCCGGCACAGCACCTGCTGCACGCGCTCGATCTCGTAGGCCCGTCCCACCAGCGGGTCGAGCTGCTGCCGGGCGGCAGCGTCGGTGAGGTCGCGGCTGAACTCGGTCAGCAGCGGCGTCTCCTTGCCCTTGGTCACCGTCGCCTTCTCATTCAGCAGCTGGACGATGTCCTCGCGCACCTGATGGAGGCGCATCCCTTTGTCCATCAGGATGATGGCCGCCACCGACCGCTCTTCCCGGAGGATGCCGAGCAGCAGGTGCTCGGTGCCGATGTAGTTGTGCAGGAGGCGATCGGCCTCCTCTGCCGCGTATTGCAGCACGCGCTTGGTCTCGGCGCTGAAGGGAATCTCGACCGAGGTCGACACCTTCTCGCGGTAGACCGCGCGGCTCTCCACTTCCTTCCGGATGCTTTCGAGGGACAGGTGCGACCTGGAGAAAATGCGGCTGGTCAGCCCCTTGCCTTCGCGAATCAGGCCGAGCAAGAGGTGTTCGGTTTCAATGGAAATGCTGCCGAGTTGACTGGCCTCGTAGCGTGCAAAAAAGAGCACTCGGCGTGCCCGTTCGGTATAACGCTCGAACATCCGACGTCGCTGCCCCCTTGGTCGGTATTATACGGCACGTACTCGTGTCAATTTCGCCACACCTCTGGGCCCTTCAGGGCCTCGACCACCGCCGCCTTGAACCGCTCGCGGATGCCACCCGGGTTCGCGGGCTGATGCTGGGTCATCAGGACGACGGCCGTGCGCGTCGACGGGTCATTCCAGAAGATGGTGCCCGCGGTGCCGTCCCAGCCATACTCGCCCGCCACCGTCGGGGCCCCCGACCGGCTCGGGGCATCAGCCACGTCCACGTTTGCCAGTCCCCAGCCCATGCGCCCCCCCCGGAGGGCCCTGACCTCCGGTGACAGCCCATCGCGCACCATCATCGCCACCACCGACTCGGGCAGAACCCGCACACCGTCGAGCTGGCCACCGTTCAGCAGCATCTGCGCAAACCGGAGGTAGTCAGGCACGGTGGACACAAGGCCGACGGCCCCCTCCATGAGTGCCGGACGCTCGGTGAAGGGCACCGCTTCCGGCTCGACGGGCTGCAGGCCGCTGCCGGGCCGCCCGGTGTAGACCGTGGCCAGGCGGCCGCGATCGGCGGGACCGACCCAGAACACGGTGTCCGTCATCTTCAGCGGGGTCAGGAGACGCTGCTGCACCACCCGGTCGAAGGGCTCGCCGGTCCACACTTCAATCAGGCGTCCCAGCACCGTCGATGCCTCGCTGTAGCGGAACCGTGTGCCAGGGTCCTCCATCAGGGGGGCCGCCGTGATCTTCCTGATAAACGTCGGCAGGTCATCGGCACGAGAACGTACGCCCAGTGTCCGATACAGGTCTGATGTGCGGTGACTCAGCCCCGATGTGTGCAGGAGCAGGTCGCGGACAGTCACGGGCCGTGCCGGCGGGCGTCCGGTCCCGCCGTCCGGCGCCACGCGGACACCGGCAAATTCCGGAAGAAACTGCGACACAGGGGTGTCCAGCGACGCCTTCCCCTCCGTGACAAGCTGCATCACGACCACCGCCGTCACCGGCTTGGTCATCGAATAGATGCGGAACAGCGTAT
>Ga0315901_10010412_pt1 | contig 10578 bp, 8 predicted proteins | sample LakEriMetagenome_10_FD_203761 | JGI IMG/M metagenome (GOLD analysis project Ga0315901, IMG submission 203761) | Freshwater fungal communities from buoy surface, Lake Erie, Ohio, United States - Buoy 2 MA116 | ecosystem: Environmental > Aquatic > Freshwater > Lake | place: USA: Lake Erie, Ohio...
ATAGCCCAGTGTGATCTCACGATCGGGAAATCGTTGCGTGAGACCGCTTGACACCCGAAAGCGACCAGAACTAGGATTCGTCGGAACAGCAGGCCGCGACTGTACGCGGCCCCAGCACAAGAGAAGAGGTGGATTGTCATGGCCCATGTCGTTGCGGAACCTTGCTTCGGTTGCAAGTACACCGATTGTGTCGTTGTGTGCCCCGTGGAATGTTTCTACGAGGGTGAGCAGATGGTGTACATCCATCCCGAGGAGTGCATCGATTGCGAAGCATGTGTTCCCGAATGTCCGGTGGAAGCGATTTTCCATGAAGACAATCTCGTCAGCAAGGATGGGCCCGATTACTCGCCGTATAAAGAGTTGAACGCCGAGATGGCTCCCCTGTGCCCGGTCATCAAAGAAAAGAAAGACCCGCTCGCCCCCCCTCCATAGGGCTTGACCGGCAGGGCTTGATCGGCAGGGCTTGACCGGCCTTCGAACTGGCCCCCTTTTGGCAAGTTGATTCAGCAACCCCGGTTTTCAAAAGATCGGGGTTGTTTGTTTTTCAGACCCGTGGAAAACACCCGACAGTTTTTGCTTTGGCCATCCACAAGATCCCGCCACACTCCCAATGGGTCACGGTCTCGATTGGGGCCGATGCGTGGAGAACTCCGCGATCCGCACGGCCAGCCGCCGGATATGGCAGCCGCTGGCGCGAAAGTCCTCCACCAGCCGATCTTGTGTTCCCGGGCCCCAAGCCGCCGGCGCCTGCTGAACCAGGTGCTGAAACAACTGCCTGGTAAACGCCGCAGTCGCCTCCGGACTGGCCACCAGAAACTCGGCCAACTGCTGGCTCCCCTCAAACAGCACCACTTCGCCGGTACGGGACGTGTAGGTGCCCTCTGCATTCACGGGCCGTCCCCGATCCTCCAGACGAAACCGACCGATCGGGTCGAAGTTCTCGAGGGCGAACCCCAGCGGATTGATCAGCGCATGACAGCCCGCACACGCTTCCGGTGAGGTCTGCAGCAAGACCCGCTCGCGGGTCGTCAAATCAGGCTGCACCTCGATGGGGAGCGGAGTCACGGCTTCGGGAGGGGGCTTGAGCAGACGCCCCAGAACACCCCGCGCCAGAAAGACCCCCCGATGAATGGGGGAACTCTCATCGGTCCGGGCCAGGCGCGCCATCAGGTAGGGATGCGTCACGACGCCGGCCCGTTGTTCGCCCCGCCGAACTACCGGTTGAAACTCGCCTCCGTCAGGCAGTTCGCCGCCATACCAGCGCGACAACCGGTCATTCAGCCACAACTCCTCGGCACTCAGCAACTGCCGGAAATCACTCCCTTCCGACCAGACCACGGCATCCCAGAACAACTCAAGGGATGTCCGCAGATCGCTCAGCAGCGCTTCGTCATACCCTGGGAACAGCCTCTCATCCTTGACGACCTCCATCGGCAGGTCGGCTTTCAGCCAGACGAACACAAACTCCCGCAATTTGTTCCGTCCCCTGGGATCGGCCAGCATCCGCTCAGCCTGCGTCCGCCGCTGTTCCTCCGTCGCCAATTCACCACGCTCGGCCGCCTTGCGCAAAACGTCATCCGGAATGGAATCCCACAGGGCCCATGCCAACCGGGCCGCCACGTCCCAATCGTCTCCAACGGGGCGAAACTCCTGGTACAGAAACTGGGGAAACTTGAGGACGCGCAGCACCGACTGCCGCACCGCCTGATCCCCATCGGCCGGATTGGCGAAGGGGCGATTGACCAGGATCTCGCGTTGACTGGCCGACAGCGGCCGCCGGAAGGCGCGCTCGGCGAAACGCAGACAGAATTCCACCAGCTTCTCCTGCCGATCGCCGCCCTCCTCCCCGGTCCCCGCCAGCGAGTCGAGATGCGTCACTACGTAATCGGCCGTCTCAAGCGCCGCCGTGGTCGTCGCTTGCTCCCAACCCTTGGAGACAGCATTGCCACGTTCCCATCCGAAGCTCCGATCGTCCGGTGGGAATGTGGTCCCACAGACACACGACTCCGGGGGCCTCGCCTGGCTCAAGACGCGGGCCGGTACGACGGCAACCGACTGCTCATCCGGACGGCGCCACAAGAGCGTCATGCTCGAGGGCTGCGATTCCTGCTTTTTTTGTTTGGCCGAGTCATCGACCCCCTGCTTCCCCTTGGTGTATTCCACCCGCAACGGATACGGTCGGCCGGCCAGGAGGAAAATCGTTCCGCGGTACTCGCTCTCGGCCCCCGATTTGACCCAGGCGTCAATCAGGGGGGTGGCGTTCCCATTCAACCAGAGCCGCGCGGCATGCTCGGTCCGGATCACAAACTCATACTCCCCTGTGACGGGGGCCCACAGAGCCCCCTCCCAACGGATCGAAAACTCCTGCGGCTCAGCGATCTCGGGGACCGGAGCGGCGGTGCCGAAGTCAAACGCAATCCGGGGATCGGCACGCTTCAGCACACTCTCTTTCTCTCCCCCCAGTCGACGTCCCCGGAAATACAACCCCTTCAGACCAGGTTCCCCCCGCTCGGCCAGCGCGGGACGGAAACTCCCCACGAGGTCGGCCACGGCATACCGGTACTGGCGAGCCGTCAAGCGGGACAGTTCGACCCGCGGAGGCCGCAGCCGCTCTCGCGCAACCGGCGAATAAAACGCCTCATGGATGTATGCCGCCACATCCCGCGCCTGCTCCTCGGACAGGCTGCCGGGATCTTCTTCGGGCATGGTGCGGTGGATCAACCGGGCCAGTTCACCAACCGACAGATCTCCCTCGAGCGCCCGTTTCCGGTCTCCCGCCCCCTCCCCCTGCGTTCCATGGCACCGCAGGCAAACCTGCGCATAGAGCTCTTGCCCCGATGCAACCTCCCTTGCGGCCAGAGACGTTACCCAGCCGCTCTGCCCCACAGACAAGACAACCAGGGCCATCCCCAGCACCAGCCCCCGGCTCGACCCCGGGCCAGGGAATCTACCCTTCCGCAGCGAATTTTCCGCGAGGCTCATGGGATCGCATCAATCAACGGGTGCCAAAACAGTACAGGTTCTGCTTGCCGCGAATCAGCAGCCGGCCATCGACCACGGCGGGGCTGGCAATCACCGAATCGTCCAGTTGGTTGGTCGCCAACAGCTCAAACTCCTTCGCGGCGCCGAACACGAAGACCGTGCCGTTCTCGGCCGCCGCATAAATCCGACCGGCCGCCATCACCGGAGACGAGTAGAAGGTCCCCTCACCAAGTCGCTTGGACCAGATCTGTTCTCCCGTCTTCCCTACATAACAGGCGGCGACTCCCGCATCATTCACAAAATAGATGTGCTCCCCGCGGGTCAGCATGCAGGGAACATACGGAAACAACTTGTGCGTTTCCCAAGCGAGGTTGGTCTCGGTGACATCCCCGTTCCCGGAAAGCTTCACCGCCGCCACCTGGCGGTCCCCTGGACCATTCCCCCCACTGAAGACCACGAGACCGTCGATGACCACGGGGGAACCCACCGCCCGCAGCTGTTTGGTGTTCGACTTCCACACCCACTTCCAGGTTTCCGATCCACTGCGCAGATCGTAGGTGGCCGCCCCGGGGGTTCCCGCGATCAGAATCTCGGGAATTCCCGCCACCCGCTCCACCAACACGGGAGTGGCATAATTGGCCCGGGACGGGGTGCGGGCCGTTTTCCAGACCACGGCCCCCGTCTCGGCATCCAACGCCACGATTTCGGCGGTTCCATCCTGGTCATTCGAGAGAATCACCTTGCCATCGACCAAAATGGGCGAATGACCGGCCCCATGCTGACTGGTGAAGCTGCCCAGACGGTGCGACCACTGCGGCTCTCCATCCAGCGAAAAGGCGTGCACCGAGATCTCGGTTCCATCCCAGAATGGCATCACCACCCGGCGCTCATCGGCAGCCCCCGTGCAGGACGCCAGACTGCTCTTGGCGTGGGTGTGGGCCGATTTCGCCGCGATTGTCCGGGTCCACAGCTCCTTCCCATCCGCCAGCGACAGGCACCGCAGCCGGCGTTCGCTGCCATCTTCGTTGGCGGTCTGCAGGAAAATCCGCCCCTGCGACACGATCGGCGACGAATTTCCAGCAGCCAGCGGCACCTTCCAGAGCAGGTTGTCCTGCTCACCAAACTGGACCGGCACACCGGCGTCCTCCACCGAGCCGGTCCCATTGGGCCCCCGGAAGCGATTCCAGTCGGCCGCCCCACTCGCGCCCCCCAGGGCACTCCCCAAGAGGCAGGCCACCGCAAACTGAAGAATCTGGCGGGGCATGAATCCGCTCCTCGATTGAAGGTGAGCTGGACAACATCCACGGCCCCACGGGAAGTCGCTCCCGTCCCGCCGTGGCCCCGGTGCGGAATGGCAATCCGGGAATGTCGTTCCCGCCGTTATAAAGCCCCCTCTCCCTGAAAGAAAGTCCCGGGGGATTGCGACCCCGCCAGCCAGTTGACAGAATCGCGGCACCTCCCCGGTGGAAGGGGTGTGTCTCTGGACGCTTCCCCGGGTTCCCTCCCCAAGACGAAAGATTGCCGCAATGCGTGTCGTGACGTTTGGCGAAGTGATGCTCCGTTTGGCTCCCGAGGAGTTTCTGCGGCTGTCTCAGGTCTTGCCCGGACGTCTGGAAGCGACCTTCGGAGGGGGCGAGGTGAATGTGGCCGTCTCCGTTGCGCTGCAGGGGGGCGAATCGGCCTATGCCACCGTGCTTCCCGACAATCCCCTCACCGATGCCTTTGTCTCGGAAATCCGTCGCCTGGGGGTTGACCATCGCCTCGTCCAACGCAGCCCGAAGGGACGCTTCGGGGTCTACTTTGTTGAGACCGGTGCCAACCAGCGCGCGGGAACCGTGACCTACGACCGGGATGCCAGCTGCATTTCGCTCGCCGGCCCAGAAACTTACGACTGGAAGAAGATCCTCGACGGAGCCACCTGGTTTCACATCACCGGAATCACCCCGGCCATCAGCGAACAGGCGGCGCAGGCGGCGCTCGAAGCGGTACGCCAGGCTTCGCAGCGTGGCATTCCCGTCTCGTGCGACCTCAATTTCCGCAAGAAACTGTGGCGCTGGCAGGCGGGGAAGAGCCCCGTTGAACTGGCCCGCCAGACGATGCGCGAACTCGTGAAATACGTCGACCTGGTGATTGCCAACGAAGAAGATGCCGATATGTGTCTGGGGATCCAGGCCCCCCACAGCAATGTCGAGGCGGGCGAGATTTCGCTCGAGGGGTATGGGCAGGTCGCCCGCGAGATTGTCCGACAGTTCCGCAATGTGAAACGGGTCGCCATCACACTGCGCGAAAGCATCTCGGCCAGCCACAACAATTGGGGGGGCATCTTCTACCATGCCGCCACCGACTCGGTGCACTGTGCTCCGGTCAATGCCGCCGGTCAGTACGAACCATATGAGATCCGCAACATCGTCGACCGGGTGGGGGCGGGCGACTCGTTCGCGGGCGGACTGATCTTCGCCCTCAATTCCCCGGGCCTCAGCGAGCCCTCACAGGCCATCGCCTATGCCGTGGCCGCCAGCTGTCTCAAGCACAGCATCAAGGGAGACTTCAATCATTCGAGCCGCTCGGAAATTGAAGGCTTGATGAAGGGGGGAGGCTCGGGACGAGTGCAAAGGTGAACTGAATGCCCCGGCGATCGCGGAAGACCCAGGATCTGGCCACATGGCTGGGGACCTCGCAGACCCCCTTGTTCGTGCTCGACGCGGAACGAAGAATCCGCGTGTTCAATGCGGGACTGCAGTCGCTGACCGGTTGGTCCGCCGCCGATGTCGTGGGGGAGGTGTGCCGGTACGCACCAGAGGCTCCCGGTCAAACCGGTGCCGCTCTCGCTGCCAGCCTCTGCCCCCCCCCGGAAGTCTTCCAAGGGGCGGAGCGGGTTGTCCCCGCCCAGATCCTGACTTCGGCGGGCGAGCGCTTGTCGCGGTCGCTTCACTGCTTTCCCCTCCGCGATTCCGAACTGGGAATCACGGGAGTGCTGGGGCTCGTGGGGCCCCCGCTGCCGCCGGCCGAACTCGAGTCGACCCCCATGGCTGTGCGACTGCACGCCGAGTTGGCGTCGCTCCGCAGCTCGCAGCGACAGCGATTCGGGTCGCACACCATCGTCGCGGTCAGCCGCCCCATGCGGCGGGTGCTGGCCCAGGTTCAACTGGTCATCCCCTCCCACGGCTCTGTGCTGCTGCAGGGGGAACCGGGAACCGGTCGCGAGCACCTCTCCCGGGTCATCCACTTCGCCGGCCCGGGAGCCGGACGTTGGTACGTCCCCCTCGACTGCCAACGGCTGACGGCGGGAGAACTCGAGCGGGTCTTGACCCGCTTGCTGGAAGTCCACGCGGGAACGGCCTCGGCGGGAGGAACCTCTCTGCCGGGAACGCTCTATCTGGGCGACGTCGATCATCTGCCGCGCGATCTGCAGCAGCGCATCTGTCGACTGTGTGTGCCCGTAGTCGACAGAGACCTTCCTCCCCAGATTCGCATCCTGGCATCCACCAGCCGACCCTGGAAAGAGTTGGTGGCTGCCGAGCGCCTGCTGGACGAACTGGCGCTCCACCTGACCCCCCTCGTGATCGAACTCCCCCCCCTCCGTGAGCGACGCGAAGACATCCCCCTGCTGGCCCAGCACATCCTCGAAGAGTGCAATCGCCTTTCTTCACGGGAAGTCTCCGGGCTCACGGATGAGGCGCTGCAGCTTCTGCAGGCCTGGCCCTGGCCCCGGCACCTCGACGAACTGGGGGATGTCTTGCGGGCAGCCCATGCCTCCGCCCCAGCCCCGCTGCTGGGGGCTAACGATCTGCCGGCTCGCCTGAGGACTCCGCCCGAGGCAATCACCCCTCCCGCGCAGCAACCGCAACTCCACCTCGACCAGATCCTCATCGAGGCCGAACGCCGCGTGATCTCCCTCGCTCTCCAGCGCAGCCGACAGAATCGGACCAGAGCCGCCGCCCTGCTGGGAATTCACCGCACCCGATTGATTCGACGACTTGAAGTCCTGGGACTGGCGGCCCCGGGTGCCAGCTCGGCAGTCGACCTGCCGCCGTCCGAGACCGAACCCGGAGGAGACGAGGACCAGCCGCTGGACACTTAACGCGGCGCAGAAGCCTCCCAGATGCGAACCTCAGCAGGTTCATGAGCGCAAGGCCGGCCTGCGAAAGGAACGCGTTGGGCCCAGCGTTCGCTACCGACCTCGTCCTGCGCTCGGAATCTCACGTTCCGCCCGGTTTGCATTGTTTTCCGACAAAAGCGGCTGTTCGCAACACGAGACGGGTGCCCACGGGCCGAATCCACTTCGCCCCCAACCCGACCACGTGCCAGACTACCCTTCCTCAGGGGGAGACTCTTCCTCAGCTTCTTCCTCAGCCACCGTCCGCGACTTGATCAGCACCACGCGGTTGCCCCGATCGAGGTATTCAATCGAGGTCATAAACGCCCGCATCAGATGAATACCACGTCCACAGGGGCGTTCCAGGTTTTCGTCGGCGGTCGGGTCGGGAACATCACCCGGATCAAACCCTTCCCCTTCATCCTCAATCTCAATCACCACCCGGACATCATCAACACACCACTGCACCCGCACGTTCTTGGCGGGGTCGAGGCGATTGCCATGCTTGATGGCATTCACGAGGGCCTCTTCGAGGGCCAGACGCACCCCAAAGAGATCCTGATCCTCGAACTGCAGATCCTCCAGTTGCCGGAGAATCTGTTCCTGCAATGCCTGACCCGCCACCGTGTCGCTGGGGATCGTCACTTCCGTTTTGACTGGCTGGCCTGTGGTCACGGGAATGGCCCGAATCAGGAACAAAACGCACGACAGTCACTCGGGCGGGCTCCACCGCAGGGGCAGTGAAGTCCAAGTCGGCCGGCAGTTCACGTGGTGAGTCAATGCCTGCCTTGACATTTCACCCCACCAGTTCAGCCGCAGTCGGGGCGACATCACCCGTCGCTGCGGCGCTCACCAGCCACCCACCAGCCTGGGAAAATCATCCCCAATCCATCCCGGGCCCAAGTTCGTGCTCTCAGACTGGGGATCGCTCTCCCAGCCCACATCCACGCAATACTAGAAACCCGCCAACGCCTTTTCACGCGTCTCGAAGATCTTGAACAGTTTGTCGAGCTTGGTGATCTTGAACACTTCGAGGATGTCTTTGCGGATCGTGCAGAGCCGCAATTCCCCCTTGTCGGCCTTCACCTTCTTGTCGAGGGTGATCAACTTGCCCAAAGCCGCACTGGACAGATACTCCACCGTCGCGAAGTCCAACACGATCTTCTTGCGGTGATCATCGTCAATCAGGCTGAACAATTGATTGGCGATGATCTGGATGTTGGTCTCATCCAGAATCTTCTTGTCGGTGAACTTGGCCACCGTGACGGCATTCACCTCTTCCACATCAATCTTGCGGGTCGACATCGTGCTCTTAAGCCCTTCTGCGTCTTGATGAAAAGGAGAAACCAACCCCTTTTCTGGCATCTTCGGCCCTGTCCCCGGCCCTGTCAAGCCCCCGCGAACCGCTCTCAATCCACCTGACATTCCCCGTCCCCACCGCCTATCTTCATCGTTCCAGCCCCCCTTCCCCGACTCGCTCCTCTGGTCTGCTCACCGGAACCCCATCGCACATGCCACTTCTCATCGGCCTCGATGAAGCCGGATTCGGTCCCAACCTGGGCCCCCTGCTGATCGCCGCCACTGTCTGGGAAATCCCCACCGATCCCACCCGCTGCGATCTCCACACCGAGTTCACGGGAATTGTCCGCCGCCCCGACGAAGCCAATCCCCAGGCCATCACCGTGGGGGACTCCAAACAGGTCTACAGCGCGGGCCGGGGAATCGCGGCACTCGAAGCCCCATTGTGGCACGCACTCTCCCTGCTCTCTCCCCCAGACGCCGTCCCGCCCACCTCTTGGGACGGACTGCTGCAGATAGTCCTGCGCGATTCTCGTCCCGATCCTGCCCAGGAACCCTGGTATGCCGCGGGAATCCCCCTCCCCACCGACCCGGCGTCGTTGAACCTCCCCCGCCTTGGCGACTGGCGGGCCCGGTGTGCCGAGCGCGGCATCCAGCTGCGTCAACTTGCCGCCGACCTGGTGTCTCCCAAACGTTTCAATGCCCTCAATCGGCAAACCGGCAGCAAGGGACGCTCTCTCTCCGAATTGTCACTGCAACTCGTGGCCCGCTGCGTCGCCCAACTTTCAGAGTCCCACTCCCCGATCCTCGTCCTGGCCGACAAGCATGGCGGGCGCAACCGCTACCGCGAATTCCTCCCGATCGTGGTGGGAGACACCTTTATCACCTGCCTCGAAGAGTCGGCCCAGCTCAGCCGGTACCGCGCCGGCCGGTTCGAATTCCGGTTCCAGACCCAGTCCGAACGGCATCTGCCCACCGCTCTGGCTTCGATGCTCGCCAAATACCTGCGGGAACTGGCCATGCGGCAGTTCAACACCTGGTGGCAGACCCAGGTCCCCAACCTGAAATCAACCGCCGGTTATCCGGTCGATGCTACCCGTTTCCGTCGCGACATCGCCGCGCGTCAGGCGGAACTTGGCATTCCCGACGACATCCTCTGGCGCGAAAAATAAAACCGCCGGCAGGGGGTGATGTCCTCCCTGCCCTCCATCCAAAACCATCGCCGCATTATTTCCCAGCCGCGGTCGCGCCTCGAGTCAGGTCGGCCGTCAGCCGAGCCACCGCCGACTGGTGCCGGGCCAAAACCTCGGCCGCTTGCTTGGCCGCCGTGGTCGCCCCCTCGATCGCCTTCAGCATCTCGGGGGTGGGGTTCATTTCGGCAACCGCCTTGTCGGCGGCGGCTTTCATTCCGGGCAACCCGTCGACCGTGGCCTTGTGCTTCGCCTGCAAGTCGGCCAGCAGCTTGTCGGCAGCAGCCTTGGTTCCGACGGCCGCCTCGGCCGCCTTTTTCGCAGTGGCGAGGTCTTTCTCCTGGGTCTCGACGACCTTGCGGGCCGCCTCAATCGCCACAGCGTCATTCGCCTTCTCGGCCGTTTCCAGATCGGCCTTGGCCTTGGTCAGTTGGGCCGTGATGGTCGCGACTGCGGTCTCGGCCGCCTTCACCAACTCAGCCTGCGCAGGCAGTTCTCCCTCGATCTTCTTGAGCTCGGCCGCCAACACCGGGATTGACGCCTCGGCATCAGCGTGGGCCTTCACCGCTGCCTTGGCGGCCTCCTGCTTGTCAGTCACCTGCTTCTGCAGTGCGGCCAGTTGATCGGCCGTCGCCTTCGCCGGGGCCTCCGCCGCCGCCAGGGCCACCTTCGCCGCCTCAAGCCGCGCCGCCACCGGACCCGGGTTCGTTACCAGGTTCCCCAGTTCCGCGCCATTCGCCGCGGTGAATACCTTCACCGTACCGGTCCAGTCTCCAGCCAGCACCAGCCCCAAAGGTTCCGAGAACGTCGTCTTCAGCCCCAGATCGGGCAGCGCGGTCAGCGCGAGTTGCTGCGCTCCGTTCTGATCCCAGATCTTGGTCACACGGTCACGTCCGGTCGACACCAGTCGCCCGTCACGCAAAAAGGTCACCGACGCGGCCCCCGCCCCGTGCGCTCCCCATGATTTCACCTGGGTCCCGTTCGTCATCTCCCACAGCCGCACGGTGGTGT
>Ga0315901_10010413_pt1 | contig 10577 bp, 19 predicted proteins | sample LakEriMetagenome_10_FD_203761 | JGI IMG/M metagenome (GOLD analysis project Ga0315901, IMG submission 203761) | Freshwater fungal communities from buoy surface, Lake Erie, Ohio, United States - Buoy 2 MA116 | ecosystem: Environmental > Aquatic > Freshwater > Lake | place: USA: Lake Erie, Ohio...
TGACACGTCGCCAGACGCCAGCATTTTTCGTCGCTGGCTCGCCACCTCAGCGGGCGACGTGGCGCTTGCCAGTGACCTTGCCACCGGGGCCAACTCGACGACGCCGATTGACCACAGCGGCGCACCGCTTGGGTGTCAATTGCGGATGCCGCTTGCGGCGCAGCATATCGGGCGCAGCATTGACATCACTTCCGGTGGATCGAACGGCGACTATTACATCCTCGCCGTCCCTGTGTTTGTGCGGGCTGGCGAAAACAGCGCCTATCGCCTTGTCGTCGATGTAAGCCCGTTTGGTTCCGACCCTGTGACGCTTGAGATTCGCAACACGTCGTGGGCGCTTGTCGTCAATCCGACTCCGGGGCAGCGCACCGATGCTGATTTCATTTTGGCGTCGACCGGATCAAGCGAGTTTGGCACTCGCGTGTCGTGGACGTTTGACCTTCCGGTGGGCATCTCTTACGTCCTCGTCAAGCGGTTCTGTCGTCTCGTCGACGATCAAGCCACGCTTTACGGATGGGCGCTTGATCACCAACGCAACGGATCTGGCACCAGCAACGGAATCCTCGTCGACGGCACAACCGTGCAAGGCTCGCCATACGGTGCTCTGGCATCCTACGCGCCCGCCAACGTGCTGGAGTTTTACGACGAAGAGGTTGTCACCGATGGCCCGTTGTCGGCATGGGTGACGTCGAGACTCAACCGCAAGATCAGCGCGCTCTGGGAGTACGTCACCGGGGGCACTGTCCCCGGCAACGTCGCGAGACAGATCTCAAACACATGGGACGGCAACCGGACGACGTGGTCGGCCGAGGCGTTGCTTGAGTTTCCGATCACGTCCATAGCGGTGGGCGCGTCGGCAGACATTGCGTCACCGAAATCGCCAGCGTCATCGTCGATGCCGACGTGGATCAGGTATCCCGACAAGCACAGCACGACGGCGTCGGCGTTCTGCGGCACGATTCTACAGATGCCTGGTTTCCGCACGTCGCCGTCTGACCTCCGTGTCGAGGTGCTTATGGAGGCACCGAACAACGACACACTAGACGGCACCCCCGGCTGGCGATTCGATGCAATCGTGTCGGACGGCATTCTTGCGGCGGCGACCGAGGTGCAGCCAGTGCGGATCGCAGCGTCACCTGTCCGCTGGTGGCGAGCGACGATAACCAACATTCCGTTCAACCCCGGCGCTGCCAACCAACTGGACATCCGCATCCGTCACACAACAGGCGGCGCACTGAGCAAGCTCGTTCAAATCACCGGCGTCTGCGTCTACTTCGACCCCTGAGAGGCACCTATGTCCCTGTCGCGTATATCGTCGTCAGAGCCGCTCGCCGACAGCGAGGTGCGCTCCCTCGCCCCCGCTGTCTCTCGTCGACTGGCGACCTCTCTGGCGGGCCGTGGGCGCTATCTGCTTGAGCTGTTGCGCGGTGACACCGCAGGTTTTGCCGACGACGGCGCGACCCCGCTCAATCCACAGGGCCAGCGCGGTATCGACCGCAGCGGCCCGCCGTGGGGCGACGCGCATACGCACCCGATATGGGTCACCGAGTACGCAAACGGGACCGACGTGCTTGGCGAGGTGCCCACGGCGACGTTGACGACGGTCGGGCAGATTGTGGGGATCACGGCGCGGTTCTTCGTGCGCCCCTTCTACGTCTCGCCGCTGGCCCCCTACTCGCGAGCGTACTTCCGTGGCCTCGGGACGCGCCTCACGGCGGGCACGGCGAACGCTACCGTGCGCGTCTACGGTCCCGATGGGCTTGCCGGTAACTTCACGTCGGCGACGCTGTCGACGACGGGAACGGCACAGTTTGGCACCGGGGCCTACGCCGCAGAGTTGCGACCGGGCTGGAATGAGCGGCTGATCCAATTCGAACTGACGTCGCTGTCAGGCGGCGCGACCGGCATGGACATTGGGCCGTGCAGCCTGAATCAGGTGGTTCGCCGCACCCACTGACGTCCTGTCAACTGCAAAAGAGTGCAGGTCCGGGTTGCGCGTCTGCACTATGGTGCAGTAGACTGCCGCCATGACCACCTCCGCCGATGGCGCGCCGACCCCCTCTCAAGAGCCTGTAGCGGGCTCTGCTGCCCCTTCACCTGACGTCGTGGACCTCGACGCGCTCAAAGCCGCTGCGGCCGAACTGGCGGCCCTGAAGGCCGAGCAGGCTTCAGCCAAGGCAGCCGCCCGCGAGGAGCGTAAGCGCCTTCAGGCGGAGGCGGAGGCGGCTGGCGAGACGGTGAAGGCGCTGGAGGCCGCCAAGGCGCGTCTGGCCGAGCTGGAGGGGTTGGAACCGCTGGCGCAGAAGTGGCGCAGCTACGAAGCCGAAGAGGCCAAGCGTCTCGACGCTGAGGCAGCCGCATTGCCGGAAGCGGTGCGTGACCTCTACGCCAGTGCCGGCGACATCGAGGCCCGCCGCAAGGTGCTTGCTGCTTTCCGCGCCACGTCGACGACGGCGGCTCCCGTCAAGGGTCAGCCTCCGCCGATGGGCGCGCCCGCTCCGGTGAGCGCCGTCGACATCGAGGCCGCTCTCGCCGACAAGAGCGGCGCGAAGCTGGCCGAGATCAAGAAGCGCGATCCCGGCGCGGTGTCGGCGTTCTTCAATCGAGTTCTGGCGAACCGCAACGGTGGTTCGCCCTCCCTTGGCGTCGGGCGATTCTCGTCGGCGAACAAGGCGCAAAACGCTTGAGCGGCTGACGCCGCAATAGGTGAAACATGCCCGTCTCTAGCAGCACGACCGTCGCAAACTGGATTCTCACCGAGGTCATGTCGCAGCTTGCGCTTGACCCGCTTCGCGGCAAGTACGTCCTCTTGCCCTTCCTCAACATGGCCGACATCAGCGGCCGCGCCACGAAGGTCCGCAAGATCCGGAAGAAGTCCGCGATTGCTGCCGCTGTCGACGACAGCGAGGGCATTGCGTTCAGCAACCCGGCGTCGCTTGGCGTGCAGGCGAACATCTCGATCACCCCGACGACCAAGGTCCAGGGCATCCAGCTGACCGCCGACGCCGTCGAGCTCGCGCTCCCCGGTGTGCCACGCAGCCAGGTGATCAGCGCCATCGAGGGCAACAACCCCGGCGCGTTGCCGCTCGTGCGTGACGCAATCACCGAGATCCTCGAGGCCCACTATCTCCGCGCCGAGACCGACGCGCTGGCGCTCTTCTCCGGCCTCTCGGAGAGCGCGGGAACCACCAACACGTCGCTGTCGTTCGCCACTCTCCTCGACGCGCTGCTCAAGGTCATGGACAACAACCCGTCGTCGGAAGACCTCGTCTTCGTCCTCGAAGAACAGGGTATGGCCGACCTCCGCACCCTCGCGGCCTCGGGCTCCGGCGCGTCGCTGTCGGCGATTTTCGGTGGCGGTGGAAGCGGCGACGTCAGTTTCTTCAATCACCGTCCCGACGCGAGCCGAAACGGGTTCCGTGGTTCGTTCGCCGGCATCCCGATCTACAGCGCGAACAAGAACGTGATGGCGACGGCGAATGCCGGCGTCGACCGTGTCGCCGCGCTCATCGTCGCCGGCCGTGGCGAGACTGGCACCCCGGGCAGCGTGCGCGGCTTCGCCGAGATGGTCGAGCGTTACGAGCCGTCGCTGGGCTTCCAGTACGACCTCTCCGACGACACCCTGCTTGCCGTGGGTCGTTGGTGCTGGGCTGTCGGTGAGCACACCGACGAGCACGGCTGCAAGATCATCTACGACCTCGACTGAGGTCTGCTCGCCGGGGGCTCATGACGAGCCCCCGGCTTTTCTCTCCCTCTACTGAGGCGCGTCGACGTGAAAAGAACGATCAAACTCCGCTGCATCAAGGACCCCCACATCGTCGAGTTTGTCGACGGTGGCGTGACCAAGGAAGGCGAGCCCACGTCGCAGCGACAGGCGCTTGCGCGGGTCATGAGCAAGCGCATCCCCGTCGTCGTCGACGGCAAGGAAACGCAGCTTCCGGTCTTCCTCGTCGAGCACGTCGGCGACTGGCGCTTTGCTCCAGGTGAGGTCGCCCCTGCAAGCGATGACGCCCTCGCCTTCGAGGCCGACGTCATCCAGCGTGAGCACCCCGAGCACATGCTGGCGAAGTGGAGCAAGGCCCGCGATGGCTTTATCGCAAAGTCCATCGAGGCCCGCCGACAGGCCGAGGTCCAGATGGAGCAGCAGATGGGCGGCGAAGTCGCGAAGAGCATTCAAGCGATGGTCAAGTCCGTCGCGTCGTCGACGTCGTCAAAGGCGGTGGCCCGTGTCTGACATCAAGACCTCCACCGTCGACAAGGTCGCGGAAAAGATCAAGCAGTCCAGCCCTTCCCTCACCTCGGAACAAGCGCGCAAGATTGCGCGTGAAGGTGCCGAGCGCATCAACCGTCAGAGCCGCGAACGCGGCAAGTAGGAGTCCTCATGTCCCTCGCCGCACTCAACACTGGTGGTACCCCCCTCGCCCTCGTGGCGCAGATCAAGAACGGCACCGGTGAGACAATCACCGTCGCCGCCGCTGCTACGCCGCAGGCCATCCTCTCGTCGACGCTCTACACCGTCGCCAAGAACAACGCTGGCGGCGCTCTTTCGTTCGTCGGTTCGACTGGCGTCGTCACTGTCGCCCAGCCCGCCGGCATCGGCGACTATGAGGTCTTCGCCATCGTCGGCGACGGCATCGCGACCAACAGTGCCGTTGTCGACGTCGAGATCTGGGCCAGCGTCGGTGGCGCGGCCAAGGCGCAGATCGGCGTGGGTTCGCGCAAGACCGAGCTGGCCACTGCCTCGCGCATGGGTATGCCGGCCGCCTACGCCGTGTTTTCGCCGACCGCTGTCGGCGACACCGTCGAGGCTCGTGTGCGTGTCGGCACCAACGGTCACGCCTTGACCATCCGCGACTTCAGCCTGATCGTCCGCAAGATCGGCTGAGCGCAGACGACAACCTGACACGCAACAGGCCCCCTTGTGGGGCCTGTTGTCTAGGAGGCCCATGAAGATCCGCACACCCGTTATCGGTGACGCCGTCGTCGTCGTCATCTCCGACACCTACGCTTGCCCCGGATTTGTGCGTCGTCACCTCGGCGGTGGTCGCATCTCTGCGGACTACTTGGGCGGAATGAACATCGCGACGCGCTCGATGAATCACCGATCCGTCGGCGAGTATCCTCACTGGCACTACCCCGACGTCGAGCCGACGCACACCACGGAAGTGGAGCGGTGACCCGGCGCAAGGGGAAACTGCGGGCCGACGTCGAGCACGTGATGGTGTGCTCTGACGTCCATGTCCCCTTTCATGACCCGTTTGCGTGGGCGGCGTTCCTCAAGCGTCTTGAGGACTGCAAGCCTGACCGGCTCGTGATCAACGGCGACTTTGCCGACTTTGCTGCGGTGTCGCTACACGACGACGGAGAACCGCGACAGGCGTTTCTCGCCGAGCTTGAGCAGGTGCGAGACGAGTTGTCGCGACTGCGCAAGATCATGGGCAAGAAGCCCATCCACTACGTCGAGGGCAATCACGAAGACCGCTATCGGCGCTTCGTCGCGAAGACAGCGCCGGCACTGGCAGGAATGGAAACGTGGGCATCCGCGCTCCGTCTCGTCGACCACGCAATCACGTCGACGCCATACGGTGAGGTCCACAAGATCGGGCACCTCGGCTTTACCCATGGCGTGTTTGCCGGCGACGCCTACTGCAAGTCGCATCTGCTGAGATACGGCACGAACCTGGTGATCGGGCACTGTCACCGCGCACAGCTCTACACGATGCCCGTCGCTGGCCCGGAAGGCTCGCAGCATGTGCGCGGGGCTTTCGGCTTGCCGTGCCTCGCTCCCGTCGACAGGTGCTCATACATCAAGGGGCCGACAGGATGGACACAAGGCCACGGAGAGTTTTGGATCGAGCGCAAGTCTGGCCGATTCACCGCCGACATCGTCGTCTACACCGAGCAGCGTTTCTGGCGGGATGGCTCCTGCTACGACGGGAGGGCGTGACCATGGACATGCTTGAGTTGTTCATCCTTCTCGTCGAGTGTGTCGTCGTCGGCTTCGGCATGGCTGTAGGTGACTGGATCGTCAAAGTGATTGCCGTGCGCCTTCTCAATAGCGAGCAGGCATCACTGCATGACGTCGACGATTCTGAGACTGACGAAGAGGAAGACGACAAGCGCAAAAAACGCCGCACTAGAAAGCCACCGGGCAAACCAAGCGGCGGCGTTGGTGGGGGTTCCGGTTCGCCTGTCGCGGTGATACCGTGACCGGCATGTCACGTCGTCCAGTGTACGCCAGTATCAGTGGAGGTGGCCCCGCTATCACCTACCTCGCCGGTGCTGCTGCTGCCGTCGACGCACACGCAAAAGTGCTCGGGTGGAGCGGAGCATCGGCGGGCTCCATCGTCGCGGCATGCAAGGCGTTTGGTCTGCCCGACGAGGTCATCGTCGCCATGCTCGTCGACGTGCTGGAGAGCGGGCAGAATCTCGCGCTGTCGCCGGCCAGCGTCCCTCGTGGGGGGCTGTTTTCTCTCGACATCATCGGCGACCTCGTCGACACGCACGTCGGCAAGGGCGCACGACTCGGAGACGCAACCAGCGGGCTTGTGGTGTGCGTGACCGACCTCGACAGGGCGAGGCCCGTCTACCTATCGAAGCACAGCACACCGCGCATTGTGGTGCGTGAGGCAGTCATCGCGTCGTCGTCGTTCATGTGCGGCGTGGTCCCTGCGGCGGTTATCCCGTCAATCGGGACGGAGTTGTCTCCCGACGTGCGTCTGTATGGCGATGGCGGGCTCACCGACAACACCGTCGATAGCGTGTGGGACCATAAGCCGGAGCCTCGCGTGTCCGTGCGTCTTGGCGAGGCACCGATGGACCCGGCCAACCGCATCCGTCCAGGTGACGTCCCAGCGATTCTCTCTGCGATCCCCCGTGCTCTTCTGTGGGCTCCCTCGCAGCGCAAGTCCAGACGCACCGACGGACTCGACGTCGACATCGACGCCGTCAACGATTGGGCATTCCGCAAAAACAGGCAGCGCGTCGAACGTGAGTGGTCGACCGGCTACGACACCGTCCGTCTCTGCGGCGCGTGGTTTCGAGGTGTGGTGTGATTGAGCAAATCGCTATCGGTGCTCTTTCGGCGGCAACAGGTGGCGCAGCGGCATGGGCGGCGCTACAAGCTCGTGTGCGTCGTCTCGAAGAGATCACATCAGAACTGCGCAGCGACAAGGCCAGCAAAGAGGCGCTTGCGATGGTGTCCAGCAGCGTCGAAAAGATGCAGGCCGAGATGGACAAACGATTCGACCGCATTGAAGCACTGCTTTTGAATGGAGGCCACAGTGGAACTCGCTGATTACGTCGCCGCAGAATGGCAGGCCATGCTCGCTGGCGGCGGTGTCTATGCCGTCGTGCGCGAGGTGATTGGCTTCGCGCTTCGGCTCTACGCCGCTCGTCTCCGCAGCGACGACGACCCGAAGAACGACGCCGTGGCAGACATCGTCGACGACGCCGCAAAGAGGATCGAGGAACGCCAGTGAGACGTTACGTTGCCCACTACGTCGACGGCCGCACCCGCTACCTGTGGGCCATGTCGCCAGAGCAGGCCGCGCAGCAGGCTCGATTCTATGGCGAGCCCGACGTCGTCATGGCGGTAAGCGGATAATGCACGGCTGGCCCCTCCCGTCTCGCGTCATGTGGCAAGGCGACCGCCGATGGGGCGCGTCGCCCTACGGCCACGGCGGCAAGACGGTCGCGCAATGGGGTTGCACGGTCACCAGTCTGGCCGAAGCACAGCGGGCCTCGGGCATTCGCGCTGGCGCAACGCCTCAGACCGTCTGTGACCGCGCCGCGCTGGCGGTCCCGCCCGTATGGGCACCCGGCTCGTCGCTCGCCGTCCTGCCACGTTTGGCGCGGTCTGCGGGGCTCTCCTGCCCTGACACTGAATCAGCCTGGACGGTCGCCAAAGGGGCCATGTCGGCGCGGCAGTTGTCGGTGGCCATCTGCGACGCAATCGACCGCCACGGCATCTCACCACGGCACGGGTTCGCGTGGTTGCATGTCGACTACACCGGCGACGACGTAGGCGAGCACTGGATCATGGCGCTCGCCTACGACGACGACGTGATTTACGCGACCGACAGCGCACCGGCGAAGGTGGTCCAAATCGACCGGCGCACCCTACAGGCTGAGGTCATGTGGGGCGCGTCACCGAGGCGCTATCGCGTGGTCAGAGGGTATCCGCTCGTCGTCACGGGGTAACGGCTGCCCGATGCCTCGCCGTCTCATATTTGATGGCAGACAAGCAGGCGACGTCGCCACAGCACGGTCTGGCGGCACCATGTCGGCCGGTGACTGGCAGGGCAGTGCGGCACCAATGGCAAGGCACCGTCTCCGGCTGTTTCTGTGTCTTGCGTTCGGCGCGGTAGACCCTGCCCTTGTGACGACGGCACTCCGTGGCGGCGCACCATGTGCGGCCTGAGATCAAGCCCTGACCCCACAGTCGGGTCGGCTCGCCGCAGTGATGACAGGCGACGTACACCGGCTGGCCAGCCTTGCCTTCCTCTCGTCGCTTCTTCGTGCGCTTGTCGCTCGCTGGCGGCTTGTCGCGACGAGACTTCTCCGGCTTCTCTTCGTCGACGTTTCGGGCACGGCAGCGGGCGGCGCTGTCGTTGATCACAAGTCGGCGCTCGTCGCAGACTTCTAGCGCCTCACGGTCGCTCATGTCGCGACAGGCGCGGCCGGCGTCGACGCCGCATTCCTCGCAGCGGGCGTAGCTGGCCCACGGACCACGCTCGATAATGCGCTGATACGTCGACGGTGGGTCGAGTTTATCGGTGCCTCGGACTCGGGTCATGACACACGCTCATAGAAACTACGCAGGGCCTCGTGACGACGGCGGGCGCGTTCTCGCGCTTCCCATACGTCGGCGAGATAGACGAGTCCGACAGCTACGCTGACGACGACGATGGCGAAGAGCATGGCGATCATGGGCGCTCCAATGTGTCGCCTGGGACGGCGTCGAGGGCGGCGAGGGCGTCAGCGGCAAACCTGTCGTCGCGGCACCGATTGCAGGCTATATGCCCACACCTACAGGTGCGGCGAAAGCGGAACTTATCGACCACCGCCATCGCCAACCGCAGCCGCTCGCGCAGCGCGGCGAGTTGGATGCCGAGTTCGTCGCGTTGCCGTCTCACGTCGTCAATCGTTTCACCTTCGGTGTCGTGCATGGTGTTCCTCTCAAATCAGACCAGGTTGGTAGCCTCTGTCGAGGCGCTTTCTGGCGATGGCGTAATGCTCGGGCTTCTCTTCGCTGGTGATGCACCGTCGCCCTTCCATCGCGGCGGCGAGTGCGGTGGTGCCGGAGCCGCAGAACGGGTCCACGATGAGGTCGCCGGGGCGCGAGTAGTCGCGGACGATGGCGCGCATGAGGCCGAGGGGTTTGCAGCCTGCGATTCCGGCCCCCTTCACCGTCGGCGCTTCATAGGCACCGGGCAGACAACCCCACGTCGCCATCGTCTTGTTCCTCGGGCGACCAACCATCATGTAGACCGCCCACGACGACGGACCATCGCCGACGAGGCGCGGGCGCTTCTGGATGATTGGTACCGGCGCGAACGTATACAGGCCAGCGTTTCGGTAGGCTGACTCCCATGCTGGGATCAGATCATGGCTCGTCATGCACGCCAGCCAGCCTCGACACCGAGGTGCCCATGCGCCAACGAATTCTACGACGGTTGTGGCAGTGAATTCTTCGTAGGCTATACTCTCGCGGGTATGCTGTCCTGTGATCGAGATGGTCGATTCAGCGCCGTCGTTGTGTCCGTCGTGAGTGGCCTTACTATACGGCGGGTCACAGATGACCGCATCGCACGTCGTCACGTCTGCCAACACGTCCTGCCAGCGCCCTAGGCGCAGATCGATAGGGCTCACACTCCACCCCTCACAAGCGACCGCAGACGCTCCACCTCGACACGCAGGCGATCACGCTCGCCAATGATCTCGTGCCACTTGTCGAGGGGCACGATCACGACGTCGTCGACTTCCACAAAGCGGTGCGACGCAAACCACCGACGGATGCGGGCGATCATGACTGGGCCTTCGCCGCTTCAATCAGCACACGACGCGCCCATGTGCTGACGCGCATGGGTCGGCCACGCTCGTCGATGACGGCGGCGGCGGCCTTGTCGAGGGCGGCACGTTCGGCGGGCTTGAGGTCGATATTGAGGGCGATGCGGGGGGGTTTTGGTTTGCGGGTCATCGGGGTTCTGTCTCCTTGATCTCGACGGTGCAGATCGTGTCGTTGTGAGCCCCGCCGTGTGCCACGATTAGCACTTCGACGAGTCGGAAGCCGTTGGACTTGCCAAAGCCTCCTGAGTTCCAGCCAAAGCACAGGGCCTTGCCGCCGACCTTGATGGCGCGTGAAGCCAGTCGCTTGCGGTCACCGTAGAAAGCAGACGTGGTGTCCTCGCCGTGGACGACGCGCCCAACGCCTTTGTACGCCTCGGAGATTTGGCGCGGGCTGTAAGGAGGATCAAACAAGACGCCGTCAACGTTGGCGCGGTCAAAGCGAGCAAGGAAGTCGGCGGCCTCTTCGTGGTAGTCGGCGTGGAAGGCCGGGTTCAAATCGTTGGTGA
>Ga0315901_10010420_pt1 | contig 10569 bp, 11 predicted proteins | sample LakEriMetagenome_10_FD_203761 | JGI IMG/M metagenome (GOLD analysis project Ga0315901, IMG submission 203761) | Freshwater fungal communities from buoy surface, Lake Erie, Ohio, United States - Buoy 2 MA116 | ecosystem: Environmental > Aquatic > Freshwater > Lake | place: USA: Lake Erie, Ohio...
ACCAATATGCCGACGCCATCCTGGAACCAGGGATGATCCTCACAGTCGAACCCGGTTTCTACATCCAGCCTGATGATGAACTCTTTCCCCCTGAGTACCGAGGAATCGGTGTTCGAATCGAAGATGATGTTCTTGTCACAGAGAGTGGCTGCAAAGTCTTGAGCTCTTCACTTCCCTCTCATCCTGATGAGATCGAAGTGTGGATGGCTCAACTCCTCAAGAACTAAGCGAGTCTCTTCTCGGATACCTTCACTGCTTCGACCGTCGGTGAAGGAATCGGACATGGTGCACCATCGCAACAGTTAGTCTTCATGTGGCAGGTAGGACAGAGCCATCTTGTCGCAACGGGATCGTAAGGCGTGCCACAGAAGTCACATGGCATCTGGTTGTTCGCTCCCATGTGGCGAAGATTAGCGAGAGACCCAGAGCCCGGTAAGCATCGCAACAATCGCAAACCCGTAGTTCAGGGCTATATTGAGAAAGAACTCTTTGTTTCGACCTTCGCGACGTGCCTTATCCAAATCAAGAGCAAAAGCTGACCAGGTGGTCAATGCGCCGCAGAATCCGATAAGGGCGAAGGCTAGATCCGTACCTTCGTCGATGACCAGACCTAGCAGGAATGAACCGATGGTATTGACGATGAGCACACCGAGTGGGAAAGCGAAGAGGCGTCGCATCTGAAGCGAGATGAGGTGACGAGTTACCGCACCTGCCCCTGAGGCAAGAAAGAAATAGAGAAGCCTCATGACTTCTTGCCTAGCGTTGCAAGGAGCGAGAGGGAAAGGATAAGAGTGAGCGCAGCGAGGATCGAGGCATCTACCAGTGGGAGTTCGGTAAGGAAGTAAGAGAGAGAAGAGAAGGTGGTGAAACCACCCGCAAAACCCGTGATCCAGAAGAGTTCTCTCTCCTTTGAGGCTTCGCCAGCATTTCCGATTGATCCTGCAATCGCAGTACCAATGACATTGACCATCAAGAGAACGAGCGCTCCGTTGGAGACCATCTCACCGGCAAACCAGCGAGAAGTGGAGCCGATGGCGCCACCCAAGAAGACGAGGAAAAGCTCCTTCAGGAGGTGACTCGCTTGAAGATCTTCGAAGTGAACCAATTCATGAGCGAGATGATGATGGCAGCAAGGATCGCAGACCAGAAGTCTTCGACTTCGAGAACGTCACTTACTCTCGCAGTGAGTGCCAGCATCGCAGCATTGACTACAACAAGAAAGAGCCCGAGGGTAAGGACCACTGCGGGGAGTGTGAGGAACTTGACCAATGAACCGATCGTCACGTTGATCGCGCCGAAGAGAAGGGCGACCCAGAGATAACTCCAGGCACTGTCTCTCACAGAGATACCGGGGACCAATTGCGTCGCGACCCAGAAGGCGAGCGCCATCGAAGCCCAACGCAACAGGATCCTCACGGGCTTAGATCCCTTCGCGCTTGCGGATCTTCGATCCCAACCAACGGATCGGGTCATACTTCACGTCGACTACGCGCTCCTTCATTGGGATGATCGCGTTGTCGGTGATTTTGATGTGCTCAGGGCAGACCTCGGTGCAGCACTTGGTGATGTTGCACATGCCAAGACCATGTTGTTCTTGGGCCATCTCTTTGCGATTCTTGATCTGATCGAGTGGATGCATGTCGAGCTCGGCCATACGGATGAAGAATCGTGGTCCTGCGAACGATTCCTTATTCTCCTCGTGGTCACGGATGACGTGGCAGGTGTCCTGGCAGAGGAAGCACTCGATGCACTTGCGGAACTCTTGGCTTCGTTCGACATCAACCTGTTCCATCCGATACTCACCCGGTTTGAGATCCGCAGGCGGCTCGAATGCCGGCACTTCCATCGCCTTCTTGTAGTTGAAGGAGACATCGGTGACGAGATCTCGGATCACTGGGAAGGCGCGAAGTGGCGTCACTGTGACTGTCTCGCCCTCTTCGAAGGTACTCATCCGGGTCATGCAAGCAAGACGTGGTTTTCCATTGATCTCCATCGAGCAGGAACCGCACTTTCCTGCCTTGCAATTCCAACGGACAGCGAGGTCTGACATCTGTGTCGCCTGGACACGATGGATCACATCAAGGACGACTTCGCCCTCGTTGACCTCGACCTGGGTCTCTTTGAAATCTCCACCCTTGGCATCTCCGCGCCAGATGCGGAACTTGAAGTTACGTGACATATCTATTTGCCGCCCTTCGCGAGTTCCTTCTCGGTGAAGTACTTCTTCAATTCATCCATCTCGAAGAGCTCAAGAAGCTCAGCCGGCAGTGGAATCGCCTCTTCTCGCTCGACATCCACACCTGAACCATTCCACTTCGTCAGATGGTTGTACTGACGCCAATCGGAATCCATCTTCGGATAATCATCGCGGGTATGACCACCACGGGACTCCTTGCGCTCAAGAGCCGAGAGTGCGATCGACTCGGAGACCAAGAGCATGTTCTCTAGATCAAGTGCGAGGTGAAACCCTGGGTTGAATGCCCGGCCACCTTCAGCTTTGACCTTACTGACCCGCTCGCGAATCGAGATCAATTTCTTGATCGCATCCTTGAGCTCGGATTCGTTACGGATGATTCCAACAAGATCCTGTGTGACGGTCTGTAACTCTTGATGAAGTGAGTAGGGGTTCTCGCCACCGACATTCTCAAATGGAGCGTTCATCCGTTTCTTGGCGCGGGCGATCTCATTCTCAGTAACCGCTGGCCTCTTATCGAGCGCCTTCACGTAGGCGGCCGCACCAGCACCAGCGCGTCGTCCGAAGACGAGCAGGTCCGAGAGCGAGTTACCGCCGAGACGGTTCGAGCCATGCATTCCACCAGCGACCTCACCGGCTGCGAAGAGTCCCTCGACGCCGACCGCTGCCGCTGTATCCGGATCGACCTTGACGCCACCCATGACGTAGTGACAGGTAGGGCCGACCTCCATCGGTTCCTTGGTGATATCGACATCAGCGAGTTCCTTGAATTGGTGCCACATCGAAGGAAGGCGACGCTTGATCTCCTCAGCGGGAAGGCGCTTCGAGACATCTAGGAAGACACCACCATGCGGTGATCCACGACCTGCTTTCACCTCAGCATTGATCGCACGAGCGACCTCATCACGAGGAAGGAGCTCCGGTGGGCGGCGATTGTTGTTCTGGTCGTTGTACCAACGATCCGCTTCCGCCTCATTGTCTGCGTACTTGTCCTTGAAGACCTCAGGGATGTAGTCGAACATGAAACGACGACCCTCGGAGTTGGTCAAGACTCCACCATCACCGCGGACAGATTCGGTCACCAAGATTCCGCGAACCGATGGTGGCCAGACCATGCCGGTGGGATGGAATTGCACGAATTCCATATCGACAAGCCTTCCGCCGGCTTTGAGCGCGAGCGCATGACCGTCGCCGGTACCTTCCCAAGAGTTCGAAGTGATCTTGAATGACTTACCAATTCCGCCTGTAGCGAGGACGACAGCAGAGGATTCGAAGAGGACTTCGTCACCACTCTCACGCCAATACCCGTAGGCACCAGAGACTCGACCGCCATCCTTCAAGATGTCGGTGATGGTGAGTTCAGCGAAGACCTTGATGTACTTCTCTGCATCACCGAATTCCTTCTTATCCTTCTGTTGCATAGCAACGATCCGCTGTTGCATGGTGCGGATCAACTCAAGACCGGTGCGATCTCCGACGTGTGCAAGGCGCGGATACTCATGACCGCCGAAGTTGCGTTGCGAGATCTTCCCTTCTTTGGTGCGATCGAAGAGTGCGCCCCACGATTCCAACTCCCAGATCCGATCAGGGGACTCTTTTGCATGAAGCTCAGCCATACGCCAGTTGTTGAGGAACTTCCCACCGCGCATCGTGTCGCGAAAGTGCACCTTCCAGCCATCATTGGAATTTACGTTACCCATTGCGGCTGCGGCGCCACCCTCCGCCATCACGGTATGGGCCTTGCCGAAGAGCGACTTACAGATGATCGCAACCGAAAGCCCCGCTTCGCGGGCCTCGACTGCGGCGCGAAGACCTGCGCCGCCGGCGCCGATCACAAGGACGTCGTACTTGAATCGGTTCTCACTCATTGGGATCTCCACCTATGGCGCTCACGTTTAGAAGAAGTAGTAGTTCTCGATGGTGCCGGATGCAACGAGGCGGACGTAGAAGTCAGTAAAAGCTACGCCAATCAGCGAGATCCAGGCATACATCGGATGTCGGCTGTTGAGTTTAGAGACCCAGGTCCATGCCTTGTAACGATAAGGGTGCGCAGAGAAGTGCTTAAGTCGTCCGCCGATGGTGTGGCGACAGGTATGGCATGAGAGTGAGTAGAGCCAGAGCAGGGTCGCATTGAGGGTGAGGACGAGGGTTCCGACGCTCATATGTCCCCACTCACCTTCGGGATTCTTGAAGGCGATGATCGCGTCATAGGTGAGGATGACATTGAGGATCAATCCAAGGTAGAAGAACCAACGATGACCATTCTGCAAGATAAGAGGTGCGCGGGTCTCGCCGGTGTACTTCTTATGTGGCTCTGCGACAGCGCATGCTGGTGGTGACATCCAGAAGGATCGGTAATAGGCCTTGCGGTAGTAGTAACACGTGAGGCGGAAACCCAATGGGACGATGAGAATAAAGAATGCTGGTGAGAGTAAGAAGCCGCCGATGACGATGTTGCCGATCGGTTGTCCGAAATGGGATGCACCCTCGACGCATGCAGTCGAAAGACATGGTGAATAGAAAGGTGAGATCAACGGCTCAGCCCAGTAGTACTGCTTCTCGAATGCGCGGAAGGTCGAATAGATCACGAAAGCGAGTAGTACTCCGAAAGTTACTGCAGGTTGTAACCACCACTTATCGGTCCTAAGGGTTTTCTCCTGGATCGATGCTCGACCGTCTGAGAAGACTCCTGTTGCCATCGAAAGATCCCTTCATCTGACCGAATCGAGCAGTCAGCGCTCCAAAGGATAGGTGCGCTCCGGGGCAAAGTCTCGCGCTGTGGGGTCACTTGATGCCACCGGAGGGGCTATGAGGTCAGCCACAAGAGGAGAGGACTCTGAGCGGAGGGCGTGGGATTTGAACCCACGAGACTTTCGTCTGCCGGTTTTCAAGACCGGTGCACTCGGCCGCTATGCGAGCCCTCCGTGGGGGAATTTACCCGTTGGACTGAATCACAACAAAATCAATCTTGCTCAACTCTATGGTCGCCACTTCGCTCGAAACCCCTGCTCTTTCGTCCCTTGGTTCAAGAGACATCAGCGAGATGTGCATCAAGTCGGACGGGGACCAGACGCTCAACCGCCACTAGCCCTAGTCATCACGTAGTGAGCGTGGAGAAGAGATCCAAGTACTTCGAAGCAACTATGTCTTGACGCAAGTTTCGGGAGACAAATTCGCGACCAGCAAGTCCCACTCTCTTCATCCGCGCCTCATCATCGAAGTACCACAGAATTGCCTCGGCGAGCTCTTCAGGTGAGTTTGGAGATACTACATAGCAGTCACGCTTGTGTTGGAGCGAGTCAACCAAGAAATAATCGGGATCGTCAGAGATCACCACGGGAATTCCCATCGCCATGGCCTCGAGTGTCGCAATGCCGATACCGAAGCCTTGGGTATCGTGTATCTCTAATGCTGATTCCGCAAGCAATTTCGGGACCTCTTCTCTAGAGACAGCGCCAACATTTTCGAAGGCTCCATCTAGATTCAACTGATCAATTTCTGCCAAGAACTTCGAATGATAGACATGTCCGATTACACGGACACGAACATCCGGAAACTTCTCACGGACTCGAGGTATTGCCTTCACAAGATCCAAGCGATTTCTCACTGAAATGACATGTCCGACAGATGTGATCAAATGCGATCCTGTACTTGAGTCGGATCTCAACTGTCCACCAAAATTCTCCCAGTCGACAGAAATAGGTATCTCTGCAAGACGCGTCGTGATCTTTGAGTACCTATCGTGGACGTATGACTTGAAAGTCTTATCAATGATGACCATTGCATCAACGCGTCCTCGTCGCAGCATGGGAACGACGACCCTACGATCCAAGAAAGCGAAGAAACGCCCCGTAAGCCTCTCCGTACTGACCAATCGGGTGTGGAGGGTCAAAACCACTGGTACGGCATGGCTCCTTGCCCACCTCAGAGCTTTCCAAGTCAGATCAAAAAACTGACCATGAGCATGTATCACTTCGGGTTCAAAAACCTCAAGCACTCTTCGCACCCGAAGGCTATTGCCCGGCAAGAGAGCGAAGTTGATGTCGAAGTTGAAAGACATAGGAGTTGCGGGCATCGTCCAAGCCGGAATCCGTAGAACTCGAAAGCCTTCGATCACCTCATCTTCTGGTTGATCTCGATATGCAGCCGTTATCACGAGAACCTCGTGACCCTGCCTCACAAACTCACGGGCCATGCTGTATGAGAATATTGACGAACCGCCTGGACGAGGTAAGAAGAAGTTATTGACAATCGCAATCTTCATCTACATGTCCGCCAAGGCCACCCGATGCACCAAACGAGAACGAATTAGTTCTTCCCGCCAAGTAGTTGCATTGCTCGAATCCAATTGATTGATGAACCAATCCCACTGGGCGTACAGGGGCTCTGTTGCTTCAGAGATCTCCGGGAACTCTTGAACGACACCAGCCACATATCCCTTGCCTTTGCTGATCGAATCCTCATAGATATTCCTATGAGTCGATATCGTTCTACGCAAAAGATCAATGTCGATGGTCTTTTCCTCATCAAAGATCACCAAGCTTCTTCGCTTGTACTGCGCCAATCGAGATGCAGACAAGATTGCTTGGGAGTGAGCATTGAATTTGAGAACTAGCGATGTGGTCTCAGCGAACAATTGTGACCTAGAAACCTGGGGATCAAGGGTGTCAATGAAGAACCGTTCCCCTATTGCTTCTCCCAGCACGCGCAAAGCCAAATCAACGTCATGTATCAATAGATCACCCCTCACTGCAGAGAGGATTCGGGGCGCGGGAGGGGAATGTCTCACACTCATAAAGAAGTGGGGTCTATTCAATATTCTTTGGGCTGCCAGGAAGGCCGGGTTGAATCGCTCGAGTAGGCCACAAGCCGCCACCACATCACTCTCGATTGCTAGCCCAACAAGTTCTTCGACTTCCGTAATCGATGCAGAAATTGGTTTTTCGATTAGAGTCGGAATCCGCATCTCCATTAGACGACTTGCAATCTCAAAGTGAGTTGCGGTTGATGATGCAACTACTGCCACATCGCAGCTCACCGCATCTAGCGCCTCTTCCACTGTCTTGTAGATGACAGCATCCGTGACATCAGCTTGTAGCTCCGCTGGAATGTCTTGTGGCTCAACGATAGCAACAACTGATGAATGTGGATGAGCACTAATGACTCTATGATGGGAACGACCCATTGATCCGAATCCGATGAGTAGTACGCGTATTGATGTCATCACGCGTAGCCAGTCAGAGCGTTGACCTCACGAGCGATTCTCTTGAGATCCATTTTGGAGAGGTGCTGGTGAACGGGTATGGACAAGCATCGTCTTGCTACTCCATGAGCGACAGGTGTTTCGTCATTGACCACATTGGGATGGTTTTTGAAGACTGGATACTCGTTCAGGGCCTTCGGATAGTAGATGGCGCTCTCGATCCCGCGTCCGAGTAGGTCTCTTTGCAGTTGAATCCTGTCGACCATTGAAGTCTCCAAAACTTCAATGGTGAACTGATGCCAGACTTGTCGTAGATGATGATGTATCGACGGGATTCGCAGATGAGGATTCCCTTCAAGCAATTCAATCAAGACGGCAGCATTGCTTGCACGTCTATCCACCAACTTGTCATACGCCTCAAGTTGTGGCAACCCGATCAACGCTTGGAGTTCCGTAAGTCTGAGATTCTCACCCAACATCGCATATTCGTATCGCGCGCTCATTCCCTGATTCCGCAACATACGAACGTAGTCGGCCACGGAGTCGCTATTCGTGGTGACAACCCCCCCTTCACCTAGCGCGATGTTCTTGGTTGCATAGAATGAGAAGCATCCGACATCCAAAGTTCCGACTGGTAATCCGTCGTACTGCGCTCCATGCGCTTGGGCAGCATCCTCGACTATCCGCAATGAATGCTCTCGAGCAAGTTCGCCCAAGGCCTTCAGGTTGCAGGGGTGACCATAGAGATGCACCGGGACAATTGCCCCGGTGTGAGTATTGATACGACTTCTTATCGAATCAATTGAGATGCTGTATGTGTCGGGTTCAATATCTGCGAATCTCACTTTGTAGCCCGCCAACAGAATTGAATTGACAGTCGCTCCAAACGTAAAAGGAGAGGTTATTACTTCATCCCCGCTCTTGAGATCCAATGCCTTGAGAGCAGCGATGAGCGCAGTGGTTCCGTTGTTCACTGCTATGGCATGACGAACTCCAGAGAGACGCGCAAAGGACTCTTCAAATTCTTTGACGTATCTTCCCTGAGCCAACTGGCCCGACCTGATTGCCCGAACTATTGGAATCAATGGTGCTTTCAGTCGAATGTCGACTAGTTTGATTACCTTACTCATCATCGACACCGACTTTTGCTCGAGATCCTTGGTTGAACTTCATGTCTTTAGCCACCATGACGACTAGTGGGAACATGGAGTACTTGGACACGCTGATCAGCACCCTCCAACGTCAACCTTCATCGGACCTGATGAAGTCATTACTCTAGACTAGGCGTAGATGACTATCGAGAATATCAGAGTCTTAGTAACCGGAGCCGGTGGCTCCGCTGGTTCCAACTTCATGGATTCGCTCCGTATTTCCAACATGGCCTGCCAAATTGTTGGCACGGATGCTTCACCTCACATGTTGCTGCTATCGACGGCGGAGAACCGATTCGTTGTGCCACGTGCCAACGACCCGCACTATGGAAACGTTATCGAGAAACTGAGCATCCAATGCAAGATCGATGTTGTCTGGGCTCAACCGGACTCCGAGCTCCGCATCATCAGCAAGATCAGGGATCGCTTACCTCCTACTTTCATCCCTGAGGACCAAAAAATCATCGAAGGTTCCGACAAACAAGCAGTCCTCTCGCGACTTCAGCTTGCTGGCGTTGCAGTCCCTCTGGCTCAAACAGGCACCAGTGAAGATGAGTATGTCGCAATCTGCGAAGCACTCTTGATTGAACATCAGTCTTTATGGGTACGAGCTCGGAGTGGGGCTGGAAGTCGTGCCTCTCTCCCAGTTAGCACACCGGATCAAGCCATCAATTGGATCAAGTGGTGGATTAGTGAAAAGGGACTTGATTGGGCTGACTTTCAAGTGTCGGAACGACTACCAGGAAAGGAATTCGCTTTTCAATCGCTGTGGCAACATGGCAAGTTGATTTCTGGGGAAGCACGACAGCGAATCTCCTACCTCTACGGTTTTCTAACTCCATCTGGGCAGAGTTCTACTCCAGCGATTGCCGTCTCCACAAGGGATCAGGGTGTCCTTTCACAGGGAAGAGAGAGTGTCTTAGCGTTTGATCCAAATCCTCATGGAGTGTATTGCGTCGACATGAAAGAGGATCAAAATGGGAAGTTGAAGACTACAGAGATAAACGTGGGTCGTTTCTTCACAACCATGAATTTTCTCGCGCACGCAGGCATTAATATGCCCGAGATGGCGATTCGTGCCGCACTCGGTGAGAAGCTCGAACCATTAGGCATGGGAACTGTCGAGGAAGGCCTCTACTGGGTCCGCATGGTGGATATGGGGTTCAAATTGGTTTCTAAAGAGGAATTGGACCGATTACCAAGTATCTAATCACTGACTTCGATGGCACCATTGCTTCGATCAGTGTCGACTGGGTTGGGTTTCGAAGAGATCACGGACTGAATCGCATTTCAGACGTTTGGAATCTTCGTCAGGAGATTCGTGAACCAATCTTGTCAAGACTCTCCGAACTTGAAGTGAGCGGTGTTTCCTCAATTCCCGTCCAAATTCAGACAGAGATCAATCACTTCGATGCGTGGGTAGTACTGTCAAACAATTCGTCAAGTTGCATAAGGAAGTCCATAGCTAGAAGCGCAGAACTGCATGGACCCCAGCTAATTTTGGCTAGAGAACAGATTCAGGGAACAAAGAGCGACTTCGACATCTTCTCCAAGGCGATCACAGATATTTGCTCAGAACTACATTGGGAGTTTGATGCGATTACCTATTGGGGTGACCAGGATTATGAGATAACTTTTGCGCGATCACTAGGTATAGAGCACACGGAGAAACGACTACTCGGTAAGGCCTGAACTCGAATCTGATTGAGGCGCACAAGCTCCTACGAAAACGAGGAACATCAAGAGACACCATCATCGAAATCCAACGATTCGACAGCCGGACGCAGGTGAAGTTTGTAGCGGATCGAGAGCATGTGAATTGCGAAGATCGTGATCACCGTGATCACAACAGCAAGATCACGATTGATGTCAAACGCATCGAGGATGACAAAGAGTGATGCACCGATGAAGGTGGCGGTGGCGTAGAGCGGACCACCTGTGAAGATCGCAGGTGTCCGCCTTGCAAGGACATCACGAAGCACACCACCACCAACGGCAGTGATCACACCCAAGAGGATCGC
>Ga0315901_10010424_pt1 | contig 10567 bp, 9 predicted proteins | sample LakEriMetagenome_10_FD_203761 | JGI IMG/M metagenome (GOLD analysis project Ga0315901, IMG submission 203761) | Freshwater fungal communities from buoy surface, Lake Erie, Ohio, United States - Buoy 2 MA116 | ecosystem: Environmental > Aquatic > Freshwater > Lake | place: USA: Lake Erie, Ohio...
TCGCACCAAATGCTGTGTGGCGAACACCTCTTAACAACTCACCATCTGTAATTCCAGTTGCGGAGAAGAAAACATCATCTGAGGCAACTAAATCATTGGTTGAATAAATCTTAGATAGATCATGCCCGGCATCCTTTGCAGATGCTTTCTCGCTATCACTTTGTGGCATCAACTGTCCTTGAATCACGCCCCCTAAAGCCCGCATTGCTGCTGCAGTAACAACTCCTTCAGGTGTGCCACCAATTCCCATCAAGATATCTATTCCAGTGCCGATTCGGGCGGTTTCAATTGCAGCTGCCACATCACCATCTCGAATTAACCTAATGCGCGCACCTGCTGCACGTAACTCTTTGAGTAAATCAGCATGTCTTGGTCTGTCCAACACAATTACTGTTATGTCTGAGACATCTACACCTTTTGCTTTTGCCACTCTGCGCACATTTTCACCAGCTGGAGCGGTGATATCAATTACCGCTGCTGCTTCAGGGCCAGTAACAATTTTGTTCATATAAAAAGCACCCTTTGGATCAAACATCGTGCCACGTGGTGCTAACGCAATAACGCTGACTGCACCATTTAAACCATTTGAGGTCAAAGTTGTGCCATCAATAGGATCAACTGCCACATCACAAGATGGACCACTCCCATTACCAACCTCTTCACCGTTGTGAAGCATAGGAGCATTATCTTTTTCGCCTTCACCAATAACGATCACACCGGACATATCAACGGTGTTGATCATCTTGCGCATCGCAGCAACTGCAGCGCCATCGGCAGCATCTTTATCACCTCTACCCACCCAGGTTGAGGCGGCTAATGCCGCTGTCTCTGTAACTCTTACTAATTCAAGAGCTAAGTTGCGATCTGGAAAATTAAATTCTGCTGACATCTGCGCCTAACGATTGTAGTTGAGTAGGAAAATCTGGATACCCTCGATCGATATGAAAGGCATCTTCAATAATAGTAACTCCATCACTTACTAGCGCAGCTAAGACTAAGCCAGCCCCTGCACGAATATCTGTTGCAGCCACTGGTGCTGCAGATAATTGATTAATTCCAGTAATTGCTGCGTGGTGCCCATCAACTTGAATTTTAGCTCCTAATCTAAGTAACTCATTTACAAACATAAACCTGCCCTCGAATACATTCTCAGTAACAATAGATGTGCCATCTGCAATAGAGTTTAGGGTGATTACCATTGGCTGTAAATCAGTTGGAAATCCTGGATAGGGAAGAGTTGCTACATCAACTGCTGTAGGTCTTTTATCCATTTTTACTCTAAAACCATTTTTGGTGGTGGTAACAACAGCGCCAGATTCAACTAATTTATCTAGCGGCAGTTCTAAGTGATCGGCTCGGCCATTTTCAATGGTGATATCGCCTTTAGTCATGGCAGCTGCAAATGCCCAGGTGCCAGAAACAATTCGATCGGGCAACGTAGCGTGTGTTGCCGGAGTTAACTTGTTAACACCCTCAATTGTGATTGTATGAGAGCCAAGTCCAGAAATTTTTGCACCCATTGCAATTAAAAATTCACCAAGATCTACTACATCAGGCTCTCGTGCTGCATTATCGATTACCGTCTTTCCTTTTGCCAAGGTGGCTGCTGTCATAATATTTTCAGTTGCACCAACACTTGGAAATTCAAGATTTATATGGGCACCAGTTAAACCATTACTTGCTTTAGCAATCACGAAACCATGCTCGGAGGTTACCTGGGCACCCATTTCAATTAAACCATTTATATGAAAATCAAGACCACGAGATCCAATTGCGTCTCCACCTGGAAGTGCAACCTCAGCAATTAACTCTCTGGCAATTAGTGGACCTAAAACATTGATAGAGGCTCGCATCTTTCGAACCATGTCATAGTCCGCTCGATGTCCTAATTTTTCTGGTACATCAATATCAACTTGGTTTAATTGAGGTTTTATTTCAACTGTACAACCTAATCTGGTTAATAGTTCTGCCATATATTCAACATCTGCAATTGCTGGCAGATTTGTGATTGTTGATTTACCAGGCGCTAATAGTGTGGCGGCCATTAACTTAAGAGCTGAGTTTTTTGCTCCCGAAACTCGAACGGTGCCGACTAATCTGGCACCCCCAACTACTCGCAACCGCTCCATAATTCCCCATTGTAATTGCTTAAGGTAGGGTGCACTCATGGTCAACTTAACCCGCATTTACACAAAAACTGGTGATGATGGCACAACCTCACTTGGGGATATGAGCCGAACCTCAAAAAATGATCCCAGGCTTGAGGCGTATGCCACGGTAGATGAAGCAAACTCATCAATCGGAGTTGTATTGGCAATGGGTGATATTAAAGATGCTGATATCAAGAAGTTGCTAATTCGAATTCAAAATGATTTGTTTGATGTTGGCGCAGATCTTTGTACTCCAGTTGTTGATAATCCTGCTTCAGAGCCACTGAGAGTCTTAGATTCACAAATTGAATATCTTGAACAACAAATTGATAAGTTCAACGAGAGCCTGCAGCCACTACGATCCTTCGTTCTGCCTTCAGGAACGCCAGCGGCTGCACTTATGCATGTTGCCAGAACAGTAACTCGAAGAGCAGAGCGAACAACTTGGCATGCCATCCATGCATTTGGCGGAGGGGTAAATCCAATAACTGCGAAGTACTTAAATCGTCTTTCAGACCTTTTGTTTGTCTTAGCCAGATATGTGAATAAAGATATCGGCGATCAACTTTGGGTACCAGGAGCAAATCGCTAAGAGTTTAAAGTTGCCTTTGCAATCTTTAAATCCTCTTCAAAGACCAATATTTTGGGACCGTTTTTAGTTTGGGACAAAGTAGCTTTGATCCCTACTGATAGCAATTTCTGTCGAAGCATCTCACCTTCAATATGATTTTTAGGTGAATGAGCAACCCTAAGCAAGCCGTACTCATCCTCATTGCCAATTTTCTTTTCCCGCTCGATCACCGACTTATTTCCAGAAAATGCCCATTTTAAAATCACGATCATTATCCCAACAACTAGAAAGCCAGAGAGTGAAACTAAGAAGAGACTGTTATTTATGCCACCAAGCAATTTTTAGCCTTTCATATATCTAGCGAAGCGGAGTGTAAATATTGGCAGGAATTTTTTCATTTGTACCTGATTTATGACAAATTGCTGAGATTCCTCCAACCACCACACCAGTTCTAGCGGGTCCTTGTATTTGTTGTCCAGTGCTTGGGTCTGTAACTGAAGGACCATAAAGAGGTTCATCACTTAACAAAATGATATTTGCATAAGTCTTGGGTGGTAGCGAGCCATAAAGGGTTCTAAGTTTTCCAAGCGCAATTTTCTTACTTGCATCAGCTGGGTCCGGGCCATAAACAGTTGATTTAATCTCCCACCACTCACAACGATAATCTGCTGCAACAATAACCGCTCCACATGCGTACGATTCACACTTTTTTACTAACTCCCTCAATCCAGCTTTAGCTGAAACAAGTCCTAGCAACTCCTTACTTGTTGGAATCTTTGCGTAAATTCCTTTATTTGAAGTGAATTTAATCGGTGGCCATACCGGTGATGGTGATGGAATTGGGGTTGCAGTTTTCTTTACTTTCTTTTTAACTGGCTTCTTACTCGGCTTTTTACTTGGTTTTTTACTGGTTGAAGCGGTAGTTGCTTTTGGTGAGGCAGATTTTGAGGCTACTGGTTGAGCACTGCTCTTAGTACTTGCTTTTGGTGAAGGAGTAGCTGCAAAAGCAGATGAAGCCAATAGAGCACTTGAGGTAATTAGTGCAATTATTAACTTACCCTTCATTCTCTACTCCACTTAAATTTCTTGATTGCAAAGAGTAAACCTAGAACTAGCCAAATCAATAGAACTATCGCAGTTTTTCCCAATTCCCAACTACCCGCCACCTCCTGGGTTGCAAAGTCATTTGGTAAGAATACAGATCGCATTCCTTGTGTTAACCATTTCAATGGAAATATTGCAGCAAACTGCTGCATGAAAGATGGCAGTGATGTAAAGACAAAAAAGACACCGCTAAAAAATTGCAAGATAATAACTATTGGCGAAACAACAGCTGAGGCACCTCGACCACTCTTTGGGACCACCGAAAAAGCAATTCCTAAAACAGTCGAACAAGCACTTCCTAAAAGAACGAGCCAAGTGAAGTTCCACCAGAGAACGGGCTGCGTTGGCAAATTTAAATCAAATACGATGGCTCCAAAAAATAGAAGTAGCGCGGTTTGAATAATCATTAAGAATGTCACCAACAAGGCCTTGCCAATGAAGTAAGAGGAAACTGACATTGGCGTGCCACGTAATCGCTTTAAGGTTCCGTCATCTCGTTCCATAGGAATTGTTATCGCAAGCTGTTGAAAACCGGTATTTACCAATCCAGAGGCGATCATGCCAGCAACAAAATACTGACTAAATGTGACGCCTGGTGCAATAGTGTCTTTAAAGACTGTACCAAAAATAAATAACAAAATTACTGGGAAAAATATTGTGAAAACTACTGACTCTCGTTGTCGCATGAATTGCTTAAGTTCAATGGCGCTACGTAGCCCACCAATGCGAAGCGTTTCTCGAAGATTCTTCATTTGAGTTCACCAATCATTTTTAGATAAATCTCCTCCAAATTTGGTCTTGATACCTCTAGCTCCGGCACTGATCCACCAAACCGTTGACTGAGCTTAAGTACCTCAGCGGTTGGATCCTTGGTGTGAATTTGGTTAGTTACGCCATTTTCAAGCCAGGTTACTTTTGCTGGCGCATTGTTTCGACCACCCAAAGTTTGTGGGGTGGCAATCTCAATAATTTTTCCATTATTTATTACTCCTACTCGGTCCGCTAAAGCTTGAGCCTCATCTAAGTAATGAGTGGTGAGTAAAATAGTTTTACCCTCAGCCTTTAGTGTTCGAATTAGATCCCAGAAAGATCTTCTAGCCTCTGGATCAAATCCAGTTGTTGGCTCATCTAGAAATAGCAGTTGTGGAGATCCAATTATCCCAAGTGCCACATCTAATCTGCGACGCTGACCGCCGGAGAGCTCGCGAGCTTTGGCATTAACTTTCTCTTGTAAGCCTACCTCTTCAATTACTTGATCAACATTTCTAGGGTTTTCATAATAATTTGCATAATGTGAAATCGTCTCAAAGACTGAAAGATCAGCTGCGTCGGAGGTGGATTGCAAGACAATTCCAATTTGATTTCGCCACCTTTGTCCGGCACTTCCTTTAGTTGCAGGATTAAAGCCCAGTACCTTTACTTCTCCAGCAGTTGCAATTCGATACCCTTCAAGAATTTCGACTGTGGTAGTTTTACCGGCACCGTTAGGTCCTAGCAATGCAAAAATTTCTCCACTTTCCACAGAAAGATCAATACCGTCGACCGCAGTTTTTGCGCCATATCGCTTAACCAGACCTTTAACCTCAATTGCTGCGGTGCTGCTCATACCGACATCCTGCCTTAATTGGTAATAAATACTTAATTTATTCGGGAGAATAATCCTGTGAGTCCACGTAAAACAAAGCCAAAGCGCAAGGGCAGAGGAGATTTTGCCCACGATGAAGAGCGGGAATTGTCCACATCTAATGAGTCAATTGAAGAGCATGATGATGGCATTTATGTTGTTAGAAAAATCAGTGGTTCATCATCCAACAAGCCATATCGATGTCCAGGATGTGACCAGGTAATTCCAATAGCGACGCCACATACCGTTGCTTGGTTAGAGCATGATCAATCTGGACGAAGGCATTGGCACACTATTTGTTGGAGCAAACGAAATCTAAGAAAACCGAAGGTTGAAAGAACTCGTAACGCCCCCAGATATTGAGAAATTCAAGCAGGAAATATTAATATTTTGAATTTTCTAGTTATAGTTCGCAAATGAGCAAAAAATTTACAGCGGTTAATCCAGCAACCGGCCAGTCTGTTGGTGGCCCAATCGCCGATCACAGTTTTGAAGAGGTTTCAGCCGCTATTGCGGCTGCAAACAAGGTTAAGGAGATATTCGCATCTACCACGCCAACACAGCGAGCTGCACTTTTAAATGCCATTGCCGATTCAATTGAATCGCAAAAGGAAAAACTTGCGGAGATTTCAAATCAAGAGACAGCCTTGCCACTAGCTCGAGTTACAGGTGAGGTAATGCGCACAGTTATTCAAATCCGTGCCTTTGCTGATTTGGTAAAAACCGGCGGCCACCTGCTGCCAATTATTGATTTGGCTGATCCAAATTTTCAACCAGTTGCAAGACCTGATCTTCGTAAGTCACTGCAACCACTAGGAGTAGTTTCTATTTTTGCAGCATCAAATTTTCCTCTTGCATTCTCAGTGGCTGGTGGCGACACCGCATCAGCACTGGCAGCTGGATGCCCAGTAGTAGTCAAGGCGCATCCTTCACATCCAAATACCTGCGAGATGGTTTATCAGGCGGTAGTTAAGGCAATTGTGCAACAAGGATTACCAAAGGAGATATTTACATTAGTGCAAGGAGTAAATCCAGAGATTACTCATTGGCTAGCAAAAGCACCTGAAATTACTGCAATCGGTTTTACGGGTTCAGGCATGGTTGGAAAATTATTAATCAAGTTAGCTCAAGAAAGAGAGGTGCCAATTCCAGTTTATGCTGAAATGGGTTCACTAAATCCAGTGTTCTTTACTCCATCTGTGTTAGCAGAAAAATCAGAGGAGCTGGCCAAGGCTGCAATGGATTCTGCCCTACTTGGTTCTGGCCAGTTTTGCACTAAGCCAGGAATTATTGTTGTGCCAAATGATGGTGTGGGCGATAAATTCATAGCAAGTGTTCAAAGTTATATCGCAGAGCAAAAAGTTGGACCACTTTTAAATAAAGGAATTGCAACCAGATTCATCGAAGCAATTTCTTCGATTAGTAAAACTAAGGGAGTTAAGCTTCTAACCGGAGTTAATAATCCAGATGGATTTGGCGTCACACCTACGATCTTTGTTGTGGACTGGGCTGATGTTAAAAATCATGATGATCTGTTAGAGGAACATTTTGGCCCAACCTCAGTAATAATTAGAGCACCATTTGATCAATTCTTATCGATTGCTAAGAGCATGAGTGGCCAATTAGCATCGGCAATTCATGCAACATCATCAGATAATGTGAAGGACCTAGTAGCTGCTCTAACTCAAAAAGCTGGTCGATTAATTTGGAATGGATTCCCAACCTCGGTCTCAGTTACCGCCGCCCAGAATCATGGTGGCCAATGGCCAGCCTCATCTTCACACACCACTTCAGTGGGCTTGGATGCATTGTTTAGATTTGTAAGACCAGTGGTTTATCAAGGATTTCCAGATAGTCAACTGCCAGCTGAATTACAAAACTCCAACCCGTATGGAATTGAGCGAGTAGTTAATGGGGTTAGAAGCAATAAGGTGATTAGTTAATTACTTGTAGTTAATTACCTTATTTTTAATTGTGCCAATTCCCTCAATACTGGTGACAATATTTTCGCCACCTTTCAAGTACCGCTCTGGCTTAAAGCCCATACCCACTCCCTCTGGCGTGCCGGTATTAATTACATCCCCAGCCTTTAACTCCATAAATTGAGAGATGTACCAAACGCAATGATTAATCCCAAAAATTAAGTCATTTGTTCTGGAGTTTTGTCTAACTTCACCATCTATTGTGCAAGAAAGAGCTAAATTGTTTGGATCTAAGTTTTTACCCTTTAATTCATCCTCAGTAACAATCCATGGACCCATTGGATTAAAGGATGGAAAGGATTTCCCCTTTACCCATTGTCCACTGCGTTCTACCTGCCAGTGACGCTCTGATACATCTTGTGAGATTGTGTAACCTAATATGTATTCAGCAGCCTCTTCTGGTGATTTCAAATAAAGTGCATTTTTACCAATTACAACACATAGCTCGACTTCGTAATCAGTTTTAGTTGAGTTTGGTGGCACTACAACATCATCATTTGGTCCGATCACCGTATCTGGTGCTTTCATAAATATCACTGGCTCCGGCGGCGGAGTCATACCTGACTCAACTGCATGCTTGGCATAATTTAAACCTACACAAATAACCTTTGTTGGTCTTGCAACTGGTGAGCCTATTCGAAAATCAGAAATCAAAACCTTTTTACGATTTGTTAGATCAGTCTTTGCTAATTTGGCGATAGCGCCATTTTCTAACTCAACTCTATTAAAATCTGCGACTAGATCATCAACAAAAACTGCCTCAGTATCTGAGAGCAGTACGGCAGGTTTCTCCTGGTTTAATTGACCTAAACGAGCGATTCTCATCATTCTCACATTTCTATTGAGGTGAACTTTTCCTACTTATCAACTAGAATACGAAAACCCTAACATAGGAAATTTCTCATTATTTGAGAGTCGGACAAGTTTTGAAAGGTTAGTGTGAGCGAAGAGAAGTTTGACCGCCGCAGCCAATATTGGTTTGGATTAAAAGATAAGGGTGGCTATATACACCGAGAGCGACTGCGTAACCAAGGTTATGCTCCAGATGTTTTTGATGGCCGGCCAGTAATTGGAATTGCAAATACCTGGTCAGAACTAAATCCATGTAATGGCTCTTTGAATGATGTTGCCGAGGCGGTAAAACGTGGTGTTTGGGAGGCTGGTGGTTTTCCACTTGAGTTTCCAGCGATGTCACTTAGTGAATCACTGCAAAGACCAACAACTAGTTTGTATCGAAACATGTTGGCAATGGAGGTGGAGGAGTTAATTCGATCCCACCCATTAGATGGCGTTGTCTTACTTGGAAATTGCGATAAAACACCACCAGGATTATTGATGGGTGCAGCAAGCGTGGACCTACCAACCTTAATGATTACCGGCGGGCCAATGCTTAATGGCCGCTATCAAGGACAACCAGTTGGTTCTGGAACATTAGTTTGGAAATACAGTGAACAGGTAAGAAGTGGAAAGATTTCCTTTGAAGAGTTTATGGCGATGGAGTCATGCTCTGCTAGAAGCCAAGGTTCATGTATGACAATGGGAACCGCTTCCACTATGGCTTGTGTGACTGAAGCACTGGGTGTTCAACTGCCAGGTGCTGCTGCAATTCCAGCAGTAGATTCTCGCAAATTTACCTTAGCCCACTTATCTGGCCGCCGTATTGTGAATATGGTTGAAGAAGATCTAAAGCTTTCTAAGATTTTAACTCGCAAATCATTTGAAAACGCTATCAAGATTTTAGCTGCAATTGGTGGATCAACCAATGCGGTTGTTCATTTACTAGCAATTGCTGGTCGCGTTGGCGTTCCTTTGAATCTAGATGATTTTGATAAGTTGGGTAAAGAGGTTCCAGTTATCGCAAATATGATGCCAAGTGGGCAATTCTTGATGGAGGAATTTTTTGATGCCGGCGGCGTCCCAACAGTAATGAAGGAGTTGGGTAATTTAATTCATACCGATCACATAACTGTGACCGGAAAGAGTGTTAAAGAAAATATTGAAGGAGCAGAAAATTGGAATAAAGAGGTAATTACACCAACCTCTAAACCATTCCAAGCTGCAGGTGGTGGTATTGCAGTACTTAGAGGATCCCTAGCACCAGATGGAGCAATAATTAAAGTTTCAGCTGCTTCGCCGAAATTGTTGACTCATAAAGGCAAAGCATTAGTATTTAAGGAAATTGAGGAGTATTTAAAGGTTGCAGATGATCCAAACCTGCCAGTCACTGCAGACACTATTTTAGTTTTACAAAACTCAGGTCCAAAGGGTTACCCAGGTTTTCCAGAGGTTGGCAATCTGCCAATGCCAAAGAAAATGCTTGATCAAGGTGTAACTGACATGGTGCGAATCTCTGATGCAAGAATGAGCGGCACTGCTTACGGCACTGTTGTCTTGCATGTTTCACCAGAGTCAACAGTTGGTGGCCCGTTAGCGTTTGTCCAAGATGGCGATGAGATTGAGTTAGATGTGCCAAATCGTAAATTAAATTTATTAATCTCACTTGAGGAATTAGCAAAGCGTAAAGCTGCATGGGTACCGCCAAAACCTAAGGCAGAGCGTGGTTGGAGCAAGATTTACATTGATCATGTTCAGCAATCACATCTAGGTGCAGATCTTGATTTCTTAGTCGGTGGCAGTGGAGATTACGTGCCACGTCACTCCCATTAGTTAAAGGGATTAATAAACCTAGTCTCTTCAGTTGCCTCAAACTCTAATAATCGGTTCCATTTAGCATTTCGTTCAGAGCCGTGGGTTGAACCAACCTTTATCTGACCAGCACTCCATCCTGTAGCTAAATCTGCTAACCAAGAGTCCTCATTCTCTCCTGATCGGGCTGAAACTACAGTATTAAAGTTATTTGCTCTAGCTTGCTTGAGAACATTTAATGTTGAAGTGACTAAACCATTCTGATTGGGCTTAATCAAGATTGCATTAGCGCTTTTGTTTGCAATCGCCTTGTCTAATCGCTGCAGATTTGTAGTCAATAAATCATCACCAAGTAATTGCAGCTTTGGTGGTGCAATCTGCATAAATTGTTGCCAACTACTCCAATCATCTTCGGCAAATGGATCTTCGATTGAAATAATTGGTTGATTTCTAGTCAATGAGCTAATGTAATTAACAAACTCACCTTGCG
>Ga0315901_10010425_pt1 | contig 10567 bp, 6 predicted proteins | sample LakEriMetagenome_10_FD_203761 | JGI IMG/M metagenome (GOLD analysis project Ga0315901, IMG submission 203761) | Freshwater fungal communities from buoy surface, Lake Erie, Ohio, United States - Buoy 2 MA116 | ecosystem: Environmental > Aquatic > Freshwater > Lake | place: USA: Lake Erie, Ohio...
CCCTTCTTGTGCTGGCGCTCGACCTCACCGATCTGGTGCAGGGCCTCCTTGATCTCCTTCTGCTTCTCGGAGGGCACGATCATGTCGTCGATGCCGATCGACACTCCGGCGCGGGTGGCCTGCTCGAAACCGATCTCCTTGAGCTTGTCGAGGGTGGTCACCGTGCGCTCGTGGCCCACGGTCTTGTAGCAGTTGAGGATGAGGTCACCGAGCTTGCTCTTGCCGACCACGAAGTTGGCGAAGCCCAGCTCCGGCGGCCAGATCTCGGAGAAGATCACGCGGCCGACGGTCGTCTCGATGACGCGGTCGGTGGCGTTGCCGTACACCGTCTTGCGGCCGAAGTCCGGGTTCTTGAGGCGCACGCGGTCGTGCGTCTTCAGGCTCCCGTCCATCAGGGCGAAGATGACCTCCTGCTTGGAACCGCAGAGGACGATCCGGTCGCCTTCCTTGCGGGCCTTGCGGGGCTCGGCCGTGAGGTAGTAGCAACCCAGCGGGATGTCCTGGGTGGGCGTCATGATCGGCTTGCCGCTCGACGGGCTGAAGATGTTCAGCGGGGCCATCATGAGCAGGCGGGCCTCCAGTTGGGCCTCGACCGACAGCGGCACGTGCACGGCCATCTGGTCGCCGTCGAAGTCGGCGTTGTAGGCGGTGCAGACCAGCGGATGGATGCGGATGGCCTCACCCTCGATGAGGACGGGCTCGAAGGCCTGCACCGACAAGCGGTGGAGCGTCGGGGCGCGGTTGAGGAGCACCGGATGCCCACGGGTGACCTCCTCGAGGATGTCCCAGACCTCCTTGGTCTGGCGCTCGATCATCTTCTTGGCCGAGCGGACCGTGTGGACGTACCCGAGTTCCTTGAGGCGGCGGATGATGAAGGGCTCGAAGAGCACCAACGCCATCTTCTTGGGCAGTCCGCACTGGTTGAGCTTGAGCTCGGGCCCGATGACGATGACCGAACGGCCGGAGTAGTCGACGCGCTTGCCCAGCAGGTTCTGGCGGAAGCGGCCCGACTTGCCCTTGAGCATGTCGGAAAGCGACTTGAGGGCGCGGTTGCCGGCACCCGTGACGGCGCGGCCATGCCGGCCGTTGTCGAACAGGGCATCGACGGCCTCCTGAAGCATGCGCTTCTCGTTGCGGATGATGACCTCGGGGGTCTTCAGCTGCAGCAGGTTCTTGAGGCGGTTGTTCCGGTTGATGACCCGGCGGTACAGGTCGTTGAGGTCGGAGGTCGCAAAGCGGCCGCCCTCGAGCGGGACGAGCGGGCGCAGGTCGGGAGGGATCACCGGCAGCACCGTGAGGATCATCCACTCGGGCCGCATCACGGACTTGGAGAAGCCCTGGAAGAGCTTGATCCGCTTGGCGATCTTCTTGCGGTTCTGCTTGGACTTGGTCTCCGTCATGGCCACCTGCAGCTCGTCGACGGTCTTGTCGAGCTGGAGGTTGGCCAGGGCGTCATGGACCGCCTCGGCGCCCATCTTGGCAACGAAGGCATCGTTGCCGTACGTGGTACGGGCCTCACGGTACTCGTGCTCGGAGAGCAGCTGGTGGACCTTGAGGGGGGTGCTGCCCGGGTCGATGACCAGGTAGTCTTCGTAGTAGATCACCCGCTCGAGGTGGCGGGCCGTCATGTCGAGCATCAGGCCGATGCGCGAGGGCATGCACTTGAAGAACCAGATGTGCGAGACCGGCACCGACAACTCGATGTGTCCCATGCGCTCGCGGCGGACGCGGGCCAGGGTCACCTCGACACCGCAGCGGTCGCAGACCACGCCGCGGTGCTTGATGCGCTTGTACTTGCCGCAGGAGCACTCCCAGTCCTTGACCGGACCGAAGATGCGCTCGCAGAAGAGGCCCCCCTTCTCGGGCTTGAACGTGCGGTAGTTGATCGTCTCGGGGTTCTTGACCTCACCCTTCGACCAGGAACGGATGGTCTCGGGCGACGCGACCTGGATCGCGACGTGGTCGACCAGGTTCACCTTGTCCAGACCGAGCAACTCGCGGGCGGTATCCTTGGAGCTCAACATAGTTCGTGTGCGTTCAGCGGATGATCGGGGAGGGGTTCAGACAAAGGCCGCCAGGGCGTTCGAGGCGGTTTGGGGAGCGTCGGACGGGTTGGAGTAACCCACCTTGACGTCGAGACCAAGGGATTGCATCTCCTTGACCAGGACGTTGAACGATTCGGGAACGCCGGCCTCGAGCGAGTTGTCGCCCTTGACGATGCTCTCGTAGATCCGGGTGCGACCCTGGACGTCGTCGGACTTCACGGTCAGGAGTTCCTGCAGCATGAAGGCCGCGCCGTAGGCCTCCATCGCCCAGACTTCCATCTCGCCGAAGCGCTGGCCGCCGTACTGGGCCTTGCCGCCCAGCGGTTGCTGGGTGACGAGGGAGTAGGGACCGACGGCACGGGCGTGGATCTTGTCGGCCACCAAGTGCCCGAGTTTGAGCATGTAGATGTAGCCCACGACGATTTCCTGGTCGAAGCGCTCGCCGGTGCGGCCGTCGTAGAGGTGCACCTTGCCGTGCTCGGGGAGCTTGGCCTCCTTGAGGTAGCCGCGGATCTCCTTCTCCTTGATGCCGTCGAAGACCGGGGTGGCGATCTTGATGCCCAGGAGTTTGCACGCCCATCCCAAGTGGGTCTCGAGCAGCTGACCGACGTTCATGCGCGAAGGCACGCCCAGCGGGTTCAGCACGATCTCGACCGGGGTTCCGTCCTCCAGGAACGGCATGTCTTCTTCAGGCACGATCTTGGCGACCACGCCCTTGTTGCCGTGGCGACCGGCCATCTTGTCACCGACCGACAGCTTGCGCTTGGAGGCGACGTAGACCTTGACCTGCTTGACGATGCCCGAGTCGAGCTCCTCGCCCGCCTCGACGCGATCCATCTCTTCGTCGTGCTGGCTCTGCAGCTCGTCGAAGCGCTTTTTGAACTGGCTGATGATCTCGCTGATCTTGTTGCGGATCGGCGACGGGTCGATCTCGATGCGGTCGTAGACGTCGGCCAGCTTCTTGAGCAGCGTCTTGGTGATCTTGCGGTTGGCCGGGATGATGATCTCGCCGGTCTCGCTGTTGAGGACATCCAGCGGGATCTTCTCGCCGAGCAGGATGTTGGACAGCGCCTCGGTGAGCTGGTCGAGCAGCTCGGAACGGCGCTGCTTGAAGCCGTCCTCGATCTCCTTGGCGACCTTGCGCGGCGCGTCCTTGCCGTCCTTCTTTCCGTTGGGCTTGTCGCCGTCCTTCTTGGACGAGACCTTGACGTCCATGACGATGCCGTAGGTGCCGGAGGGCACCTTGAGCGACGTGTCCTTCACGTCGGCGGCCTTCTCGCCGAAGATGGCGCGCAGGAGGCGCTCCTCGGGGGCCAGCTCGGTCTCGGATTTGGGCGTGATCTTGCCGACCAGGATGTCGCCGGGCTTCACCTCGGCGCCGACGCGGATGACGCCGTCGAGGCCCAGGTTCTTGAGGGCTTCCTCACCGAGGTTGGGGATGTCCCGGGTGATCTCCTCGGGCCCCAGCTTGGTGTCGCGGGCCACCACCTCGAACTCGTCGATGTGGATCGAGGTAAAGATATCCTCCTTGACGATCTTCTCGGAGATCAGGATGGCGTCCTCGAAGTTGTAGCCGTTCCAGGGCATGAACGCGACGAGCACGTTGCGACCCAGGGCGATCTCACCGCCTTGGGTGCACGGACCGTCGGCCAACACCTGGCCCTTCTTCACGGAATCCCCCTTGGCGACCAGGATCTTCTGGTTGATGCAGGTGGCCGCGTTGGAGCGCATGAACTTGCGCACCGGGTAGATCCAGAGGCCGTCCTCGGGGGCGTGCTTGAGCTTCTTCTTGCCCTCGGGGATCTTGCCGTCCTTGGTGATGATGATCTGGCTGCCGGTGACGCTGGCGACCTTGCCGGAATCCTCGGCGACGATCACCGCGCGGGAGTCCTGGGCCACCCGGCCCTCAAGCCCCGTGGCGACCAACGGCGCCTCGGTGACCAGCAGCGGCACGCCTTGGCGTTGCATGTTCGAGCCCATCAACGCGCGGTTGGCGTCGTCGTGCTCGAGGAAGGGGATCAGGCCCGCGGCCACCGAGACCAACTGCTTGGGCGAGACGTCCATGTAGTCGACCCGGTCGGGCTCGACGTCGATGAAGTCGCCCTTGCAACGGCAGGTGACGCGGTCGCCGACGAAATTGCCCTTCTCGTCGAGCTGGGAATTGGCCTGGGCGATGATGAAGCCTTCCTCGCGGTCACCCGTGAGGTAGTCGAGCTGACCGGTCACACGGCCCTTCTCGGCCTTGCGGTACGGGGTCTCGATGAAACCGAAGTCGTTGACCCGGGCGTAGGTCGCCAACGAGGCGATCAGGCCGATGTTCGGACCTTCAGGGGTCTCGATCGGGCAGATGCGCCCGTAGTGGGACGGATGGACGTCACGCACCTCGAAGCCGGCGCGATCGCGGGAGAGACCCCCGGGCCCAAGGGCCGACAGACGCCGCTTGTGCGTCAGCTCGGCCAGCGGGTTGATCTGGTCCATGAACTGGCTGAGCTGGCTGCGACCGAAGAAGTCGCGGACCACCGCCGACAGGGCCTTCGGGTTGATGAGCTTCTGCGGCGTCATCGTGTCGAGGCTCTGGTCGAAGAGGGTCATGCGCTCCTTGACCAACCGCTCGGTGCGGGCCAGGCCCACGCGGCACTGGTTGGCCAGCAACTCGCCCACGGTGCGGATGCGGCGGCTGCCGAGGTGGTCGATGTCGTCCACGCTCCCCTGCCCCTTCTTGAGGCGCAGGAGGTACTTGGTCGCCTCCAGCAGGTCGCGTCCGCGCAGGATGCGGTCCTCGCTGTTGTCCTTGAAGTTGAGCTTCTGGTTGATCTTGTAGCGACCCACCCGGCCGAGATCGTAGCGCTTGGCATCGAAGAACAGGCGCTTGATGAGGGCCTTGGCGTTGGCGGCCGTCGGCGGATCCCCGGGCCGGAGGCGGCGGTAGATGTCCTTGAGGGCCTCCTCGGCGTTCTTGGTCGGGTCCTTCTTGAGGCACTTGATGATGATGCCGTCGTCGATGGACGTGTCGACCACGCGGATCTTGGAGACCCCCAGGTCGGCGATCTGGCGGACCACCGCCTTGGAGAGCGGCTCGAAGGCGCGGGCCACCACAATCCCGCGATCGACGTCGAGGGCGTCCTCGACGAGCACCAGGTTCTGGATCTCCTCGATCTTCTCGGCCTCCTTCACGGAGACTTCCTTGATCGAATAGAACAGGCGCAGGATGTCGCCATCGCTGCCCAGACGGTCGGGCGGAGTCTTGGGATCGGCGTCGAACTTGGCCTCGGCCAGGGTGAAGAGCGCCCGGAAGAAGGTGGTGGTCAGGAACTTGCGGCGGCGCTTCTTGCGGTCGAGATAGACGTAGAGCAGGTCGCTGGTGTCGAACTGGGCCTCATACCAGGAGCCACGGTCGGGGATGATCCGGAAGCTGTGGAGGGTCTTGCCGTTGGGGTGCTGGGTGGTCTCGAAGGCCAGACCCGGGGAGCGGTGCAACTGGCTGACGATCACGCGCTCGGCCCCGTTGATCACAAAGGTGCCCTGAGGCGTCATGAGCGGGATCTCGCCCATGAAGACCTTCTCTTCCTTGGTGCCCTTCTCCTCCTTGAGCATGAAGGTGACGTAGAGCGGCGCGCCGAAGGTCAGGCCCTCGCGGAGGCACTCCAGCCAGTCGATCTTCGGCTCCTGGATGTCGTAGGAGTGGAAGTCGAGGACGGTCTTGCCGTCGTAGCTTTCAATCGGGAACACCTCGGTGAAGACCGCCTGCAACCCGAGATTCCTCCGTTTGGACGCGGACAGGTTGGACTGGAGGAACTCGCGGTACGAATCGAGCTGGATCTCGATCAGGTTGGGGGGGGCGATGACTTCCTTGATCTTGCCGAAATTAATTCGCTCGGATTGTTTCGTTGCCATTGCGACCTCGTGACTCGGGGATTTCTGCGGCACCTGCCTTGGGACTCGTTTCGACGTAAAATACAATACGACGAGGTCCGGCGAAGCTCTCCTCAAACTTCACCGGATCTCGTCCCACTGAATCGCTATTCCAAGCCTGCCAAAACGGGTGACCTGTGCCTTTGGTTGACCGAAAACGGAATCTGACGGACGCCGACCACCTGGAGTCCCTGTGGGACCCAAGGGGTCGGTGATGACGGAAAACCCGTGCGTCGGATGCCATAGGGTAGCACCCGACGCACGGTGCGCAAAATCACTTCAGCTCGACCTTGCCGCCGGCCTCTTCGATCTTCTTGGCGGCAGCGTCGGCGTCGGCCTTGTTGGCGCCCTCGAGCAGCAGCTTCGGGGCACCCTCGACGAGGGCCTTGGCCTCGGCCAGGCCGAGACCGGCCTTGACCTCGCGGACGACCTTGATGACGCCGATCTTCTTGTCGGCGGGCACGGAAGCGAGCCAGACGTCGAAGGTGGTCTTGGCCTCGGCGGCGGGGGCGGCGGCACCACCGGCCGCGGGGGCGGCGGCGGCGACGGCCACCGGGGCGGCGGCGGTCACACCCCACTTGGTCTCAAGGGCCTTCACGAGCTCGGCGGCCTCGAGAACGGTGAGCTTGCTCAGTTCTTCGACGATGTTGTTGATGTCTGCCATGGTATGTCTTGTGGTTCGTCTCGTCGCCGGGGCGGCCACCCCGAATTTGTCCACGGCCTGTGGACCGACGATTTACTTGGGTTTCGTTGGATTCCGCCCGAGCACCATGCCCGGGGCGAAAGGGTTCAAAAATGGGGCGTGGCCGGGCGTCGGCCTCCGGGATGGAGACCGTGCCCGACCGGGCTGGATCAGGCCGATTTCTCGGCGTAGGCCCCGATGACGCGGGCAACCTGCGTCGCCGGCGTGTTGATGAGGGCCGCGAGCTTCTGGGCCGGGGCCTGCAGGAGTCCCAGGATCTTGCCCTGGATCTCGGACAGCGGGGGAAGGTCGGCGATGGCGCGGACCTCTTCGGCGGAGAGGGACTTGTTGCCCAGCACACCGAACTGCAGCTTGGGCTTCTCGAACTCGGCCTGGAAGGTCTTGATGACCTTGGCCACGGCGGCGATGTCCTTGGTGCCGGTGACGGCGGCCAACTGGCCGGAGAGCATCCCCGACAGGTCGGCCAACCCGGCCTCCTTGGCGGCGATGCTGAAGATGGTGTTCTTAACCACGTGGACCTCACCCCCAGCCTTGATCAGGCGCTTGCGGAGTTCGGTGAACTTCTGGACGGTCAGACCCTTGTAGTCGACGACCAGGAAGAACGGCGAGGCGTTGAGGCGGGCCACATATTCCGCCGAAATGAGCTTCTTTTCTGCGCGCATGGTCTAGTTGCAGTGTTTGAAGTGGAGGTTAGGCGGAGACGAATTCCTTGAGTTCGACGGCCACGGGCGGGCTCATGGTCAGCGACAGCGTGACGCTGCGGACATAGACACCCTTGACGCTGGACGGCCGGGCCCGGAAGACCGCCTCGACGACGGAACGGGCGTTCTCGGAGATCTGCTGGGAGGAGAAGCTGGCCTTGCCCACGGGGACGTGGATGTTGCCGGCCTTGTCGACCTTGAACTCGACGCGTCCGGCCTTGACCTCACGGACGGCCTTGCCGGTGTCGTCGGTCACGGTGCCGGTCTTGGGGTTGGGCATCAGGCCCCGGGGACCGAGCACCTTGCCGAGCTTGCGGACCTCGGTCATGGCCTCGGGCGTGGCGATGGCGACATCGAAATCGGTCCAGCCATCGACGCACTTCTTGATCATGTCCTCGAAGCCGACAAACTCGGCACCGGCCGCGCGGGCCGCCTCGGCAGGAGCTCCAGGCTTGGTGAACACGAGCACGCGGACCGTCTTGCCGGTGCCGTGGGGCAACGGGGTGGTGCCGCGGACCATCTGGTCGGACTGCTTGGGATCAACCCCGAGACGGAAAGCCAGGTCGACGGTCTCGTTGAACTTGGCCTTCGGGAACTTGGTGAGGATCTCAACGGCGGCGTTGAGGGGATAGACCTTGGTGGTGTCCACTTGGGACAAGGCCTTTTTGTAGCGTTTGCTGGGCATTTTGTCGGCGGTGCATGCGGACGTGAGTCCTCCCGCGTTGATGATTGACCCGGCAGGCGAAACGGTTTTCGCCCACAGGGAATTGTGTTTTTATCCCAGAAGGCTGCCGGGTGTCAAAAGAATTTCCGCGCCAAATGACGCAGGGTTTTCCATGATCGCCGCCATGGAGTCGGGTATCGGCGGGGATCCTTCCCTCGGCATGGTCTGGATCGACGGGCGTTTCCTCGGGATCGAGTGGCACGCCTGGAAGGTCGTGGGCTGGGTGGGCAACGTGGTGTTCTTCAGCCGCTTCCTGGTGCAGTGGCATGCCACCGAGCGCCAGCGGCGGGTGGTCGTTCCGCAGGCCTTCTGGTGGCTGAGCCTGGTCGGGTCGCTCATCCTGCTGAGCTACGCCATCCAGCGCCGGGACAGCGTGTTCATCGCCGGCCAGGCGTTCTCGTGGATCCCGTACCTCCGCAACCTGTGGATCCATCGTCGCACCCAGGCCTCCCGACGGCCCTGCCCGGCGTGCGCCCGGGTGAATCCACCGGAATACCGTCATTGCCCGGACTGCGGGTCGGCCCAGGCCGGGGACGGCGGGTCAATCCTTGGCGAGGGCCGCTGACGGGTCGGCGTCGAGCGACGGCGCCGGGACCTCCGACAATCCCGGGGTCTCCGGGTACTCGAAGACCTTCCCCTCGAAGTTGCGCAGCAGGACCTTATGGGCCGACTTGCGCAGGATGTACCCGGGGTTGACCGGGATCTTGCCGCCGCCGCCCGGGGCGTCGATGACGTACTGCGGGACCGCGTAGCCGGTGGTGTGGCCGCGCAGGGAATCCATGATCTCCAGGCCCCGCGACACGGTGGACCGCAGGTGCGAGCTGCCGGCGATCAGGTCGCACTGGTAGATGTAGTAGGGCCGCACGCGGCAAATCAGGAGCTTCTGGACCAGCGCCTTCATGACGACCGGGTCGTCGTTGACGTGGCGCAGCAGCACCGACTGGTTGCCCAGGGGAATGCCCGCGTCGGCCAACCGGCCCAAGGCGTCACGGACCTCGGTGGTCAGTTCGCGGGGATGGTTGGTGTGCACGCTCAGGAAGAGCGGGTGGAACTGCCGGAGCATCGCGCACAACTCCGGGGTGATCCGCTGCGGCAGGAAGATCGGCACCCGGCTGCCGATCCTCAGGAACTCGACATGGGGGATGGCCCGGAGACGGCCCAGCAGGTACTCGAGCTTCTCGTCGTTGAAGAGCAGCGGATCACCGCCGCTGAGCAGCACGTCGCGGATCTCCGGGTGACTGGCGATGTAGGCGATCTGGCGGTCGAACTCCGGGTGGAAGTCGTAGCCGCTGGCGTTGCTGACCAGGCGCGAGCGCGTGCAATACCGGCAGTAGGCCGCACACCGGTCGGTGACGAGGAAGAGCACCCGGTCGGGGTACCGGTGGACCAGCCCGGGGACCGGGGAGTGGGCATCTTCACCCACGGGATCCAAGGTTTCCCAGGGGGCCGTCTCGGTCTCCTCCAGGCGCGGGATGACCTGGCGCCGGATCGGGCACGTCTCGTCGGAGCCATCGATGAGGTTGAAGAAGTGCGGGGTGATGGCCAGGGCGAGCTTCGACTCGCCGGCCAGGAGCACCCCGGCCCGCTCCTCGCGGCTCATCCCGGGCAGCAGGCGCTCCAGTTGGTCGATGCGGGTGACGCGGTTCTTGAGCTGCCAACGCCAGTCGTTCCAGTCCGCATCGGCCACCGCGGCCCAGGCACCCCGCCCCGCCGGCCGGAAGGTCTTCAGCTCGGCCAGGCGACGGGTGTCTTCGAGGGAATCGGGCGCGGAATCCTCAGCGGGAGGGAGGGAAAACTCCATGTCGGCGGCAAGCTAGGGGGGGTCTCCGGGGAGTCAAGGGCCGCGGAAGCCTGCTCAGCCCCCCCTGGCGACCCCGGCCGGGAGCCATGAACCGCGCTCACCGGCCCGTAATCGGAGGAACGGCTGGGCCAAGGACCGGCACCGCTCCTCGAACGCGTCGGGCGGGGCCGTGTTGAACTCGAAGCCCTCGTAATGGCACGGCACCGCCCGCCCGATGGCCGAGGCCTTGGCCAGTTCGGCGGCCTCGTGGCCCCAGAGGTTGCCGGCCACCCGGCGTTCCGGCGACCGCCCGTTGATCGGCAGGAAGGCCAGGTCGATCCGGGCTTCGCGCAGTCGGTCCTCCATCCCCGGGAACCACACCGTGTCGCCCGAGTGGTACACGGTCCAGCCGCCCACCCGGACCAGGAATCCCAGGCAGATGAGGCGGCCCGCCCCGTCGCGCTCGAGCGATTCGTGGGCGGCCGGCACCGCCTCCAGGTCGAAGACTCCCAAGGATGCCGATCCGGGCACCCCCGGGGCGGCCGGGCGAACCGGACAAGGCGCGTCGAGCCCCCGCAAACAGGCCTCGGGCAGGCCGGAACGGGCGGCGGCCAGCGGCCGGATCGCCTCCGGGAACACCAGGTGAAGGCCGGGATTGGCGCGGACCAGCGGGCCCAGCGTCTCCGCATCCAGGTGGTCGGT